>OGFO01000601.1_pt1 | contig 21194 bp, 18 predicted proteins | sample 1570981 | NCBI WGS metagenome assembly OGFO01 (sample SAMEA2581955, study PRJEB24529) | metagenome | biome: Human gut stool | place: China | collected 2011
CTCGGAGTTTAAGCCGAGTTCCTTGTAGTTCTCAACTTTTGCTTTGGATGCGTTGTAAACAACGAAATCCGGCTCGAAGTTCTCAAGCTCTTCAGCAGTCGGCTTGATGAACATGTTCTTTACGAAGTGTGCCTGCCAAGCGACCTCAACGATAAAACGGATCGCCATGCGGGTGTCTTTGTTTGCGCCGCAGAATGCGTCGACAACGAAAAGTCTCTTGTTGGAGAGCTCTTTTAATGCGATATCTTTTACTGCCTTCCAGGTTTCCTGGGAAGCCGGATGGTTGTCGTTCTTATACTCGTCAGAAGTCCACCATACAGTATCTTTGGAATTTTCATCCACAACGATAAATTTATCTTTCGGTGAACGGCCGGTGTAGATACCGGTCATAACATTAACTGCTCCGAGTTCGCTGACCTGTCCTTTTTCGTAGCCTTCGAGTTCCGGCTTCATTTCCTCCTCGAATAACATCTCGTAAGACGGGTTGTAGACGATCTCTGTGGTTCCGGTGATGCCATACTTGCTTAAATCAATCTTTGCCATCGCTTATCTAACCTCTTTTCATAAATTTGGTCCCGACCGCAGTGGGGCAGGACTATCGTCTTGTACATGTTCAGGGTTGAACAGGTACCATTACCTGGAAATTTTACAGGCAATAATGATATCTTTCACTTCCATTATACATGAAATTTGGACAAAATCAACAACAAAATGGCAGACTTTGTTAAAATAATATCATTCTTTTACTGGATGCCGTTTTTCATACTGAAATTTTAAGAAAATAAAGTAAAGACATTATTTTCGAAGAAAAAGCAGAAATAGGAGGTTGACAAAATTAGATAGTTGTACTATCATCCAATTTAGATGATGGTACAACTATCTGGAGCAAAATTGTGTTAAAATTTGCATAGTGGTGAGACAGGACGGATATGAACGAGGGAGTCCGCCGGGATTTGCGATATTGTAATTCTATGGAACAGGAATAAGATACGCAGATAGCGTGAAGCCGGGGGAGCAAAAGTAAAGCGATATTTGGAGGAGACTTTATGGACCAGACTGGAAGAAAGATCACAAAGATCGCCCGTGAGGTTGGAAAGTTCACGGTGCAGACCATGAAGGAAGAGGGGATCGGAACAGCGGAATTCGATTTTATCCATCTCGTGCGCCACAATCCGGGAATCACCCAGACGGAGGTACGGGAGACTCTTAAGATCGATAAGGGCGCTGCGGCGAGGCGGGCGGCAAGCCTGGAGGCAAAAGGGTATCTCGAGAGAAAGCCGAATCCGGCGGATGGAAGAAGCCAGCTGCTTTACGCGACAAAAAAGGCGGAGGCATTAAAGAATTCGAAGGCGAGTATCGAGGCGGTCTTTTATGAGTGGCTGCTGGCGGAGCTGCCGGAGGAGGAGAAAAACGCATTTTGTGAGACGCTCGACAAACTGTACTGGCGGTCGAAGAATGAGCGGAGAGCTGGATTTGTGGATGTAGCGGAGTTAGTGGAGAAGCATAAGGAAGAGAATATAGAGGGTGCAGATGAAAAAAATGTAAAAAATAGAACTGTTTGAAGCTAGGATCTTGAAAGCAGCGGTGATAATAAAGAGAACGAGAAATTCTGGGTCTGGTGCAGAAAAAAGATATTTTTGAAGAAATTGCAGCAAAAATAAAAACAGACACTCCAGAAGAAGCTGCTTCAGAGAGAAATCGGTAACTCGGAAAAGTTTATAAGACTTCAGGAAAGAACAGCAATGGAAAAGAAAAATTTTCGCCCAGATAAGATCATGATGTATTTCCGGGCAGAATGGAAGGTTCTGGCGTTGATCACAGTGTCGGGATTGATCTATAACCTGGGCCTCATGGCGGGGCCATGGTTTGAGGGAAAGATGGCGGGCTGCCTGATGCAGATCCTGACAGGGACGGAGCGTTTTCCGGCAATGCTCCGGCTGGCGCCCGCCTATGTGATCGTGACCGGAACGGTGCAGCTGGCGAGATATATCAAGCGGTTCTATGTGCGCCGGTTCGCCAACAATGTAAACCGGCGGATGAAGCGGATCCTGTACCGGACACTGATACATAAATCCCGTGTGGAGCTGGAAAAAGAGGGCGCCGGAAATGTCATCACGAAGGCGATCTCCGACGTGGATGACTGCGTGGAAGGTATGAGAAAGTTTACCACGGAGATCTTTGATACAGGTGTGGCACTTTTCGGATATGTGTGCATGCTGCTCTATTACGACTGGAGACTGGCGCTCTGTTCCATGATCTTTCCTCCTTTTTCCTATATTATAGCAGAGAAGATGAAACGGATCGTCCAGACAACGGGAGCAGCTTACAAGAAGCAGACCGGAAAGCTCAACGCGGTGACCCTGGACCGGATCACCAACGCCATTACATACCGTGTTTTCGGATGTGAGAAGGAGCGCGGGGAGAACTACGAAGTCCACTTAAAAGAGTATGAACAAGCAGCTGTGAAGGCGAATATCTGGAACGCGGCTCTGCCGCCGGTCTACAAGGTGATCGCTATGGCGGGAACTGTGATGATCCTGTATTTCGGTTCAGAAAATATCCTCGGAATGGGCTGGACGTCATGGGATGTGGCGGCATTTACCACATTCCTGGCATGTTACGCGAAGCTCTCCGATAAGTCCTCGAAGGCGGCGAAGCTCTTCAATGCGGTCCACAAGGCGCAGGTTTCCTGGAAGAGGATCCATCCGTACATGGAGCGGGCGTCTGAGGCTGTGGAGAAAGATGAGATCGCGGCGCAGAATGAAAACTACAATGCTGAAAACTCCGACAAGGATATGAAGAATGGACCGGGAGGCAGTGCGGTGCATAAATCCGGGCAGCAGTCAGAAAAGAACAGCGTCAAAGAAAACGTAGCCGTAGCTGATCATCTCACTTTCGCCTATCCGGGCAGTGACCCGATCTTTAAGGAGATTTCCTTCACCGCGAAACCAGGTCAGATCGTCGGCATCACGGGGCCGGTGGCGTGCGGAAAATCTACACTGGGAAAGAGTTTTCTCTGCGAATATCCGTATGAGGGTCATCTGACTTACGGCGGCAGGGAACTTTCCTCCTACACGGAAAATGAGCGGAGCCGGATCATCGGGTATCTTGGACATGATCCGGAGCTTCTGGGAGACAGCGTGGAAAACAACGTGCTCTTGGGGGATGATGACAACGTCTGGCCATGGCTTAGGGCTGTATGTTTCGACGAGGAGGTCCGGGAGATGGAGGAGAAGGAGAAGACCGTTGTGGGAAACAGTGGCGTCCGTCTCTCGGGAGGGCAGGCGGCGCGTCTTGCGTTGGCGAGAACACTCTGCCATGGAAAGCCGGTGCTGGTTCTGGATGATCCGTTCTCGGCGCTTGACAGAAATACAGAAAAACAGGTATTTGAGCATGTGAAGGAGCTCTCGAAAGACAGGATCGTGTTCCTGATCTCCCACAGACTATACCTGTTCCCGGAGTTCGACCAGGTGATCTGGATGGACCAGAAGATGGGAACATGCAGCAGCCATGAGAGGTTGATGGCGGAAAATCCGCAGTACGCGGAGCTTTACAGGGCGCAGATTTCGGAGAAAGATGAAAACATTCTGTCAAGTGAGAAAAAGGATCATCCTGACGGCGCACAGAAATATGAGGATATTGAATAGACAACGAAAAGAAGCGGAAATCGCGGGAATCCATCAGGGAGACCGCATGAAAATTCTGGGGAGAGGAGATGGAAATCATGACTGCAAATAGACGTATCAGCGCGGCATCGATTATCGGAAATACCGTCGTGCGGGAAAAATGGCTTTCCATCGGAATCATTCTGACGGTGACGGGTGCCGTTGTCATTTCCCTGCTTCCGCCTCTCGTTCTCGGAAAGATCATTGACCGGATCGCCGGCGGAAATTTCCCGGGATTTTCCATGGCAGCAGAGTATTTTCTGCTGATCTTTTTGTCGGGGGCGCTGGAGTCCTTGAGAGAAAGTTTCCTGACTGTGTTTGGACAGAAGATGACCCATGCGTTCCGAAGCGAGCTTTCGAAGAAGCTTGTCCGGCTGAGCACTGACACATTAAATAAGGAAGAGCCGGGTGCTGTGGTATCCAGGTTTGTGGGCGATGTAGATACCGTGGAGGCATTGTTTACCTCCGGAATCATCAGCATGTTCGCGGATGCCTGCAGAGTCATCAGTATCTTTGCGGTGATCTGGTTCCAGAACCGGGGACTTGCGCTGCTTCTTGTTGTATTGATTCCGGTGATCTTTGCGTTCACGAGAATCGTCCAGAAGCAGATGCTGACGGCGCAGTTAGAGAATCGCGCGGCAATGAGCCGTGTCACAAATCATGTTCCGGAGACAATCCGGTGTATCAGAACGATTCATACACTTGGAAAAGAGACGTATATGGAGAAAAGGTATGATGACTATATCGGGGAGAGCTATTCGGCGGTCGAGAAGACGAACTTTTACGACGCTGTTTACTCGCCGTTGATCCTGTTCCTGAATGCGGTGGCGGTGGCGATCGTCATGCTGCTTGCGGCATCCGGAAACGCGAAGATCCTGGCATTGTTCGGCATGTCCGTGGGAAAATCTGTCGCAGTCATCAACTATATTTCCCAGGTATTCTCGCCGATCGAGAATCTCGGCATGGAGATCCAGACGATCCAGTCGGCGGTTGCGGGTGTTTACCGGATCAACGAGTTTCTGGCGAAGTCGGAGAGGGAGATGGTAGAAGAGAGAGCACTTGTGGATTCCAGACATACAGTTGGAAAGAATGGCGCTGTACAGGAATTAGAGAATGCGCAGGGGAGAGCGGAGAATAGTTCCGGGGACACCAGTGCGGCGAGTATAGATTTAGACGCGGCCAAGGTAAATGATAGCGGAATTTTCGAAAATACAGAACCATGCGTGGAGTTTAAAGATGTCACCTTCGGCTACGACGACCACATCGTTTTAAATGACATGAATTTCGCAATCTATCCGGGCGAGCAGGTAACGCTGACGGGACGTACCGGCGCCGGAAAGAGTACGATCTTTAAGCTGCTTTTAGGACTCTATCGCCCGAATTCCGGTGAGGCTCTGATTGAGGGCGAGGCGGCATATCGGCTCTCTGACAAGGAGAAAAGAAAGAAGTTCGGCTATGTGGAACAGTCCTTTCATATGGTTCCGGGCACGGTTCGCGACCAGATCACACTGTTTGACCCGGCGATCGGGGACGAGGCGGTGCAGGCGGCCGCGAAGCTCGTGGGACTCCATGGGACGATCGTGAGCCTGGATGATGGCTATGACACATTATGTAAACCGGAGATATTCTCCCAGGGTCAGTGGCAGCTCTTATCCATCGCGAGAGCCGTTGCCGGTGAGCCGAGGATCCTGCTTCTCGATGAGATCACGGCGAACCTTGACGCGGAGACGGAGGAGGTGGTGCTCCGGGCATTAAAGAGCGCGTCGGAAGGACGTACTGTTATCTCGATCTCCCACCGTGTTTACCAGAAGGACGGAACTGGGCGGCTCATTACCGTGTATGGATAGGGATTTTCTGAACTGAAAATCCCGTACAATACAGTTATGGCAGCGGATTTTGCCGATTTGGAATGCGAAGCATCGGCAAAATCGGTTACAGTTCATGTAAGCATGAACTGTAACACCAGATCAGGTATTTAGCGATTGGGAGCTGATTTATATTTACAAATGTTGACAGTGGGAATATAATAAGCCGAAGAAATCCTCGAGATTTTGTTTGACTGGAGGCGAAATCATGTCAATTTTATTTGCGATCATATTTCTTGTCGTGATCTTTAAGTGCGTTGGTCTTGTGCTTGGCGTATGTGGAAAACTTCTCGGCGCGGTGCTGAGCTTGTTTGGATTTATCTTATCCATCGCTGTCGGAGCAATCGTATTCGGAATTTCCACGGCATTTGCATTGGTGCTGTTATGCATCGCGGCGGGATGGCTGTTGATCAAGCTGATATTTTAAAGATCGTGTGTTTAGAATGGACACAGAAAGTGTGAGACTCCGGGATGGTGATGCCGGCCTGCAAAATCCGTCCCGGAGTCTTGACAAACATGGAAAAATCCATTAAAATCCATCATATATGCATATCAGACAGGCATTGAAGAGGGAAAGTAGATGAATGGCGGCATCCCAGAGAGGAAGCAGACGGTGAGAGCTTCCATGTGCGCGTTGTTGAACCGGCCTCGGAGCTTTGTGCGAGAGATGTGGAAAACGGCAGTGAAAACAGATTGCCGCAGTGAATGACTACATTGCTAAGTACAGCGTAGATCCGGCGTTAACGGATATCAGAGGAGAGTTCCCGTAAAGTGCGGGAGCTAATTTGGGTGGTAACGCCGGCTGTCGGTCCCTTTTGTGGACGACAGCCTTTTTTATGTAACAGGGAATTCCTTGGAATTTCCTGTTACATAAAAAGGCACTAACGTGCCAAAGATGCGCACTCGCGCGAAGATGTAGATTGTCGCAAGCGACCGCGCGAGGCGCGAGAATGTGCCAAGGCACATTTTTTTCGTTTCCACGGGGAGTGCCCCGGAACGGAACAGGCGTCCTGCATCCTCAGAAATTTTAGATGTATGCAATCCAAGAATTCATATAAAGGAGAAAAGCAATGGCAAGAGAGAAGAAACTTGTGGAATCCATTACTTCTATGGAAGACGATTTCGCGCAGTGGTACACAGACGTTGTAAAAAAAGCAGAATTATGTGATTATGCAAGCGTAAAGGGCTGCATGGTCATCAAACCGGACGGATACGCGATATGGGAGAACATCCAGCATGAACTGGACAAGCGCTTCAAAAAAGCAGGCGTAAAGAATGTTTACATGCCGTTATTCATCCCGGAGAGCTTACTTGATAAAGAGAAAGACCATGTAGAAGGCTTCGCACCGGAAGTTGCATGGGTAACACAGGGAGGTCTTGAGCCGCTTCAGGAGCGTCTCTGCGTCCGCCCGACATCCGAGACTCTGTTCTGTGATTTCTACCAGAAAGACATCCACTCCTACCGTGACCTTCCGAAGGTATACAACCAGTGGTGTTCCGTAGTAAGATGGGAGAAGACGACAAGACCGTTCCTCCGCTCCAGAGAGTTCTTATGGCAGGAAGGCCACACCGCACATGCGACAGCAGAGGAAGCTCAGGAGAGAACGATCCAGATGTTAAACCTCTATGCAGATTTCTGCGAGGATTTCCTTGCGATCCCGGTCGTTCGCGGACAGAAGACAGATAAAGAAAAATTCGCAGGTGCTGAGGCAACCTATACCATCGAGTCCTTAATGCATGACGGAAAGGCACTCCAGTCCGGAACCAGCCACAACTTCGGCGATGGCTTCGCAAAGGCTTTCGGCATCCAGTATTCCGATAAGGACAACCAGTTAAAATATGTTCACCAGACCTCCTGGGGTATGACGACCCGTATGATCGGTGCCATCATCATGGTACACGGTGACAACGAGGGTCTTGTACTTCCGCCGAACGTAGCTCCGACTCAGGTTGTGATCGTTCCGATCCGCCAGCAGCAGGAGGGCGTTCTTGAGAAGGCAAGAGAGGTCGAGGAGGTTCTCTCCAACTTCCGCGTAAAAGTTGATGATTCCGATAAGAGCCCGGGCTGGAAGTTCTCCGAGTCCGAGATGAGAGGAATCCCGGTCCGTGTTGAGTTAGGACCGAAGGATATCGAGGCAGGTCAGGCTGTATTAGTACGCCGTGACACCCACGAGAAGATCACCGTTGCTTTAAGCGAGATCGCAGAGAAGGTGGATGAGCTCTTAAAGACGATCCAGCATGACATGTACGAGCGTGCGAAAGCACACCGTGACGCCCACACCTACGACGCACAACATGGAAGAGATGAAGGATATCGCTGACAACAAGCCGGGATTCATCCGTGCGATGTGGTGCGGCTGCCAGGAATGCGAGGACAAGTTAAAGGAGCAGGTCGGCGTTACCTCCAGATGTATGCCGTTCAAGCAGGAGAAGCTTGCTGAGACCTGCGTATGCTGCGGCAAACCGGCAACCAAGATGGTTTACTGGGGCAAAGCATATTAATGAAGCAATGGAACATCAGGGATCTGACGCTCGGAGGGCTGTTTACAGCCCTCATCGGCGTCGGAGCTTTTCTTAAGATCACGATCCCGGTGCAGCCAGTGCCCATGCACTTTACGCTGCAGTTTTTCTTTGTGCTGCTTGCGGCCCTTTTGCTTGGATCAAAAAGGGCATTTGCCAGCGTGCTGACATATCTGGTGATCGGATTGTGTGGGATCCCGGTCTTTGCCACGGGCGGTGGTCCGGCGTATCTTTTAAAGCCTACATTCGGCTTTTTGATCGGATTTGCGGCGGCGGCCTATGTGACGGGACGTGTATATGAGATCAGGAAAAGTACATCTTTTTCCTGGCTTTTATTTTCTGCATTCTGGGGACTTCTCGCAGACTATGGCTGCGGGATGATCTATTTTTATGTGTGCAGCAATTTTGTCCTTGGCGTAAGCGTCGGATGGAAGGTCGTGTTTGTCAACTGCTTTCTTCTGACGGTCGGTGAGGATTTTATTTTATGTGTTCTGGCGGCAGTTTTGGCGAAACGGCTGATCCCAGTTCTTAAGAATCTGGGGAAATGATTACTAATTTATAAGGAGGAAACCGGACCGGTGAGAATTGAGATGCCCTATGAGGCGGAATGGATCATTGACAATATACGAAGCCATGGATACGAGGCATTTATCGTCGGAGGCTGTGTCCGGGATGCAGCCCTCGGGAGAATTCCGGGGGACTGGGACATTACAACCTCCGCAAAGCCGGAGCAGGTGAAGGAGATCTTCGGGAAAACCGTGGATACAGGCCTTAAGCATGGAACGGTGACGATCATTAAGCATGGAAGCGGCTATGAGGTCACCACATACCGGATCGACGGGGAATATCTGGACGGAAGACATCCGGAGACGGTTGAGTTTACGCCGGATCTCAGGGAAGATCTAAAGCGCCGGGACTTTACGATCAATGCCATGGCATACAGCCATGAGACGGGGATCGTGGATGAGTTTGAGGGCATGGAAGACCTGAAGCGCCGGGTGATCCGGTGCGTTGGCTGTGCGAAGGACCGGTTTACGGAGGACGCGCTGCGGATTCTCAGGGCAGTGCGGTTTGCGGCACAGCTGGACTTCGTGATCGAGGATGAGACGTACAAGGCCATTGCTGAGATCGCGCCGAACCTCGTCCATGTGAGCAAGGAGCGGATCCAGGTGGAACTCACGAAGCTTCTGCTGTCGGATCATCCGGAGAAGATCTGGATGGTGGACGCGACGGGGATCGCGGAGTATGTGACGCCAGGATTTACGGAGGTGTTTGAACGGGAACTGGAGAGCAGAAATTCCATGGATCCGTTAAAAGAATGCTGGGCTGGCATCGCTGCGCTTCCGGCGGACAAATCCCATAGATGGGCCGGTTTCCTGCGCCATATGACAGCGGAGCAGGCGGTGAAGATCCTTCGCGGATTAAAGCTTGACAATGATACTATTGGAAACGTAAAGAACATGATCACGGCATTCCAGGCACCGCTTGCGGTCGATAAGGTCGAGATCCGGAGACTTTTAAGCCGGGTGACGGAGTACCAGTTCCTTGGAGCCATGCAGCTAAAGAAGCTGGACGGAGATGAGACAGTTCCGGGGATCCTGCGGCTTTTTGAGGAGATCAAAGAGGCAGGAGACTGTGTGAGCCTGAAGCAGCTGGCGGTCAACGGAGGCGATCTTCTCGCAAAAGGTCTGGAAAAAGGAAAGCAGATCGGCGACGGGCTCATGTACCTTTTGAATCTGGTGCTTGAAAAACCAGAATTAAATAAAAAAGATATATTATTAGAGAAAATCAATCAATTTAAAGAGAAATAAAAATGTCAGTAGGGACATCTGCAGAGAATTTTGCAGGTGTCTTTTTTTGTGCAATAGGAAATTCCAAGGAATTCCCTATTACATAAAAGGCACTAACGTGTCGATGATGCGCACTCGCGCGAAGATGTAGGTTGTCGCAAGGGGCCGCGGGAGGCGCGAGAAGGTGCCAAGGCACATTTTTTTATTTAACGGCGGGCAGCCAGAAAGCAGGAAAAAACGTACAGGCCGTATTCTGGAAACAGGGGAATAATCCCCCCTTTCATTTCATATCTTGTGCAGAAGGAAATTCCGGCAGCAGGATGAGGGCCGGAATTGTTGTCGATGGAAAAGGTCAGAGCAGGATATGGGGGGATAGAATCGTGATCGACTGGAAGGAAGAGGCGGAGAAGACGTACGGATTTCGGGTGGATGTGCTGCGGAGAGGACGAGGATCCTGGATCCTTGAGACGGATCTGGGACTGCGGCTTTTAAAGGAATATCGTGGAAGTGTGAACCGCCTGGAGTTTGAGGAGGCGGTTTTGCAGTCTTTAGATGGAATGGAGACTCTGAAGGCGGACCAATATGTGAGAAATTCTGAGGGGGAGCTGTTGTCGACGGCGGAGGATGGGACCAGATATATCGTGAAGGAATGGTTCGCGGACCGGGAATGTGACCTGAAGGATGAAAGAGAGGTATTGTCGGCGGTGCGGGCATTGGCGCTTCTGCATCGGCAGTTCCGCATGATCAAACGGCAGGAAACGTGGAATATGAGATCCATGATCCCACTGCCGCTCTTTGAGGCCATGCGCCGCCATAACCGGGAGTTAAAGAAGGCGAGGACATTTATCCGCGGAAAGCGGAAGAAAAATGAATTTGAGCTTCGAGTGATCGGAAATTTTGAAATTTTCGCGGCCCAGGCCGTGGAAGCAGAGCGGGGCATGGAAAGGCTGTATGAGATTCACGGAAAAGAGATCGCAGATGGGTACGCGGTCTGCCATGGGGAGCCGGATTACCACCATATCCTGATCGGAAACGGATACACGGCGGTGACGGAGTTCAACCAGATGCACCTGGGTGTCCAGATGGAGGACCTGTATTATTTCCTCAGGAAGATTATGGAGAAGCATGACTGGAATGAGCGGCTGGGGAGGCAGGTCATGGAGTCCTACGAACGGGTGCTGCCGGTCTCGGAAGTGGAGCGGCAGGTGCTTTATTACCTGTTTTTATATCCGGAAAAGTATTGGAAACAGATCAATTTTTATTACAACGCCAACAAGGCCTGGGTGCCCGCGAAGAGTACGGAGAAGATCAGAAAGCTGGAGGCTCAGCAGGAGGCGAGGGAGAGCTTTATACAGACAGTTATTCAAGGCGTGTAAGGAAAAAGCCAGGAGATCGGAATTACGGATAAAGAGCAAAAGACTTGCGGAACCAGAGGATAGTGTGATAAGATATGGTATAAAAATGTGGCCGTGAGCGGAAAAATAGTACGGTCGGCAGCAAAGGAGGAAGTCCCATGAAATGTCCGTTTTGTGGTGCCCAGGATACAAAGGTCATCGACTCGCGTCCGGCTGATGATAACAGCTCGATCAGACGCCGACGTCAGTGCGAGGAGTGCGGAAAGCGCTTTACGACATATGAGAAATTAGAGACACTGCCGCTTATGATCATCAAGAAAGATGATTCCAGAGAACCGTACAATCGTGCGAAGATCGAAAACGGAATTCTTTTGTCATGTCATAAGCGTCCGGTCTCCTCGGAGCAGATCACGAAGATGATCGACGAGATCGAGAAGCAGATCTTCAGCATGGAAGAGCGTGAGATCCCGTCCGTGACCATCGGCGAGCTTGTCATGAAAAAACTCAAGATGGTGGACGAGGTTGCATACGTCCGTTTCGCGTCTGTCTACAGGGAATTTAAGGATGTGAACGCGTTTATGGATGAATTGGCTAAGTTCTTAAATAATAAATAACAGCAAAAGAGGCGGTTTGGCTGTGCACCGGTCTGCAAAAGGGTCAATGAATGACGTTGTTCACCCGGATAAAAACAGGAGCAGGTATGGCTGAAGTGCTGAATTAAGGGTAATATTATGTTTGAAACATTCTATCCGGGGAACTATGTGGACAGCGCATACGAGATCCCGTACGAGAAACTTTATGAGAGAGGATACCGGGGAATCATCTTCGATGTGGACAATACCCTGGTTCCCCACGGGGCACCGGCGGACAAGCGGGCGATCGAGCTCTTTGAGCGGCTCCGCGCCATCGGCTTTTCCACCTGCATCCTTTCCAATAATAAGGAGCCGCGTGTATCACCTTTTGCGGACAAGGTGGGAAGTCCCTATATTTTTAAGGGTGGGAAACCGTCGAGAAAAGGCTACGAGCGGGCTATGGAGCGGATGAAAACGGACCGTGATACCACTTTTTTTGTCGGCGACCAGCTGTTTACGGACGTCTGGGGCGCAAACAGGACAGGCCTCTATTCGATCCTTGTAAAGCCCATCAATCCAAAAGAAGAGATCCAGATTGTCCTGAAACGGTATCTCGAGGCGGTAGTTCTCATGTTTTACAGGAAACGATTGAAAAAAACGGGGCGGACAGCCGGGGATTTTTGCAAAAAATAGTTGAAAACCGTTGGAGAATAGTATAGAATAGGATAGAATCAGCGATAAGCGTGAAATTTGAAATGAAATAATTGGAAACAGTTTTAAGGAGGATTATCATTTATGGTATCAGCAGGTGATTTCAGAAATGGCGTTACACTTGAAATCGATGGACAGGTTGTTCAGATCTTAGAGTTCCAGCACGTAAAACCGGGTAAGGGTGCTGCTTTCGTTAGAACAAAATTAAAAAACGTTATCAATGGCGGTGTAGTTGAGAGAACATTCCGTCCGACCGAGAAATTCCCGGCAGCAAGAATCGACCGCGTAGATATGCAGTATCTGTATGCAGACGGTGACCTTTACAACTTCATGGATGTTAACACATACGAGCAGATCGCATTATCCACAGATGTTGTAGGTGATGCATTAAAGTTCGTTAAAGAGAACGAGACAGTGAAAGTCTGCTCCTACAATGGCAAGGTATTCTCTGTTGAGGCTCCGTTATTCGTAGAGCTCGAGATCACAGATACAGAGCCGGGCTTCAAGGGCGATACAGCTACAGGCGCAACAAAGCCGGCTACTCTTGAGACAGGCGCTCAGATCAACGTTCCGTTATTCGTTAACCAGGGTGACCGCGTTAAGATCGATACACGTACTGGTGAGTACCTTTCCAGAGCTTAATCCACGAAGTATTATAACCCCAGGAAACCTTATGTTTCCTGGGGTTTTCGTTCCATAAAACGCTGTAAAATACGCACAACCAGTAACGTAATAGTAACAAACTAATAACACTGTGTTCATGAACGCTGCCAGCCCATATCCTGGCGGCTTTTTGTCATTGTTCACGGGTGGGAATTTTCTGAACTGAAAATTCATCTTCTTCACGAAAAATTGCGTAACCGGTTGCCAATTGGGTAAAATTTTCTTATAATGGAAAGCACAGAGAAAGGAAGTGAACACATAATGGAAGGTCGAAGTCATACGATGGAAGCAGACGCACACCCTGAACCAGTGGCAATAGGCATGACAGGGACGATCTGTTATGTGTATTGCCGAATTTAGCTGTACAGGAGCTTGTGGACCGGCGCAGGGGAAATGCGGCGGCTGCAGGTGTCTTTGCTTCCATAATCGCGTGAAAAGATCAGCAAAATGCTGAGTGAAAACAACTGATTATGGGGGAAAAGAAAATGCCGAATGATGGAAATGAGACATTTGACATGGAGCATCTTCTGGATCTGGCGAAGGAGAAAAAGTACCGCCTGTTAAAGGAAGAGCTTGTGGAACTGAACGAGGTGGATATCGCGTCGTTCATCGAAGAACTGGATTCCGAGCGTACGGTCATCGTGTTCCGGATGCTGCCGAAGGCGCTGGCGACCGAAGTGTTTGCCGAGCTTCCGGTGGACAAGCAGAGTCACATTATCAACAGCATCACCGATAAAGAGCTTTCCGAGATCGTGGAAGAGCTTTATGTGGATGATGCCGTAGACCTGGTGGAGGAACTTCCGGCAACGGTGGTCCGCCGTGTCCTTCAGAACACGAAACCGGAGACGAGAAAACTGATCAACCAGTTCTTAAACTATCCGGAAAACACAGCCGGAAGTATCATGACGGCTGAGTACGTCGGATTAAAGAAGACTATGACGGTGGAACAGTGTTTCGCCTATATCCGTCATCACGCGGTGGATTCCGAGACGATCTACACCTGCTATGTGATGGACGAAAAACGAATGCTGGACGGCGTTGTGACGGTAAAGGATCTTCTCCTTCAGCCCTATGAGCGTCTGGTGGGCGATATTATGGACACCCACGTCATCAAAGCCCAGACGACCGATGACCAGGAGCAGGTGGCGGACACGATGAACAAGTACGGTCTGCTCTCCATGCCGGTAGTTGACAGTGAGGACCGCCTTGTGGGAATCATCACCGTTGACGATGTCATGGAAGTCATGGAAGAAGAGGCCACCGAGGACTTCGAGAAGATGGCGGCGATGCTGCCGAGTGAAAAGCCGTATCTAAAGACCGGCGTCTTCACATTGGCAAAAAACAGGATCCCGTGGCTTCTGATCTTAATGCTTTCCAGTACGATCACCGGCGGAATCCTCGTAAAATATGAGAATGCCTTTGCGGCAATCCCGCTTCTTGTAAGCTTTATCCCGATGCTTATGGATACCGGCGGAAACTCCGGAAGCCAGAGCAGCACCATGATCATCCGTGGTATGGCTATCGGCGATGTGGAGCCTTCGGATATCCTGAAGGTCGTGTGGAAGGAAGTACGGGTCGGCGTGATCGTTGGATTTGTCCTGGCGGTGGTAAACTTTATCCGTCTGATGATCCAGTATCCGGGCAACACGATGATCTGCGTGACCGTCGTGATCAGCCTGTTCTGTACGGTCATCGTTGCGAAGACGATCGGATGCACACTGCCGATCGGGGCGAAGGTCTTAAAGCTTGATCCGGCGATCATGGCGTCACCGATGATCACGACGATCGTGGATGCGGTGAGTCTGATGGTGTACTTTAATCTGGCTTGTCATTTATTAGATATGACGGTATAGAAAAAAAGAATGTCTGTCTGCGGAACTATCCGCGGATAAATATATATCAACAGGAGATATGGATTATGGAAAAAATCAGAACAAGATTTGCGCCGAGCCCGACCGGCCGGATGCATGTAGGTAATTTAAGAACAGCTCTTTACACATACCTGATCGCAAAGCATGAAGGCGGAGATTTCATTCTCCGTATTGAGGATACAGACCAGGAGCGCCACGTTGAGGGTGCTGAGGGAATCATCTACCGCACACTGGAAAAGACCGGACTGATCCATGACGAGGGTCCGGATAAGGACGGCGGCTATGGTCCGTATGTCCAGAGTGAGCGCCAGAAAGCCGGAATCTACATGGAGTACGCGAAAAAGCTTGTAGAAAAAGGTGAGGCATATTACTGCTTCTGTACCCAGGAGCGCTTAAATTCATTAAAGAAGACCGTAAACGGTGAGGAGATCATGGTATACGATAAGCACTGCCTGCATCTTACCAAAGAAGAGGTAGAGGCAAACTTAAAGGCAGGAAAGCCGTTCGTTATCCGCCAGAACAACCCGAAAGAGGGAACTACAACATTCCACGATGAGATCTACGGAGATATCACGGTAGACAACGCAGAGCTCGACGATATGGTTCTTATCAAATCCGACGGATACCCAACCTACAACTTCGCAAACGTTGTGGATGACCATCTGATGAAGATCACACACGTTGTCCGCGGAAACGAGTACCTTTCTTCCTCCCCGAAGTACAACCGTCTCTACGACGCATTCGGCTGGAAAGTTCCGGTATATGTACACTGCCCAACCATCACAAACGAGGAGCACAAGAAATTAAGCAAGAGAAGCGGACATTCCTCCTTCGAGGATCTTCTCGAGCAGGGCTTTTTAACAGAGGCGATCGTAAACTTCGTTGCCCTCTTAGGATGGTCCCCGACAGACAACCAGGAGTTCTTTACTCTTGAGGAGCTTGTAAAAGCGTTCGACTACCACAATATGAGCAAGTCCCCGGCTGTCTTCGATATGACAAAGCTTCGCTGGATGAACGGCGAGTACATCAAGAAGATGGACGATGGGAAGTTCTTCGAGCTTGCAAAGCCGTACCTTGAGGCTGCGATCAAGAAACCGTTAGACTTAAAGAAGATTGCCGGAATGGTGAAGACGAGAATCGAGACACTGTGCGATATCGCGGATCAGGTCGACTTCTTCGAGGAGATGCCGGAGTACAGTGCGGATATGTATATCCATAAGAAGATGAAGACAACAAAGGAGAACTCCTTAGAGACATTAAAGGAGGTTCTTCCGATCCTTGAGGAACAGGATGACTTCAGCAATGATGCCCTGTTTGAGGCTCTTTCCAAGTATGTTGCCGATAAGGGCGTAAAGACTGGTTTCGTTATGTGGCCGATCCGTACAGCGGTATCTGGAAAACAGATGACACCGGCAGGCGCTACCGAGATCATGGAGATCATCGGAAAAGAGGAGTCCCTGACACGTATCAGGAAGGGAATTGAGCTGTTGGAGGCTGCTGAGTAATTTGTAAATCGCGTAACGGTGAGAGGACTGAACAGTCTCAAAACCGCAATACGATCAAGCGGCGGACCGGGCAGAAACAGACAGAAACCTGACCGGAATGGATAAATATGGATTTTAATAAAGCACAGATGACAGCTCTGGAGCACCGGGATGGACCGATGATGGTCTTAGCGGGTCCGGGGTCTGGAAAGACAACAGTAATTACACACAGAATCAAGAGACTGCTGGAGGCGGGCGTTGACCCCTCCGGCATTCTTGTCATTACGTTCACGAAAGCGGCGGCCGCGGAGATGAAGGAGCGGTTTCTCAGACTGGCGCGGGAGGAAGATGAAAAGCGGAGAAAGGCGGGGAAGAAGGATGATCACCTGCCGAAAAACGGATGGAGTCTGCACAGGCCGGAAAAAAGCCAACAGAGTGCAGCCGAGGCCAGGCAGCGCGCGCAGGGAGCCGGAAATTCTTTGGAAGCCGCGGGCAGCCGTGTGAGTTTCGGAACCTTCCATTCCGTCTTTTACCACATCTTAAAGTGGGCGTACCGCTTTCCCGCCGGAAATGTGATTAGCGGGGAGGAAAAGCGGCAGTATTTTAAAAAGTTTCTCGATGAGTCCGGGATGGAGGTGGAGGACGAGGCGGAGTTTATCTCCTCCATCATCAACGAGATCAGCTACGTGAAGGGCGAGCGCCTTGACTTAAAATATTACTATTCCCAGAACTGCCCGGAAGAGTGGTTTAAGAAGCTCTATGACGGGTACGATGAGATGCTGGAGCAGACGGGAAAGATCGATTTCGACGATATGCTCGTCATGTGCCATGAGCTGTTCACGGAGCGGAAGGACATCCTGGCTGCCTGGCAGAAAAAATTCAAGTATATTCTGGTGGACGAATTCCAGGACATCAATCTTTTACAGTATCAGGTGGTGCGGATGTTAGCGCTGCCGGAAAACAATCTCTTTATCGTCGGGGATGATGACCAGTCCATCTATCGGTTCCGCGGGGCGAAGCCGGAGATCATGCTGGGATTTGAGAAGGATTTTCCGGGGACGAAGAGAGTTCTTCTTGGAACAAACTACCGGTCCACAAAGGAGATCGTGGAGACTTCGCTGAAGCTTATTGGGCACAATAAGGTTCGCTTTGAGAAGAAACTGGAGCCGTTCCGGGGATCCGGGCGGCCGGTGGATTTCAGGGTCTTTGACAATCCGGGACATGAGATGGACACGGTGGCACAAAGCATCCGGGCGTATCATGACGCCGGGTATGCCTGGAACGAGATTGCGGTGTTGTTCCGCACAGGGGCAAATTCCGGGCTGATGGCGGAGCGGCTTATGGGGTACAATATTCCCTTTCAGCTCCGGGATGTGATCCCAAACCTCTATAGTCACTGGATCGCGAAGGACCTCTTTGCCTACATGGAGATCGCGGCGGGCAGCAGGAAACGGTCGGATTTCTACCGGATCATGAACCGTCCGAACCGGTATTTCAGCAGAGACGCCTTTGATACGCCGACGGTGTCCTTCGACCGGTTAAAGTCCTTTTATCAGGACAGGGACTGGATGGAGGACCGGATATGCGACCTGGAGGCGGATCTCAGGACCATGTCGAGACTGAAGCCTGTGGCAGCGGTGAATTATATCCGCAAAGTCATCGGATATGACGATTATCTCAGGTCATACGCGGAGTTCCGGAGAATGAAACCGGAGGAACTTTTCGAGACAGCAGACAAGCTGGCGGAGAGTGCGGCAGAGTTTGAGACCTTCGAGGCCTGGAAGGAACATGCGGTGCGGTACGAGGAAGAGTTGAAAAAGCAGAATCTCGAAGAGACCAGGGAAGCGAGAGACCGGGTGACACTGTCCACGATGCACAGCGCGAAGGGGCTGGAATATCCGGTGGTGTTCGTGGTGGATGTGAATGAGGGGATCGTTCCGCATCACAAGGCGGGACTCCCGGCGGATATCGAGGAAGAGCGGCGGCTGTTTTATGTGGCCCTGACCCGAGCAAAGGACCGGCTCCATGTGGCGGCGGTGCGGGAGCGGTATCACAGGAAGACGGATGTTTCGCGGTTTATCGGGGAAGCAGGTTTGTAGAGGATTCAGAGAGGAGCCAGAGTCATTGCGGCTTAGGCCGCCGGAAAGGCACCATAGCAGAGAACAGTTCTTTCCTGCTGTGAATGCATGAAGAATGGAGGAGACAAATGGGACTTGTCCATATTTACTGTGGTGACGGAAAAGGAAAGACCAGCGCAGCGATAGGGCTTGCGGTCCGGGCAGCGGGCAGCGGTAGGCGTGTCGTGATCGCGCGGTTTTTAAAGACAGATAACTCCGGGGAAGTGGAGATCTTAAAGAGACTTCCGGAGGTGACACTGATCCCGTGCCGGAAGAACTTTGGCTTTGTCCGGTCCATGGATGAGGAGACGAAAAAAGAGTGCGCGGATTATAACAGAAATCTGTTTTTGGAGGCGGCAGAGCTGGCGAAAACTGCGGATCTCGTGGTCTTTGACGAGATCATGGCGGCGGTGAACTACGGGATGGTACCGGAAAAGGACATCCTGGATTTTCTGGAAAACCGGCCGAAAAAGGGCGAGCCGGATGGGCTGGAAATTGTCCTTACGGGGCGGAACCCGTCGGAGTCGTTACTTGGGGCGGCGGACTATGTGTCGGAGATCTGTAAGAGAAAGCATCCGTTTGACAAGGGAATCATGGCACGACGCGGAGTAGAATACTGATGTTACTGTGCGTGGGCATGGAGTGCCCGTGTACTGTAACTGGATTTAGGTAATTCTTTCTATTGATTTTATGGATGTTTACTGGTATTCTATAAAAAACAGCGGCCGCAGAAAAAACGGCTGTCAATTAACGGCACACTGCCGGAAATGAGAGGGAAATTAAGGTTATGGCAAAGGAAAAAAACATGAACCAGGACGCAGCAAACGACGAGGAGATGACTGTCACTCTGACACTGGATGATGGAACAGATTTAGAGTGCGTGGTTCTTACGATCTTCGAGGCGGCTGATAAGGAATATATTGCGCTTCTCCCGTTAGACGGCAATGAGGCTGAGGACGGAGAGGTCTACTTATACCGCTATACAGAGGACGCAGATGGCAACCCGGATATCCAGAATATCGAGAGCGACGAGGAGTACGAGATCGTTGCGGACGCCTTCGACGAGTTCCTTGATACAGCGGAGTACGATGAGATCGTAAGCGAGGAAGACTTAGACGACTAAGCCGGGAGCAAAATAGTGTTTCCAGGCTGGGTTCATCAACAGAGCAACGGAAAATGGAGATATGTTTCTGACAGGAAAACTGATTCGGAGACAAAGATAAAAAGCATTGATGGAGTCAAAAAGATATATCCGGTCACAAAAAATTGACCGGATGAACTCTTTTTGGCTCCTTTTTTGCGGAAATTCCCTTCCTTTTCCGCATGTTTTGTGCTATGCTAAATACACTTGTGGTCGTATGGGATCACATTAAATTATGTAAAAACCATATTTTTGCGTATAAAGGTTTAGAAAGGAAAATTACCATGAAACTTGGCATTGTCGGCCTGCCGAACGTAGGTAAAAGTACATTATTCAACTCTTTGACAAAGGCGGGCGCTGAATCCGCAAACTATCCGTTCTGTACCATCGACCCGAACGTGGGCGTTGTTCCGGTACCGGATTTCCGCTTGAAGCTCTTATCGGATCTTTACAACTCCGAGAAGATCACACCGGCTGTGATCGAGTTCGTAGATATCGCAGGTCTCGTAAAGGGTGCATCCAAAGGTGAGGGACTTGGAAACCAGTTCCTCGCGAATATCCGTGAGGTAGATGCTATCGTTCACGTTGTCCGCTGCTTCGAGGACCCGAACGTTATCCATGTAGACGGAAGCGTTGATCCGCTCCGCGACATCGAGACTATCAACTTAGAGCTGATCTTCTCCGATATCGAGGTCATCGACCGCCGGATCGCGAAGATGGGCAAGGGCGCAGCTTCCAACAAGGCACTTGCGAAGGAATTAAATATCTTAAAGGCTGTGAAGGAACACCTCGAGAACGGCAAGCTTGCAAAGAGCTTTGAGTGTGAGGATGATGAGGAGCAGGCATTTGTTGCTTCCTTAGATCTCCTTACCTGGAAACCGGTGATCTTCGCTGCGAACGTCGGTGAGGATGATCTTGCCGATGACGGCGCTTCCAATCCGCATGTACAGGCTGTCCGCAAGTTCGCTTCTGAGAACGACAGCGAAGTGTTTGTTGTGTGCGCGCAGATCGAGGAGGAGATCTCCGAGTTAGATGACGATGAGAAAAAGATGTTCTTAGATGACCTTGGTTTAAAGGAGTCCGGACTTGACAAGCTGATCGCGGCAAGCTACCGTCTCCTCGGTCTTATCAGCTACCTGACAGCAGGAGAGAAGGAGACACGTGCATGGACCATCAAGGTCGGCACAAAAGCACCGCAGGCAGCAGGAAAGATCCACACCGATTTCGAGCGCGGATTTATCAAGGCAGAGGTTGTAAACTACAAGGATCTCTTAGACTGCGGTTCCTACAACGGAGCGAAGGAAAAAGGACTTGTCCGCATGGAAGGTAAGGACTACGTGATGAAGGACGGAGATGTTGTTCTTTTCCGGTTCAATGTATAATTTCTCCGGAAGATCTGATAGAATAAGGAATATAAAAGTCATGGAGTGTATCAGTTAA
>OGFO01000628.1_pt1 | contig 20355 bp, 20 predicted proteins | sample 1570981 | NCBI WGS metagenome assembly OGFO01 (sample SAMEA2581955, study PRJEB24529) | metagenome | biome: Human gut stool | place: China | collected 2011
AAGATACAGAATGAGGGCCGTATCCAGCGCAATTTCCGAGCGCTCCCAGAACGGGTCATTCTGCTGCGCGCCTTTGGGCGTGGTGTTTTTGATGAAATTGTTTACCAGTTTCATCACATCTTTATCGTCCTTGATGTAGGCAAAGGCATTGAAGCTGTCTGAATGGGATGGGTCGATCAGGTCGAACACCTTAATAACATAGCCCTTTTGGAGGAGCAGCGGCGCTACCGCCCGGAGCGTTTCCCCCTTGGGGTCTGTCACAAGAAAGCTGCAATTTGCCTCCATCAGGTTCGGCTTCACAAAAAAGCGTGTCTTGCCGGAGCCGGAACCGCCTATCACAAGAATGTTTTTATTCCTTGCATACTTCGGCTGCTTTGGTCTGCCGGACATCATAAGACGCTCCGTTGCCGTTAAAAGCACGTTGTTTTCAAATACCGGATCGACATAAGGCTCAATGTCTTTGGCAGTTCCCCATCTTGCCGAACCGTATTCTACTCCCTGCCGGAATTTCTTTGCATTTTTCGCTTTATAATATACTACCATACGAAATCCTATCCCGCATCCCACGCCAACCAGTAAATCCCCCGGCATAACACTGGGAAACGGGTTTGCAAACGCACCTCCCATCCCATTGATCGTGTCCAACACCTTCTGTAACGTGTTATCTCCTGCCTGCTGTCCATACAGCCATGAAACCTTATTAAAGACATATCCGAATATCACATAGGGAGCACATTTGAGGGTAAACTGTTTCCCATTTACCCCTCTGCACTTTTCTTTGACAGTTTTCGGGATTGACTGCAAATCCTTTACAATCCCGTCAATGACCTTGCTTATAGGCTCTGTCCCCTGTCCTTGTTTTTCTCTCTGCTCCGCTCCCTGTTCTTGTTCTGTGCGATCATCTTCTGAAGTCCTTTCAGTTTCTGCCGTAATGACGGACGTTGTTGCTTTTTCTCATTAACTTTTACAAATTCCTTGAACGCCTGTGCAATCACATCGGCATCCTTACCCTTAAAAAATACAAGGTATTTGGGCGGCTCCGTGGTCTTATCCCGCTTCACAGCGAAATCTACATTGTACTTTCTCGCCACACGCTCAAAAGCCTTAATGTTATCATCCGTGACCTCTATGGACTTCGCACCCGCTCCCTGACCGACCAGCTTTTTCACCGGTATTTTCCCGTGGGAAGGCTCTTTATGCTTCTGATGCTCCAGATACATCTTCATCGCCTTCTGGAGAACACTTGCGGTCAGTTTGGATGTCTTGATTGCAAGGGCAATCGTTTTTTGTGTTGTTTCCTCCTGCACAGTGTACCTCCTTCCTGATCTGTCCCTCTCCTGTCATGGTGGAACCAACAGCCTGTGGAGCTGTATTTTCATTCCCATATCTACAATTCCTCTCCTTCCTCATGTTCCCTGTCCCACCAGTTCAGTTCTTCCTCATAAAAATCATCCAAAGCAGACCTGAGCTCTTCCTCCTGCTTTTTTGCCTTTATTACATCCCTCACTGCCTTTACTACAACTGCCCCTACTGCAATCACAATTAACAAATTCTTTCCATTTTTTCTACTCATTTTTTCTTCCTTTCCACTTCTGGACATTGTGACCAGAAGTTATTGCAATAAAAAAGGCAGATACAAAATCTCTCGATCTCATATCTGCCTTAACGCTGTTATTATATTTCATCTGTCGTAAATCTATATTCTCTCTAATTGATAAAATTCTCCCTTGCGACGTGAGTAACACTTTCCTACTCTATAGCCGTAGTGTCTCAAGTTACCACAAATATACCATGCTATAAACTCTCCATCTTCATCCGTATCTAATCCCAATTCATCCTTAAACCATCTTTCAGTATCCTTAAATGATGATTCAAAGCCTTTCGTTTTCATATAAGAAATAAATCTCTCTGAAATATTTTTTATATATTCATGAAGAATCTGTTCACCATTTTCAGCTAATACATATAAATCATTATATTCCTCATCTTTTTTAGCATAACCCATTTCTACAAATCGTTTAGCTTCAGGAACTTTTTCTAATTCATCTTCCCAAAATCCCGATGTATATGTATAAAATCCTAATATCAATTCCACCGCTTCTTTATATGTAAATAATGATAATTCTTCCATATATGCTACTCCTTTAACATTGAATACTGTTTTTTAGATTATATCATGTTAAGTATAGTATTAAAAGAGTTATACCATAATTTCAAATTTCCAATTTATTCAAAAGCTCAATTCACAAAAATTGTATAAAGTTTAGATTCTATCTCTTCGCCTTGCAGTACCACATTATCCAGCAACAAACAATGTGCCAATACCCTTACATCCTTCATTTCCATAAGCTGATTCACATTAACAGACACATCTTGTCCCAACTTTGCTCGGTCTATAGCAAAATCTCTCCTCGCTTCCCTGCAATACTTATAAAGTCCCAAGATATATTTATTCGATAACACAAATCCAAATGTATCCTGATTTTTATATCGCATCCTGCATTTTTCCCACTGATCCTCTGGAAGTGAGAAAATACACTTTGCAGTTTCTATATAGCAATCTCCATCATAATTCGGCTGTAACTTCTTTTCCTGTCGCAACATCTGATGATATATTTTTTCCCTGTCAAAAATGCTCCTTGCCCTCGTGAAATCCGATGTATTCATTCGCATATAGGTATACACATTATTTATAACCATCTTATTTGCATAGGTCTTATATTCTCCTACCCTGTGAAGATATCGCAATACCTCAAGGAATTTTTCTCTTGAGGTAATCTCCTGATAGCAGGTTTCATCAATACTGATTTTTTCAAATCGAAGCGGTGTACTTCCCTTTTTAATTTCTTTTTCCATAATCCGTCTTGTATCACGCATTGATTCCATACTCTCTCCTTCCCACTTCTGGTCACAATGTCCAAAAGTAAAAACGGGCAGCTACAAGATTTCTCCCATAACTACCCTAACGCTGTTCATCTCAATTATTCAATTTCTGCCATTTTTGCAAAATATGCTTTCCTGTCTGTAAGTGCTCTTCTATCCTGTTCGGGCAAACACTGGAATATCTCACTAGATCCCTTTCCTTCCATTGGTGTATTCTTTGCCATTAAAAACAGCTTTGTATCAAACCACTCCTGCCACAAATTTTCAAACATACTTCGACTATCTGTAAAGGTAATTACATCCTTAAACCCCTGTGGTGGTCTGTAATACTGCAATTTGACAAACACATATCTCCCGGCATCCAGCACAAGTATATTTTCAATTTCATACAGTTCGGCAAAGGCATTAGCAACTTTCTGGCATTTTAGCTGCTCATCCTCTGTAATATATGTTTCTTTCATACGATGACATCCTCTCCGTTTTTTACATTATATCTCTACGATCACACTTTGGGACATCGTGACCAGAAGTGCCTGCGATTATCTTTATTATCTCCACAAATACTGCGATCATCCTTGCAATTACAATGATACCACCTATCAGACCACCAATGACGCCATTGAATGCCAACACCCCAATGCTTCCGGCGATTCCAAAATTTTTAGGGATGAGGAACATACACATTTTCCGAATCCCATAGGGAAAACCTACCATAATCCAGAAAAAGAAGTAATCAAATCTGTTTTCCTGTTGGCATACCGGATAACACATCAGTATCCATAAAACAAGTATCAGTACCGGAACGATAATCTTAAACAATACCCTTTTCATTCCAGCCTCCCCCATACATATCATGCTGCACTTCCTGCTGATAATAATGATTTATTGTTGATGGCGCATTATACAGTGCCGTAACCATGTATGCCTTAATGTTTGAAATTTTTGTTGTCGTGTCTTTCATACACCCCATCACATACTCCAGATGACTGCTCCTCAGCTTTAAGAATTTTGACTTTACAAGCTCATAGGGATACTCCTCCCCCGCAATCCGTATCGTAGTCCGCTTTACACATACAACCTCACAGATCAATTCAAATAATTCATCATACAGTTCCCTGTCATTTATTTCATCATATTTCATGTGATGATCGTACTCAATATTTTCTTTGATAATCTCTATGTACGCATCTGCTCCACCCATCCTATCATCGGTCTGTTTTCCTTCACCGGATGGATAGATTGGATTGGTATAACTCATATCAGTATAATTTATATCAGTCTTATTATAGTTAGTATAAATAGGGGCTAAATCCTGAACTTCTGCAAGTTCAGTTTCTGAACCTCTTGATGTCTGCTTTTTATACTTCTGGTGGTTCAGATTCTGTACCTCCTGAGGTTCAATTTTTGAACTTCTTGAAGTATCAATATTAGACTTCTTGAAGTTCAATTTTTGAACTTCTGTGGATTTTCCAGTATTCTCAGGCTCTTTTACCTCCTGTTCCGCTGACATTGTAGCAAAGTTTTTCACATAGATAATATCCGGTTTGCCAAGACCTCTGCGCTTTTTTTCAATCAGTCCAATCCCTTTTTCGGAATCCAGCTCTTTCATAATCTTGACACAGGTTGCTTTCGCACATCCCAAATCTTCCATAATCGCATCCACCGTATAGATGATATACGCCCTGTTTTTCTCGTCCAGCCATCCATTTTTCATAGACAGTGACATCCGATCGAGCATCAAGCCATACAGGAGCTTAGCATCGCTGCTAAGCCCCTTGAACCGCTCATCCTTAATCAACAGCCGGGGGACACGATAAAAAGAGAACTGGTCTGCTTCAATTCCATAGTAGTAATCAAATTTTGTATTCTCGTCCACTTTTTCATGCCTCCTTTGCCGTTTATTTCTCACTGTTTGAACTATTCCACTCATCCAATAGCTGATAGATAACCTTTTCAATCTGCTCATTAGAAAAATCTTCAGGAAAATATCTGCTGATTTTGTCTGCTTTGATGGTTACTTTCCTCTCTCTTGGTTTCTGTTCTGTCAGAATCAGCCTTACCATCGGCAGTGTCAGTTCATCACTTTTTCCATGATCCTTCAGCTTTGATGCCTGTACTGTTGAAATGATCACTCCAGTTTCTTCAAGAATAACCTGCACCCACTCCTGTTGCTGTTCTGTCAGAAATGACAGCTCTACACCCTGCACGATTCCAATTTTCTTTTTATCGACCATATCTAAAAATGCATCCGATAAGTGGGCAAGGTAAATATATCTTTGTACTGTTTTTGCACTCTCTCCGGCAGTTTCTCCAACCTCATCCAGACTGTTGCCTTTTCCTTTTTTGCCCTGATGTTTTACAGCTTCATATTTCATAAAATAAGCTTTTGCCTTTTCACTCGGAAGAATATCCTCCCTCTGAATGTTGCTGTCCACCATGATAATCGTGGCTTCATCATCCGTATAATCACGGATAAACATCGGCATTGTATCAAGTCCAACAATCTCACAGGCATGTCTCCTGCGGTGTCCGGCAATAATCTCATAACCGCCGTCTTTCATCGGTCTGGCGATGCCTGGCATCAACACTCCATGCTCCTTAATGCTTTCCACCGTTTCCTGCATCTTTTCATCATCCAGTACCTTAAACGGGTGTCCTTTGAACTCATGTAATTCTGACAATACGATTTCCTGTACCTGCTCTGTTCCTGTCTGTGGCTGCTCCGTTCCAAATAAATCATCAAAGCTGTTCAACTTTACCTTTGCGGCACTTCCTGTCTTACTCATTGCCAAGCACCTCCTCCGTCAATGACTGATAGGCACTTGCTACCTTGCCATTCGGATCGTGCTTATAAATGCTCACACCTTCCGCAGAAATCTCCGCAGCTCTTACCGACATGGGAATACTGTTTTCAAATATCCGCACTCTGCTTCCATAATTTTCAATCAACAGATTGCTGATGTCTCTGGCATAATTGGTACGATTATCAACCATTGTAAGCAAAATTCCCTCAATCTCCAGTTTCGGATTGATCTGTCTCTTTACTTTTCCAATAGTTTTAATCAGCTGTTCCAGACCTTTTACCGGCAGATACGCTGCCTGTACCGGAATTAAGATACTGTCCGCACTGGTAAAAGCATTTATCGTAATCATGCCGAGTGATGGCATACAGTCAATCATAATGTAATCATAGCGGTCTTTCTGCTGTTCTATATAGGTACGAAGCACCGTCTCCCTGCTTATAACATTCACAAGTGAGGTTTCCAAACCGGAAAGCTCGATATTTCCCGGCATGAAATCCACACCTTCCTCATGTCTTAAAATGCCGTACTCCGGTTTTATTTCCTCATCATTGATAATGGATGCCATAATGGTTGCAAGTGTAATTTCCAGTCTGTCCGGCTCCTGAATGCCAAGACTTGCCGTAAGACTTCCCTGTGCATCTGCATCTATCAGTAAAACTTTCTTTCCCTGCTTTGCCAGTCCAATTCCTAAATTGCTTGTTGTGGTGGTCTTTCCAACTCCACCCTTCTGATTTGCGATTGCTATTACTTTACACATGATAAATTCTCCTATTCTCTACTATTTTGCTTTTATCTGCTGCTCTTTACATTGCTTTTCTGCACTTCCGCATAAGCTCTGTAATATTTGTTTGTCCCTTTATTGCTATAAAGCTCTGATATCTCCAGAACTTCTACTTTTGGATGACGCTGTAAGATTTTCTGAAACCACACAATGTCATTCTTCGTTCCCATCAATCTGACTTTTAACATTAGTCTGCTCCTCCAAATAAGGCATACAGTTCCCGATTATAAGTCGCATACTCCGGATAGCGGATCTGTATCGCCTGCCAAAAGAAAGGTGCATAGGCACAGCAGAACAAGTCCTCCACTGTATACTGCCTGCACTCGTTTACCTGTTCCTCTGTTTTTGTGTAATCATCTACACTCGGTGTGCCGTTGCAATACAGGTTAAATGCCATTCGCACCACCTTCATACTGCCACTGGTCTGCCAGCCTTCATGCAGACACTCAGTTTTTACACATCCCGTCTTAAAATCATAGATGCTATCAACATTTCTTCTCGTATCATCGCTGATACCAAGGCAATAGCAAAGTGCCTTGTGGTACACATCCTGATAGCGTACCTCTTTTAATTTTTCATAGTAGAATTTTTCATGTGCTTCGCTGATAAAATTGATTGTCTGTTCCTTTTTGTTTTCTGCTCCTAACGCTGTACTGTTCATAGTGAACCTCCTTTAAAAAATTTTTATTTTGCATATAAAAAAGGACTAAGTCCTTTTTAAGCCATAGCTTTAAGGATTTAGTCCTAATCGAGAGATATAAGAAAGGGAAGCATTGCGCTTCCCTTTCGAGTTATATATAGATTTTGCAAACAATATCTTTAAATCGGTTCGCTTTCGTGTACTCAGCATGATATTTCATGTACTCATTCACATCATCCCTTGTAACAATCAGCGTTGTGAAGTAAAAATATTTACGCTCTTCTACTTTCCTGCATTGGCAATTGCTGCCTGTGCTGCAGCCAGTCTTGCGATAGGTACACGGAAAGGTGAGCAGGATACATAATCCAGACCAATCTTGTGGCAGAACTCTACGGAAGAAGGATCTCCACCGTGCTCACCACAGATACCAACGTGCAGCTTAGGATTTACAGGCTTACCAAGCTTGATAGCCAGCGTCTGGAAGAGGAGGAAGAGGCCATTCTCCAGTTTTGCGAACGGATCGTTCTCGTAGATCTTAGCATCGTAGTAAGCACCTAAGAACTTGCCTGCGTCATCACGGGAGAAGCCGAAGGTCATCTGGGTCAGGTCGTTGGTACCGAAGCAGAAGAAATCAGCTTCCTTAGCGATCTCATCAGCAGTCAGAGCTGCTCTGGGGATCTCGATCATGGTACCTACTTCGTACTTCATATCTACACCGGCAGCTGCAATCTCAGCATCAGCTGTCTCGACAACTACCTTCTTAACGAACTTAAGCTCCTTCACTTCACATACCAGAGGGATCATGATCTCGGGCTCTACATTCCAATCGGGATGTGCCTTCTTAACCTCGATTGCCGCACGGATAACAGCCTTGGTCTGCATCTTGGCAATTTCAGGATAAGTAACAGCCAGACGGCATCCTCTGTGACCCATCATAGGGTTGAACTCATGCAGAGAAGCGATGATGGTCTTGATGGTCTCTACGCTCTTGCCCTGTGCCTTAGCCAGCTTCTCAATGTCAGCTTCCTCGGTAGGAACGAACTCATGCAGAGGCGGATCCAGGAAACGGATGGTAACAGGGTTGCCCTCCAGAGCCTCATACAGCTGCTTGAAGTCGTTCTGCTGATAAGGCAGAATCTTCTCCAGTGCTGCTTCTCTCTCCTCTACAGTGTCGGAACAGATCATCTCACGGAATGCTGCGATTCTGTCCTCTTCGAAGAACATATGCTCAGTACGGCACAGACCGATTCCTTCAGCGCCCAGCTCACGAGCCTTCTTAGCGTCTGCAGGAGTATCTGCATTGGTACGAACTTTTAACTTACGATATTTGTCAGCCCAAGCCATTACACGGCCGAACTCACCGGCGATGGTAGCATCAACAGTCTTGATCTCGCCATCATAGATGTTACCGGTAGTACCATCGATGGACAGCCAGTCACCTTCATGGAAGGTCTTGCCAGCCAGAGTGAACTGCTTGTTCTCCTCATCCATAGCGATATCGCCACAACCGGATACACAGCAGGTACCCATACCACGAGCAACTACTGCTGCGTGAGAGGTCATACCACCACGAACGGTCAGGATACCCTGGGAAGCCTTCATACCGGTGATATCTTCAGGAGAGGTCTCCAGACGAACCAGAACAACTCTCTCTCCTCTTGCATGCCATTCTTCTGCATCTTCTGCGGTGAATACGATCTTACCACATGCAGCTCCGGGAGAAGCACCAAGACCCTTACCGATAGGAGTTGCAGCCTTCAGAGCAGCGGTATCGAACTGAGGATGTAACAGAGTATCCAGGTTACGAGGATCGATCATTGCAACTGCCTCTTCCTCGGTTCTCATGCCCTCATCTACCAGATCACAAGCGATCTTCAGAGCTGCCTGAGCGGTTCTCTTACCGTTTCTGGTCTGTAACATGTACAACTTACCATGCTCAACAGTGAACTCCATATCCTGCATATCTCTGTAATGATCTTCCAGAGTCTTACATACTTCCTGGAACTGAGCAAATGCCTCAGGGAATTTGTCAGCCATCTCAGCGATCTTCATAGGTGTACGAACACCTGCTACTACGTCCTCACCCTGTGCGTTGGTCAGGAACTCACCGAACAGGCCCTTAGCACCGGTAGCCGGATCTCTGGTAAATGCAACACCGGTACCACAGTCATCACCCATGTTACCGAATGCCATAGACTGAACGTTAACAGCAGTACCCCAGGAATAAGGGATATCGTTGTCACGACGATAAACGTTTGCACGCGGGTTGTCCCAAGAACGGAATACAGCTTTGATAGCGCCCATCAGCTGTTCCTTGGGATCATCAGGGAAGTCTACACCGATCTTAGCCTTGTACTCAGCCTTGAACTGGCCAGCCAGTTCCTTCAGATCATCAGCGGTAAGCTCAACGTCCTGCTTAACACCCTTCTTCTCTTTCATTGCATCGATCAGCTGCTCGAAGTACTTCTTACCTACTTCCATAACAACGTCGGAATACATCTGGATAAATCTTCTGTAGCAGTCCCAAGCCCAACGAGGGTTGCCGGACTTCTCAGCGATTACGTTAACAACGGTCTCATTCAGACCAAGGTTCAGAATGGTATCCATCATACCGGGCATGGATGCTCTCGCGCCGGAACGAACGGATACTAACAAAGGATTCTCGTGGTCGCCGAACTTTTTGCCGGTGATCTCTTCCATCTTAGTAATGTACTCGTTGATCTGACCCTGGATCTCTTCATTGATCTCGCGTCCATCTTCATAATACTGTGTACATGCCTCTGTTGTAATGGTGAAGCCCTGAGGAACCGGCAGACCAATGTTGGTCATCTCAGCCAGATTCGCGCCCTTACCACCAAGCAGTTCGCGCATGTTTGCATTACCTTCGGTAAACAAATATACCCATTTCTTCATACTTCTTTGTCTCCCTTTTTATAATATTTTTGACAAAACTTTGTAACCCAAACCATTACCGGAGCATTTCGGCCTCGGTTTTTAGTACTTTGATATTGTAACAATCTACCAATAGAATATCAAGCCGAAATTGATAATTTTTTGACAGACTACCGATTTTCGTGCATATTGTAAAATTTTGTAGTTGCGTTTTTGTATGTTTTATCTAGTACTTTAGTATTATGTAACCGCTTACAATTGTTCAACTTTCTTTACATGGTTTTTACAGAAGCTTTTTGCATAAAAAACTCCCACCGGTTTTTTCCGATGGGAGTCTTTGCACTTTTATTCCATATACAATTCTAATCCAGCATGCCGTCTTTGATCACATTGTGGTCACGCAGCAGTTTTTCCACTACAGTGCCCTTCACTACGCGAAGCAGCGGCTTCTTCAGTGCATTTAAAGGTCCGGGCAGTTCAATCTCCAGAGGAGACATGCCATCCATCAGCTTCACGCTGCTGTCCAATAACTCTCTGACATCATATACACTTCCCCATACCTCAGGCACACCTCTGTCTACACCTAACAGTCCGTAGACAGCCTCCATAGCGGTTCTCACGGAATACTCTGTGGTGAACACGGTGTCTCTCGGGGTCTCTGCAAACTGGCCTAAGAAAGCGAAGTTCACACAGCCGTCGGGAATGACATCGGGACGGTCACCCTTGGTTCTGGGCATGAAGAATGCGGTAATATAAGGCATCATGGTAGGTACGCAGACTGCGCTGTGCTCTGCCAGATCCTCGATATCTTCTACGGGCACACCTAAGTGATACAGCCACTCTTCGGTGATCTCTTTACCGGTACAATCCTTCATGGGCTTCTTAATATAATCGCCGGGTACGTCGGTAAACAGACCGTATACCCATACACATACCTGATTTTTGTCCTGTTCCTTGAACTGTCCCTGACGGTTGATTGTCCAGCTCATGAGCCACTTGGAATCCTGGCAGCTTACGATACCGCCGGTTACGACCTTACCGCTTCTGGGGTCACGCTTGCAGATATTGGTGATATAAGGAATGATCTTGTCATCCAGTGTGGTCACGGTAGCGGATTCCCAGTTAGTCTTGGAGACATCAGAACAGAACTTCTCGGGATGTCCGAAGGAAGGATCCTGTTTTGCGATATTTTTCCACAGGCTCCATACGCCACTGGTGCGAACCTCCGCGTCACCGTTGGGTGCATGGTTCTGGTCACCGTAGATAGTACCCTCGGTACAGCTTCCGTTGGTAACGAATACCAGGTCGTTCTCGGTGAGGACAATGCCCTTCTCTACACCTTTTACCTTGCACTCGATAGCCTTTGCCACCTTTTTGCCGTCATTGATATCGAAAATAACATTTGTCACTTCGGTGTTGAACTGGAAGTCCACACCTGCTGCCTCCAGATACTTCTTCATAGGAAGGATCAGAGACTCGTACTGGTTGTACTTGGTGAACTTCAGGGCACTGAAGTCAGGCAATCCGGAAATATGATGGATAAATCTTTGGAAGTAAAGCTTCATTTCCAGTGCGCTGTGCCAGTTCTCGAAAGCGAACATGGTTCTCCAATATAACCAGAAGGTGGAGTTAAATACTTCATCATCGAAAACATCTTCGATGGTCTTGTCATACAGATCCTCGTCCTTGGTCATGAACAGCTTCATGATCTCCATGCAGCCCTTCTGGCTTAGATTGAATTTGCCATCGGTATGGGCATCCTGTCCACAATCCTTCGTTGCACGGCACAGGGAATAGTTGGGATCTTCCTTGTTCAGCCAGTAATACTCATCCAGCACGCTGGCTCCGGGTACTTCCAGAGAGGGAATGCTGCGGAACAGATCCCACAGACATTCAAAATGGTTCTCCATCTCACGTCCGCCACGCATGACGTAGCCTCTGGCAGGATCAAAAATACCGTCACAGGCACCGCCTGCGATATCCATTGCCTCTAAGATGTGAATATGGGAACCGGGCATCTGTCCGTCACGTACCAGGAAGCACGCTGCTGCTAAAGATGCCAGACCGCTGCCTACGATGTAAGCGTTCTTCTCATCCACTCCTGCGGGCTTCTTAGGTCGTGCGAAGGCTTCGTAGTTACCGTTGGAATAATAGATGCCTTTGCTGTTTTTGTCATATCTGCCAAGTTCAGTGTTTCGGTAGTCCTGCTTTGCTGCCTTGACGGCTGCCTTTCTCTCTTCTTTCTTCACCTCTGCCTTATGTCCCTTGGTTACTGCTGCCACTGCGCCTGCACCTACTGCCAGCGCTGCCAGTCCCAGTCCGATATTATTCTTTTTTGCCATAATGATTACCACCTTTCTTTGATGACTCTCAAATGTTTTTCTGTTTACAAGTAGTATCCTACTTCTTTTTTATAAGAAAACCAATTTACAAAAGAGGATAAATGATAAAGTTTTTATCATCCTGCCCTTTTTGTAAAGTACTTATACTATTTCAGAATTTCTTTTCCGTGTGCTCAAAATTCTCGATGGAGCGGCTGATGTTTCCGTAAAGAGTGATTGCCAGTTCTTCAACGATCTTATGATAATCGTCCTTCATTCCCCGATCAATCCAGTCTAACATCACACCCACAAAACCGTATTTGTAAAATCCGGCAATGAATTCCTTGTGTTCCTCCGCTACCTGCATGCCGGTGCACTTTTCCTCCACCACGTCCGCAATGAGCTGGTAGGTCAACTTGTTTAAGTAGCTTTCGATCTTCTGGCGATCCACGCAGCGGTAGACATTCATAATGAAAGGTTTATTCTCCTGCACTGCCTCGAAAATCTGGCAGAAGCCTTCTTGCCAGTTCTCGTAGGTCTTCTTCCCCTGCAGTGCCTTCGTGCCGTCTTCCACGCAGACCCACTCTACCAGATCATAGATGTCCTTGAAATGATAGTAAAAAGCCATCCGGCTGATGCCGCAATCCTCTGCAAGTTCGTTAATGGTGATCTTATCCAGAGACTTCGTGAGAAGTTCTTTTTTCAAAGCTGCTTCCAACGCCAGTTTCGTTGTATTGGCCATAGCCTGTCCTCCACTGTTTTATGTATTATTTTCTGTTCTTCCTCGATATAGCTTATGTAATTCTATTATAAGCTCACGCATTCGTACCATCGTACTCTACATCTTACTTCACAGGATATTCATTCGCTAAGGTTGTCGTTCGTCAATCATGTAAACATGTAGACTTCCTTATACTCATTATATTGTACGACAATAGACTCAAAATGGGCAAATTAACTTTTTATAAAAAAACTCTTGCTTTTTGTAAAATTCCATGGTATTATCTTACTTGCGTTTCGGGGTGTGGCTCAGCTTGGTTAGAGCGCCGTCTTAGGGAGGCGGAGGTCGCGAGTTCGAATCACGCCACTCCGATCCATGTATAGGCGTCAAAATCTTTTTACGAGGTTTTGACGTCTTTTGTTTTGTATTTTATTTGCTGCTTTGGAAAATTGTAGAAAAAATTTGAAAAATTTAAAAAATGGCTTGCTTTTTATAAAATTCTATGCTATGATAGTCTTCGTTCCGGGGTGTGGCTCAGCTTGGTTAGAGCGCCGTCTTAGGGAGGCGGAGGTCGCGAGTTCGAATCCCGCCACTCCGATTCATTGTAAAGTCCTTGATTTTCAAGGACTTTTTTGTGTTACATTTCATGTTGTATCATGGTACTTTTCTGATTTCCTCTATGTTTCCTTTTGGTGTTTCCCTATAGCCACATATGCGTATTGAATCTTTCTGCTTGGAAGTCATCGGGGTATACTGTAGAATTTTGGTAGATTACGCCCCACTATCGAAACACTAACGGGGCTTATCTGAAACATTTTAAAGATTTACGCCCCGCTTTCAGAACGCCAACGGGGCTTATCTGAAACATTTTAAGATTTACGCCCCGCTTTCAGAACGCCAACGGGGCTTATCTGAAACATTTTAAAGATTTACGCCCCGCTTTCAGAACGCCAACGGGGCTTATCTGAAACATTTTAAGATTTACGCCCCGCTTTCAGAACGCCAACGGGGCTTATCTGAAACATTTTAAAAATTTACGCCCCACTTTCTAAGTTTCAACGGGGCTTAGCACAAAGAAATTATAAATTAAGCCCTAGTACTCAAGATTTAGCGGGGCTTAACAAACACAATTTCAGCATGCTTATGAGCTCCACTTAATCATCCAGACACTCCTTTCCCATCTACCTCGCTGAAAAATTTTTCTATCAGTCTGTTTACTTCATCCGGTTGGTCAGTATTGGAATTATGACCGGCATTTTTTATCCATTTAAGCGGTAAACCTTCTCTCTGATGCCATTTCTTATTATAGCTTTTTGCTGAACCTGCTTTATCCTTTTCTCCACAGATAAGAAGTGCCGGACAACTGATACGATATGGCAGATCTGCTTTGATTGCCTCAGCAAGCATCCTGTAACCAAAACCGGCGAGCCTTGCATATTCTTCAGGATCTGAATCATAGGACATCATCATCTTCCGCATAAGATTCTGACCATAATCCGTCTCTGCGCACCCTCTTGACCCTGCCCTAAGAAGCACTTTCCATGGATATATCTTATATAATGGCTCTGCTCTTTCAAGAAGCCATATTTCCACTGCGGTCATATAAGACTTTTGAAGAGGTGCGGAATCAATGGAGATAAAGCCTTTTATCTTATCCGGATATAATTCCATATACATTTGAGCCAGATATCCACCCATAGACTGACCGATAATGATGGGATTATAAATTTCTTCTTTTACTAAGATTTCATAAAGCCATTCTGCCATGTCAGACAGACTGTAATTATTCGTAAATGGTCTGGATAATGCATGTGATGGTGCATCCCATACAAACACATTCTGTCTCTTCTCAAAATATTCTGTCTGCTTTTCAAAAAGCCTATGGTCTGCCGTAAGTCCCGGTAAAAACACTAACGTAATTTTCTGCTTGTCTATTATATTTACAAAATAATGAATGCAGCCACAGGGTGTATTATAACTGTTTTCTGTCATTTCCCGTCCCCTTTCCATAAACCATTTCCCAATGATTTATCCTTCATATGCCACCTTCATTGACCGATTAACAGAAGACCTCATTGGATATCGCATTGACCTGCCTTAGCTTGTTTATAAAGCAGACCGCTTTTAATAAACAATAATAAGAACATTACGGTTATCGCATACGGCTCTCTTGCCATAGCCAAAAACAAAACAGCAATTATACTAAGTCCTACAGACAAAGCGGTAATTATCTTTTTACCTTGTTCAAATTTGAAATAGACCATCAGTATTTTTACAATTCCTATAATCGTTAAACTAACAAACAATGCCCAATAACCACTGAAATGATGCTTAACTGAATGGCATTGGTCATTTCTTTATCCATGTGTTTTCTCCTCTGTTCTATACCTCATTGATTACTGATTTTTAAAATTCCGCAAACCTTTCCCGGCTTGCGGAATCTTCCAAACATATTATAATTTTTCCACGCACCGGATCAGTGCATCCACATTTTCTTCCTTCGTGGCCCAACCGGTACAGAATCGCACGCAGCTGTGTGTGGCATCGATCCGCTGGTCATAGCTGTACTCAAACTGTTCTGAAATCTTTGCCAGGTGTGCATCCGGAACAATGACGAAGATCTGGTTCGTCCGGTTGGGTGCCAGATATGTGTAACCCTTTGCCGTAAATGCTTCCCGCAGCTTCTCCGCCATGGCAATGGCATGGGCGGAGATCTCCTGATAGAGACCATCTGTAAAAAGCGCATCAAACTGCAGCCCCAGCAGTCTTCCCTTGGCCAGCATGCCGCCGTTCTGCTTGATGAGATATCGGAAATCCTGTGCAAGCTCCGGGTTTTTGATCACTACTGCTTCTCCGAACAATGCGCCGACCTTGGTTCCACCAATATAAAACACATCACAAAGCGCAGCGATATCCGGCAATGTCAGATCGTTGTCCGGTGCTGCCAGTCCGTAACCCAGTCTGGCACCGTCTAAGAACAGATACAGTCCGTATTTGTGACAGGTCTCGGACAGAGCGGTCAGCTCTGCTTTACTGTAAATGGTTCCCACCTCGGTAGGATTGGAAATATATACCATTTTCGGCTGTACCATATGCTCAAAGCTACCGTTGTGAATATGGGCTTCATAAGCCTCTGCTACCTGCGCTGCCGTGATCTTACCGTCAGGGCTTTCTAATCCCAGTACCTTATGTCCGCAGGCTTCCACCGCACCGGTCTCATGGACATTGATATGTCCTGTAACAGCGCAGAGTACGCCCTGGTGCCTGCGAAGTGCCGCATTGATCACAGTGACATTGGTCTGGGTTCCACCTACCAGAAAATGTACTGCCAGGCTGTCATCCCCACAGGCCTTACGGATCTTCTTGCGCGCCTCTTCACAGTATTTGTCCTCACTGTAGCCCGGTGTCTGCTCCATATTGGTCTGCACCAGACGTTCCAACACTTTCGGATGTGCTCCCTCATTATAGTCACACTGAAATAAAATCTTATCGCTCATTTTTTATTGACACCGCCGTGACAGTGTATTTCCTCCAACGTTATTTATATTTTAGCTTTTTCTATTTGCTAACTCTTTACATTTTCGATTGTTTCTATCTTATTTGATTCTCCAGACTTTCTGTTACTCAAATTCAGTCAGTCCTTTGTCTCCAGAACCCTTACCAGATATTCCCACACTCTCTTCGTGGAAGATATGCTTAAGGTCTCCTCGGTCGTATGAATATCCTTCATATCCGGTCCCATGGATACACAGTCAAGGTCTGAGATTTTGCTGCCTAACAGTCCGCACTCCAGTCCTGCATGGATAGCCTCCACCCTGGGCTCAGTGCCGTACATTTCCGCATACAGCTTCACCATTTTTTCCCGCAACGGAGAATGCACACGGTATTTCCAGCCGGGATAATCTCCGGTCACCACGTAATCGCCGCCTGTCAGTTCCACCAGTGCAGAAAGCTTTGCGATCAGGTTATCCTTCTCACTTTCCACGCTGCTTCTGACAGAATACTCTGCCCGCAAAACTTCCACATCTGCTTTCAGTATACCCAGATTCAGAGAAGTCTGTACCAGCCCCGGCATATCTGCGCTCATCGCCTGTACGCCGTTGGGAGTCGCCTGCAAAAAGGCTGCCACACGTTTTGTAGCTTCCGGCGCAGCACAGGTGATTGTCTCTGCAGTGTCTGCTAATCTTTTTGCGGTTACCTTTACGTCCGGATCCTTGGTGGCAAGTTCGTCACCCAGTTCTGCTTCCAAAGCTGCTACCTGCTGCTCTAAGCTTTCTGTATCTTTTTCCTCTACTACGACTACTGCTTTCGTCTGTCTGGGGATGGCATTGTCTGCCAGTCCTCCGTCCGCAGATACCAGTCCTACAGGCATTTTCTCAGACAGCTTCCACAGAAGTCTTCCCAGGATACAATTGGAATTGCCTCTTTCCTTATGTATCTCTCCGCCGGAATGTCCTCCTAAGAGGCCGGAGACTTCCACCTCATAGCGCACGCCCGTAAGCTCCTGTTTTTTCATCGGGAAACGGCAGTTCACTCTGGCACCACCGGCACAGCTGGTCAGGAAAATGCCTTCGTCCTCGGAATCCAGATTGATCATACGATGACCCTGTAACATAGACAGGTCAATCTCTCTGGCTCCGTCCATACCGACTTCCTCATCCACCGTAATGATGACTTCCAAACGGGGATGCCTGATGTCCTCGGAATCCAATAATGCCAGTGCATAAGCCACAGCAATACCATCATCGCCGCCGAGGCTGGTATTCTCCGCATAGACGCTGTCTCCGTCGATCCCTACCTTCAGTCCTTCCGTCTTCATATCCATGGTGCAATCCGGTGTCTGCACCGCTACCATGTCCATATGTCCCTGCAGGATCACCACCGGTTCCTTCTCGTATCCGGGAGTTGCCTCCTTGACCATAATGACATTTTTCATAGCATCCTGTATATAGAAAAGCTTATGTGCTTTCGCAAAGTCCACCAGGAAATCGCTGATCTGATCCACATTGCCGGAGCCGTGAGGGATCTTCGTGATCTCTTCAAAATAGTAAAATACTTTCTTCGGTTCTAAGTTCGATAAAACACCCATTTTCATTTCCTCGTTTCTGCGCTTTTATAGAGAACAAAGTGCACTTTCAGTATAAATATTTGTCATTTTTCTGTCAAGGAAACAATCCGAAGCATTCGCAGAACGCAGTTTGCATGGCTTTGAATAGTTATGCATAATGATATTTTTTTCTCTTGGCGATCAGGAATCCTATTGTCACAAACAGTGCCAGGAACTCTGCCAGTACGATGGACAGCCATACACCGGTAATGCCGATCAGTTTCGGCAGGATCAGCACGATGACGATCTGGAACACGAAGGTACGCAGGAAAGAGATTGCTGCGGATACGGCTCCGTTGTTCAGGGCTGTGAAGAAGGAGGAACCCCACACGTTCATGCCGCGGACCATGAAAGCAATGGCATAGATCCGAAATCCCCAGGTGGTCATCTCCAATAACTCCTGATCGTAGTTTGCGAAGATTTTTACTAACGGTCCGGCCAGAATCTGAGAAGCGGTCAGCAGAATCACACCGCCGGCCGAGATAATGACCAGACTTTTCCGGCAAAGATTTTTCAGTTCCGCATGATTGCCCGCACCGTAATGGAAGCTGACGATAGGAGCAGATCCCAGGGAATATCCCAGATACAAGGTCATGAAAATAATGTCCACGTACATGATGATGCCGTAAGCCGCCACACCATTCTCGCCTGCTGCTTCCATCAGCTGGAAGTTATACAGGATGCTAACGATAGAGGTAGAGATATTTGTCACCAGCTCAGAAGATCCGTTGGTCACAGTCTGCCAGATGACTTTTCCATGCCACTTCGCCTTCCCCAGCTGCAGTAAGCTGCCGTTCTCTCTGGAAAAATAGATTACAGGGATGATTCCGCCGACGAGCTGTCCCGCTGCGGTAGCCAGTGCTGCTCCCACCAGTCCCAAAGGAAATGCCACGATCAACACATAGTCTAACACCGCATTGGTCAGTCCTGCGATCACATTTACCTTTAAACTCAAAGTCGGCTTCTCCGCTGCGATAAAAAAGCTCTGGAACAAATACTGCATAACAAATGCCGGGGAGGACAAAAACAAGATTCTGGAATAACGCACGCAGTCCGCTTCCAGTTCTCCGTTTGCTCCCAGTGCCAGTGCGATCTGCGGTGCCAAAACAAAACAGATGAATCCCACCACGATTGACACCGCCAGTGTCACATATACGATCAGCGAAAAAAATTCGTTAGCCAGTTCCTTTTTCCCTTCTCCCAGCGTCATGGAGACCACGGCGCTTCCTCCGGTACCTGCCATGAATCCAAGAGTTCCCACACCCATCAGCACCGGCATCACCAGATTCAGGGCGGCGAAAGGCGTCTTTCCCACATAGTTGGATACAAAAAAGCCATCGACGATACTGTACACCGAAGTACATAACAACATTAAAATGGAAGGTGCCACGAAACGCAGCAGCCGTTTATAACTAAAATGATCAGATAACTGTATTTTCATAATAACCTCATGCCTTACTATTACCCGCATGCCTTCCGGCACTTTCTCAACAGATACTTCTGCGCATTATGCAGGCATCGTTTTCGTGTCATCATCGGAGGTTCCTGCGATCACGCGGGATCCCCTTGTCTTGTCAGTTCCTCTATTTCTTCTCGGAAAAATTCCGTATGTTTTTTCATAGTTTTCAGTAATATTTCTGCCTCCTGCTCTCCTATCGCCGCCAATGCCCGGCGCTCCGCATCCATCAGCGGAACCACGATCCTCTCCACAGTCTCTTTCCCCTTCTCTGTGAGATATATCCTCTTATTCTTGCGGTTGTCTTCCTCCGCCCGCAGAATAAGCAGACCTTCCTCCGTCATATTTTTCAGTGCGGAATTCACTGTCTGGGGCGTGTAGAACCAATAGTCGCAGATCTCCCTCTGGGTAAACGCCTCTTTTTCCCGTTCCCGGATACAATACAGAATCCAGAAAGCCGTCTCCGACAGATTACAGTTTTTTGCATAGACCCGGTACAGGTCATCCATCTCTTTGATCAGCTGATTGTACAATGTGATCTGCGCAAAAGATTTTCTGCTTTCCTCTTCCATATCGCTTTCCTCCTGTAACTACATCGTTGCATCTGTTTGTTTTTATCCGAAATCGGACTAAGCGGCATTATAATCCGAAATCGGATTATTGTCAACCCATAAAAAAATACGCAAAACTGACACTTCTCATTGTGTCCTTGAGCGTATCGTTATATAATAACTTTGGCATCAGTTCCGG
>OGFO01000632.1_pt1 | contig 20004 bp, 23 predicted proteins | sample 1570981 | NCBI WGS metagenome assembly OGFO01 (sample SAMEA2581955, study PRJEB24529) | metagenome | biome: Human gut stool | place: China | collected 2011
TAGCAGAAAATAGCCGTTTCAAGCATATTATCGGTGGATAAATCGTGGGACTAAAATTTAGTCGAAAAAAGTCCCACGAATTTGCATCTTTCTCGCTGGTTCATAGCATTTTGCGTAGCACTACTTTGGAAGAGAATACATAGTTTTGTAACTCTAAAAACGATGTAAAAATGGCTCGTAAATCATTTTCTGTTTTGTTCTTCATCAAGAAAGGCAAACTATTAAAGAACGGTGAAGCACCCGTGTGCATGAGAATCACTGTAAACGGTTGTATGGTAGATATTTCGATCAAAAGAAGTTGCCCTGTAAACCTATGGAATCAGGCAAAAGAGAATTCAAAAGGCAAAGACCGTATGTCGGTGGAATTGAACCACTACTTAGAAATCACACGTTCACGCATACACCAAATTTATAGGGAATTGGAAACTTCCGACAAGGTTATCAATGTCGATCTGGTGAGAAAGTTATTTTATGGTGTGGATGAAGATAACAAAACGCTATTGCAGGTATTCAGGGAGCATAACGAGCAAAGTCGTAAATTGATCGGAAAAGACTTTGTTAGTAAGACGGTGCAACGATATGAAACCACTACCCGATATTTGGAGGAATTCATCAAGAAGGAATATCAATTATCGGATATTCCTTTGAATAACTTGGAAGCAAACTTCATTTCTAAGTTCGATGCTTTCTTGAAAATTGAAAAAGGTTGTGCGCAGAACTCCGCTATTACCCGATTGAAAAACTTGAAAAAGATTATCCGCATTGCTTTGGAAAACGATTGGATTAAGAAAGATCCGTTTGCTTACTATCGTTTTAAGTTGGAAGAAACTGATCCTGAATTCCTGACGATGGACGAAATTAAAATCATCCTCGCCAAAGAGTTCACGATTAAGCAAGTAGAGCAAGTACGGGATATTTTTGTTTTTTGCATTTTTACCGGATTGGCTTTCAGCGATGTGAAAGATTTATCTCCTGAACACTTAGTAAGAGATAACAAAGGCGAGCTTTGGATAAGGAAGAACCGCCAAAAGACAAAAATCATGTGTAATATACCTGTGTTGCTTGTGGCAGCTTCTATACTGGAAAAGTATAAAAATGTGGCAGAATGTACCGGAAAACTTTTGCCCGTATTGAGCAATCAGCGCATGAACAGTTATTTGAAAGAGATTGCAGATGTATGCGGATTACAGAAAAATCTGTGCACACATTCAGCCCGGCACTCCTACGCCACCTCTATATGCCTAGCGAATGGCGTAAGTATGGAGAACGTAGCCAAGATGTTAGGTCATGCAGATACCAGTGTGACAAAGCACTATGCACGGGTACTGGATCAGAATATTCTAAAGGATATGCAGAAAGTAAATAGCTGTTTGTCAGAGTTGGCTATATAATAAAGGTAGTAGCCAATATAGAAAAAGGATTGGGAAGAATGAATTTCATTTTCTCAATCCTTTTCTTTTAAAGTAAGTTTTCCAAAACTTAATATGAAACATTGACAAAGGTAAGTTCCGTATTTAGCCTGTTCAAGTCCGAGCCTTCGGTTTAGATGAAAATCTTCCTCTCACTATGTTCGAGCGTATTTTCATCTAAAGACTTGCACAGACTAAATACTTCACTGGAAAAGTCAATGATTCAAATTAAATTCCGAAAAACAATGTTTTCTAAATCTTCTGCAAAAGAAACATTTCCTATTAAATTCAAAACAAGATATACAACAAAAAAACATATAATAAGGATATGGCTATTACCACTGCGTTTTCGGACAATATCTTAAAACGTCTTTTTCATTACTTGCCCAAGAATAAGATGCAGTTATTGGTAAATCAAATTTATATGGAAACTCTATTAAAGTTATAGCTTTGTAACCATCCATGTCAATAGGAGAAAACTCTCCACCGGGTTCATCATGCATGAAAAAGTCACCTTGCAGAGCATTACAATGCTCACAATGATTCGCCCAATACTTTCCATTAACAGTTTTAGAAAATCCCAGTTTAAAAGTAGGAAAACGTGAACATACAATATCTAAAATTTCTTTCTCTATATAACCAGGCATATAGAAAAAAGAAAAATAATCTTGGAGATACCATTCTTGTAATGCCTCATCGTCATCTGAATATTCATATATCCAAAATTTATTAGATGCAAAAGCTATCACGTCAATCATACCGCCACACTTCCAACAAGTTTTTTGAGTTACCCCTATCCAGAAAGGTGCTTTTGCGATTATCGATACCTTATCTGTGTCAATCCATTGAGAAAATAAATTGATGTCTTTATAATCGGGAACAAACCATGTCTTATTATCTTTATCCCAAAAAGCACCTTTTTCTTTTGCCAAATCTTTTTCGGAATAAGGCACATTTATTTTTAGCGGCATAATTTAGATTTTAAATTTAACTTTCATATAAAAGACTCATGCTTACAAAAATAAGAAATTAATAAGATATACATCAAATTAAATATAAAAATCCAACTAAATAAGATTGAGATTCAAATGTTTTTAGGTTGCAAAGGTATAATTTCCACTTTAATAAAAGAGCTTTCCTTTTAAGATAGTGGAAATCATACTCTTTTAGATAGTTATTCTTTCCAGCTTTCAAAGTAGTGCTTTTGGAGAAGTTTATCAATATCACTTTGCCGATAGATGATTTTACCTTTTATCTGGATAAAGGGGATTAGTCCTGTATCTCGCCACTCTTGCAGGGTTCGCAGACTGACATTCAGTTTCTTGGAAACTTCATTGTTAGAAAGAAAGCGTTCCCCGTTCAGGTGGGGCTTGTAATGCTTGACTATAGATTCAATGCCATTCAGTATCAAATCGAGCGAAGAAATAAATTCTTTGACTTGCGGGGTATCTTTATTTATTAATTCCATGATTGAAAGATTGTTTTATTGAAATATTGATTTCAAGATGGCTAGATAGCTGGTTAGTTACGCAGATAGTCACCCAGCGATGAAATGCTAAATACATCTTTTCCTGGATCATAATCTATATAGAGCCGTTTGGATGCAGCGGTAATAAAATACTGGCTACCATCTTGCTGTATCTCATAAGTAGCGGGAGAAGCCTGTTTAGTAGTTTCCGATACATATATAATAGAAAGAAGATACTCTTTATCATTACGGTAGATAATAACCGTAGGATTCAGATTAACACTTTCCCATGTACCGACAATGGAAAACAGATTAAAGGACGGATAATCTTGTTTAGTTCTTTTCATAAGGCGTGATTTGTTTGGGTGATTGATTTTGTGTTTCACTGTCTGCAATAATTCTTTCAATATCGGAAGACTTATAATAAATCTTGCTCCCAATTTGAGAATAAGCCAGCCGTCCACTACTTCGGTAATATTGCAGTGTTCGTTTACTAAAGCCTAACAACAGGCATACTTCCTGACTATCCAGCCAATTTTCTACTTTTTGAGTATGAGTGCTGCACAAACTCTCCATCCGTTTGGCAAACTCCATGAACCTCTCGCAGACATACGAGAATGTTCTTTTTTCGATGGTTACTACTTCCATACATTTAATTTTTAATGGTTTATAAAACGTGTTGATTCTATTTCACCAGCAAATGAAAGAAGAATCAAGAGCTGTTTTCTAAACTGTCCGAAAGTGGTATAAGAAGTCCTGTTTTTGCATAATTGTCTCCCCAGCCAAACTATTAAACTAAAATATTTCTTCAATAGACATTATCTTTTTATTTTTGCATATAACTTTGTAACAATGGGACAGTTTAACGAATATATGGATCGTCTCGATTTCTCTATCTTCAGAAAGGTATTTATAGAGAAAGGAAGAATGCGCCACTACAAAAAGAATGAATATTTTCTAAATAAAGGAGATAAACATTCTTATATCGGTTTTATTTTAAAAGGAACTTTCAGATATACTTGTATAGACAATAACGGCAATGAGCATGTAGTAGCCTACAATTTTTCTAATGAACCACTAGGGAATTATTCTGCATTCCAAAAGAAAGAGTCTGCCATATTGAATATACAAGCTGTAACAGATAGTACAGTCTATTTACTATCTCATTCTGATGTAAACGAATTCTACAGTTCAAATATTGAAGCACAACAACAAGGTAGAATCTTAGCAGAGGAACTATTATATGTAGCATGGAATAATATTATTTCGGCACATAGAGACACCCCGGAAGAACGATATAGAGAACTTCTACAAAGATGTTCCGACTTACCCAACCTAATAACTCTAAAAGAATTAGCTTCATATATAATGGTAACGCCTGAAACATTGAGCCGCATACGTAAAAGAATACTATTAGAATAAGTCTTGACCTCAATCAAGACTTTTATTTTTTCTTCTGCCTAGTTTTGCTTCATATTACTGAAACAATAATAATATGGAGACAAAGAAAATACTGATTGATAACAATCTATGTTCTAAATGCGGCAAGTGTGTAAAAGTCTGTCTTAAAAGTGTATTCTCCCAAGAGAACAAAAAAGCAGATATCAGAATCGGGAATATAATGCAATGTGATCTATGTGGTGCTTGCGTCGAAGTTTGTAGAAGAAAAGCCCTTGCAGTAGAAGGTATATCCCTTTATAGAATGACTTTCAGTGAACAAGTAAAAACAAAAGGACTAGCATTTTCATTAATGCTCTTCCCTATAATGTTATTAGTGGGCTTCTTGATGCACCCGCATTTAGAACAGATGAAGATGATATTTACAGCACAAGATTTAGTGGAACGCTTTCACAACAATCCTTATTATCATATCGGGCATTTGATTGTCATGTTTTCAGTCCCCTTTATAATAGTTTCAATGATAGGCATCATGAACGGATTGCAATCTTCTGGAAAGAATTGGGGATTTTGGGGCTGTATCATTGGCGTATTTGGAGCATTTATTTTAGCTGTAGATAAAGGTGCTTTATGTTTAGTCTTATCTGCATTTGACACACTTCCAGAAACAGATTTTATCAAAATCAGTCCGTTCTTACAAGTTATTGTTGATAAAGCTGGATTGTTGAAAGTTTGCTATTTACTTCCTCTATTACCTACCGGTGCAATCATTCAATGTGTAGGATTAATAAAAGAAAAATGTATAAAAAAATGGCAGGGTATATTAATGATTGTAGGTTTATTACTTCTGAATAACCCTGATATAGAGTTAATAAGCACTATTGGAACTCTATTTATGTGCTTTGGATATTTCCCTATTGGCATAAAGGCTTTACACAACACTTTATAATCATAACCCAAGATAAGGAGATTTGGAGAACAAACAAAGCAAGGAATCATTCAGCATACAAAGCTAACGCTTTGATATATAAATAATTTATCCACAATTTAAAATTTATGCCTATGAATGATTTATTGAACACGAGGTTTTTCATCTTATTAGCTGATACCTCAAAAGAAGTAATTAACACGGAAATGCAAGATGCTTATGGGGGATTTATTAAGCAGATAGTAACAATTAGCTATTCAGAAGATTACTCTCATATCTTTCGGACGCTAAATCTCACTCGTATTGAGATAGCACCCCTAAAAGAGTTATATCAATGCGAGCAGGGGAAAAAATGCGCTTAAAAATTTATACATCCACAAAGCATTATCCCTGATTGATTCAGAACTGCAATTAATCAACCTGAAAATAAATCATCCCGAACAATTCGTTTCATCTGTTACTACAGAGTTCAAGTCTGATCTATATGTAATCCCTAAGTCAAAAGACTTGGGGATTATTGGTATTGCTGAAATCGTTATTGCCCTGTTTCTACAAGGGCAAATAGTCGGAGAAGATGGAAAGCCAGTTCCAGAAGTTCGTCTGGCTCGTGGCTTTGAACAGCTTTTCAATCTGAAATTCGGTAGTATTTATGATAAGGTAAACGAAGTATTTAATCGTAAGCAATACAATCTTACCAAAACATTAGATGCTTTACGAAATACCATTATTAAAGAAGACAAAAAACGTAAGAACCGTAAAGATTAGAAAAGATGATTTTTCAATTCGCTTATTTATAGCATTTTGAAAACTGTTTTTAGGGGAGTAGGTAGCTACTCCTCTTTTTCTGTAACCTTGTTTTGCGGAACTTTGCTTCATCAATCGATTGAAAATAATAATGTTGAACTTAAAATTGAAGCAAAATGTATATAGACAATGAAGACTTTGAGAAATGGATGGCGAAGTTATCCAAGAAACTCACCGAAATAGGGCAAGACCTAAAATCCCTTATCAACACCGACACCGTATTAGATGAAAATGAGAAACTATTGGATAATCAGGATTTAGCCTTTCTGCTAAAAGCATCTTTCAGAACTCTACAACGTTATCGGGCAAAAGGGAAACTACCCTACTTTACCATCGGACGGAAAACGTACTATAGAGCGAGTGATATTCGGGCTTTTGTTCGTGAATTTGCCGATTCTCAAACCTATAAGCAGTTTGAAAAAGCCAATCAGTTAGCCGATCAGCCCTGAAAGCAAAAGGTAGCAGAGGAAAGAAGTCTGTGCTTAGGCTATTCCTGTATGCTACCACCCCAATTTAGCAGAAACAGCTACGCCTTCCGGCTTCGCACGTTTCGCTAAATTGAGCAAGAGGGAACTGGACAAGTCCTGTTCTTCCCTCTTGCCCTGCGGGGCAAAGCCTTCGGCTTTAGCGTGTTACAAGAACACGCTGTAATGACACTTGTAATAAGCATTTTCTTTGCAACGCTTATTATCAGGTATTTATCTATTCATATTTCTATAAAAAAGTAATTACCATGCCAAACAGCAGTCGAAAAACGATATTCACTACCATTTCCATAGACAAGGAAACGGCAGCTTTGGTAGAGAAGATATGCAAACGCTATTCACTGAAAAAGAGCGAAGTTGTAAAGTTGGCGTTCGGGTATATAGATAAGGCACATATCAACCCATCCGAAGCCCCTGAATCAGTAAAATCGGAACTGGCGAAAATAAATAAGAGACAGGATGATATTATACGCTTCATTCGTCACTATGAGGAAGAAGAACTGAATCCCATGATACGGGCAACAAATTCTATAGCTTTACGCTTCGATGCTATCGGCAAAACTTTGGAAACTCTTATACTCTCTCTACTGGAAGCCAGCCAAGAGAAGCAAACAGTCGTGCTCAAAAAGTTAAGTGAACAGTTCTGTAATCATGCCGATGTTATAAATAACCAATCCAAACAGATTAATGCACTTTACCAGATACACCAACGGGATTATAAAAGGTTACTATACTTGATACAACTCTATTCAGAACTTTCCGTTTGTGGGGTGATGGATAGCAAAAAGAAAGAGAACCTGAAAGCTGAAATCAGCAATCTGATGAATACATAAAACTATGCACATAGATTTTGCCCCACCATCAAATGGAATATATAATAATTCCGGAACCTCCCGACAGTTAGCTAATTATTTGGAACACGAGGATTTAAAGAGGATGGAGAAAGGTATTTATACCGAAGGCTTTTTCAACCTAACAGATGATAAAATCTATAAGTCAAAGGTTATAAAAGATATAGATACTAATATCGGGCAGCTATTAAAAACAGATGCAAAGTTTTATGCTATCCATGTCAACCCATCGGAAAACGAACTTAGAACAATGGGTAACACTGAACAAGAGAAAGCCGAAGCCATGAAGCGGTATATACGTGAAGTGTTTATTCCTGAATATGCCAAGAACTTCAATAAAGAGCTATCTGATTCGGACATAAAGTTCTATGGTAAGATTCATTTTGATCGTGATCGTTCGGATAATGAACTAAATATGCACTGTCATTTAATTGTGAGTCGGAAAGACCAAACCAATAAAAAGAAGCTGTCACCACTTACCAATCATAAGAATTCCAAGAAAGGAACAGTAGTAGGAGGCTTTGATCGTGTAAACCTGTTTCGACAGGCAGAAAAAAGGTTTGATGAACTATTTGGCTACAATCGCCAATGGATAGAATCATTCGATTTCCACAACACGATGAAGAATGGCTCTATATCTAAACTGCTTTATTTGCAAGAGCAAGAACTTCAATCCGGTGAAAGAAAAATAGAAATTAATCTGGATAGCAATCAAGAAAACTTGCTTTCTATAAATCTTGAAAACAAGGAAACAAGTAATCAAACTTTCGATTCAGATACTTATATTTCTACCAACAAACAAGAGAAGAATACTTCCACCAATCCATCTTTCAATCAGGAAAACAAGCAAACACCTAGTTCGTTTATTTCTTTTATGTCGTCAAAAACAGAATTTTCACCCAATTACGAAGAACAAAGACTTAAACTTTGGAAGAAAAAGAAAAAAAGGTATGGACTATAATATACATATGACATAAATAATCACATATCATTTATAAGATAAAAGTCAAAACTATTAGATATTTCCACAATAATATATATATTTGTAATTACGAAGTTCCAAACAGAGCCTTGTAAGAATCTAATGAGCTATAACACAATACGATTTATTAGTGATTAAGGTAGATAAACAAATAAATAATTTAAGAGGAGTAGCACAGTTTGTGTTATTCTCAACATCATATCTCCCTCTATTCTTACTTATTATCTTCAAACAACTTTCAGAGAATTATGCATACCTCAATTGGGGAGGAATCACGTTTGGATCGTTCGCCATATGTTTACGCTATTTTGGATTATCAATATTATCTGCATTAATATCCATTATTGGATTAATAGGCTATAAATGGACTTTTCAGAATTTGAAAAAGGTTTCCGTTAATGGAGAAAATGTAGTAATTCAAAAAATAGACAATAAGAATAGCGAATCTATAGGATATATAGCCACATATATCTTACCATTCTTATTTCAAAGTTTTAATAGTTGGTATGAGATTTTCGCATTTATATTTTTGATGATCATAATCTATCGCATTTATATTCATTCAAATTTAATCTTAGTTAATCCTATTCTCAGCTTCAAATTTTCTCTTTTCGAAGTAGAATTCATACAACAAAATGGGAAAATTAGAAACGGATTGATTATTATTGAAAATCAGAATGTTGGTGAAGATGATATGATAAAAATATATGAAATTGGATTTAAATTGTTTTATGCTACTAAAAAACAAAAAAGATATGACACTAAATGAATTATTGGAAAAGATATCTGAAACAGAAGTTGAAAACTCAAAACTATACTTTATTACACGAATACTTAAGGATAATATAAAAAAATCCAGCAAAGTAATGAACAAATATCTATTTAAGGTTTATCAAGTGGATATTGATAATGAAATTCGTCAGTATTTATATAATTCTACCAAAGAACAATTATCTTATATTATCAAAAAAAACTTTGAGATGATCGACTACGATGTTATATCAGATGATACAGAACATTTATTTACATATTCAATGAAAGATAAAATATTATCATTCTCTGATGTTATTTGCAATCAATTATCCGCAATTCCTCCTAAAGTAATGAGTATAGAAGGAATTGTTTCCGAAGTAGAAGAATTGTGGGCATATTGTATTGGATTCAATACTCCAGAAGCAGCAGATTGGATTTACACTTTTCGAAAAATCCAATCAGGAAAAGTAGCAGTAGATGAAAATCAAAACAAAAAATCAAAATTGAAAACAATCCGAACTCTATTTTCTACAGAAAGTCAAAAATTAGAACTATTAAAAGGAGAAACAGTAAACCTAGATAAGCAAATAGACTGTGTATACTATGATGAAATATTTTATATAATTAAAAAAGGATCTTTTGAACAGATTGTCGGTATACAAGAAGAATTTAAAGAGGAGGCTAAAGAGGTTGTTTCTAAAATGAAAGAAACAAATATGATAACTGGATTAGAAAAGATAGAAGAAGAAATAGAAAACAATCCAACTATACATAAAAAACTAGTAAGAATTTCGCGTATAGGAAATTATAGAGATATTACACCAAAGATAGTAACCAAGATGCAGAAAATATGTCGGAAATATGGAGATAATTTGAAAATAGTAGATGGAAAGTTATCAATAGAAGACGAAAAGGATATAGATGTTATTCTAAAAATGTTAGCAGATTATTATAAGACAGGAGATGTAACAGGTAAACCTTACGGTACTTTTGCTGGCAGGCAAATTGAAATTAAACCTTGAACACCCCACATTTTTAAAATCTAGCAATAAATACAATTTATATAATATTTGTAGGTTATGGGAACTCTTCTTTTTGAAGTATTAGTTGATAATACTTTTGCGAATGTCAGTGACGATACAAGTATAACACCTGTAGTAAATAACAAATTACTAAGTTTAATTAATGATTTTGAAGATGGCAATTGGAGATATACTAAGTTTCAACGTTTTATATGGGATAATATAGCAGAAACATCCCTTTCTTACAAAGAAAGAGAAAGTCTCGTTGGAGAACCTCAAACAACTCTAGCAACGGCAGCTAGAAGTTTGCGTTTAACAGATAAACAAGACGACATAAGTAAGGGTAGTGAATTAGCAGAGATTGTTCTATATGGACTTATGAAACATCACTATAATGCCCTACCTGTTGTTCCCAAAATATTCTATAAGCAAAATCCACAAGATAATGCAAAAGGTGCAGATAGTGTTCATATTGTGATTGAAGGAGATAATGATTTCTCAATTTGGTTCGGCGAAGCTAAATTTTATAATAGCATTGAAGATGCAAGATTAGATAAAGTCATTGATTCTGTTGGGAACTCTATTCAAACTGATAAATTACGGAAGGAAAATAGCATAATCACAAATGTATCTGATATTGATTACCTCATAACAAATGAACAAATAAGAAATAACATTAAAAAACTCCTTTCACAGAATGAATCAATGGATACATTAAAATCGAAATTACATATCCCTATTTTATTATTGCATGAATGTACTAAAACTCAAAACGCTATACGTCTAAGTCCGGAATATAAAAATGAAATAGTAGCTTATCATAAAAACAGAGCAGAATCATACTTCAGGAAACAAATAAATAAATTAGGACATACATATGGATATTCAGAAATAACATTTCATTTAATTTTATTTCCCGTTCCTTGTAAAAAGACAATAGTAGATAAGTTTATTGCTAATGTGGAATATCATAAAAATCAATAATATGGATATATTTAATACTTGCCATGCTATAAATGAACTCCTTGAGAATCATAAAGAAAGAGAAGCGAGGGATGAATTAATTAAACTATTGGATTATCATGAAACAAACAAGATAACTTATTCTCCTTTAGTTAACCATTTGATTCGTGAGACAGGTTTGTATCCTTATTTACAAATAGACACTGCTAATTGGCAAGATAAATTTGTATATGAAGCATTTAAAGTAAATACGGGAGAGAAAGAACTAAAAACGTTGCACAGAGAGCAATCTTCTTTACTCAAAAAACTAGTAGAAGGGCATAATATAGCTGTTAGCGCACCAACTAGTTTTGGAAAAAGTTTTGTTATAGATGCATTTATTTCTATTAAACGACCACAGAATGTAGTAATTATTGTACCAACTATTGCACTAACCGATGAAACTCGTAGGAGGTTATACAAAAAGTTCTCCTATAAATACAAGATCATCACTACACCAGAAGTTGAATTAGCAGAGAATAATATCTTTATATTTCCACAAGAAAGAGCAGTTAGCTATATTCAAAAAATAAGTAGTATTGATATTTTGATAATAGACGAGTTCTATAAAGCTGGAATTGCTTTTGATAAAGAAAGAGCTCCAATTCTACTTAGAGCCATTTTGGAATTTGGAAAGAAAGCAAAACAAAAATATTTTTTAGCTCCCAATATATCTTCGATTGAAGAAAGTCCATTTACAGAAAATATGGAATTCATCTCACTTGATTTCAATACAGTATTTTCTGAAATATATGAAACATATAAAGATCCTACTGCTTATACCGACAACTTTAAAGAGAAAAAACTTATAGAAATATTAAAAAAGAAAGATACTAAGTCTTTAATATATGCAGGAACTTTTAGTAATATTGATACTATTACTAAAATTCTTAACAAGAGTATTCCTCAAAGACAAAACATACTATTAGATAATTTTTCTGACTGGTTAAAGCTCAATTACCATCCAAATTATATTTTAACAGAAATAGTTAAAAAAGGAATAGGAATACATAATGGACAACTACATAGATCATTGAGTCAAATTCAAGTAAAGCTATTTGAAGACAAAGATGGTTTAAATAATATTGTATCTACGTCTTCCATTATTGAAGGGGTGAATACATCTACTGAAAATGTTATTATTTGGGCTAACAAGAATGGACGTCCTCGTTTAAATGATTTTACATATAAAAACATCATTGGGAGAGGTGGAAGAATGTTTAAACATTTTATAGGAAAGGTGTATCTATTTGAAGAGCCGCCCAAGCAAGAATCAACTCAACTAAAATTAGAATTTACAGAAGACCTATTGAATTCTTTAGATAAAGATAAATTTGAAGGAGAGCTAACCAGAGAGCAAATAATAAAAATTATTGCTTTTAATGAAGAAATGGACAGTATTTTAGGGAAAGATGTATATAATCAAATTCTAAAAGATAATTCGTTCCAAACATTCAGTCCAAATAGTTTGAAAAATATAGCTATTGATATGAAAACTAATCCTGAGGAATGGAAAGGATTAGTTTATCTTAACTCTAATAATCCTAATGATTGGGATAGAAACCTATATTTAGTACTGAACTATCTAGGCAGTGTAGGCATATCATATAAGAATATGGTTACTTATATAAAAAATATATCCCAGAATTGGAATAAACCAACTCCTGTCATTATATCATCATTATATAGTAATGATATAACAATTGAAAAATTTTTCGAACTTGAAAGAACTGTTTCTTTTAAAGTTGCATCAATGCTAAAAGATATCAATTTGCTGCAAAAACGTATATTTTATAATTCGATAGATATTAGTCCCTTTATTTCAAAAATATCTCATGCTTTTTTGCCTAAACTAGTCTACGAACTTGAGGAATATGGATTGCCAAGAATGGTCAGCAAGAAAATCCAAACTTCAAAAATAATAGATTTAGAGAACCCTGATATTTCCATTCACGATACAATTGACAGTTTTAATAGAATTGGTCTTTATGAGGTAAAGAAAAGAATAAAAGATTTACATCCTTTTGAATCATATATTTTAGATTACTTTTATGACGGAATTTCAATTAAGCAAAATTAACTATTCCCTATTCAAGGTTATCTATTAAATAGTAAGTATTCCATGATTTATATATCCCTATTTGGTAAAATTCAGATAAGTAACTATCTTTGCCCCTAGTATTCTCCATGAGCAAACTACCGCAAAAGCACGTAGTAAATCAGTGGGTTAAATCATGGGATATGCTTGAAGCTAAAAATATAAAGTTTTAAATATCAGCGTGGTAACTCTCTTGGGAGAATCCCAGGCGGATCACCAAGAAAATCCCTTGATAATCTATGATTATCGGGGGATTTTTCTTAAAAAAAAGACTTTCAAGCCTACTCTCACAAAACTTTGCTAGTAACTTATAACACCACAATCTTCTATTACATATCTATTGATATTGTTAGTTTCAATAGGAGGTTGTACCTTTGTCATCATTTTATCAGTTAATATTTTATGCAATGGTCTTTATACACAATTTATTACTCATTCTGGGACGTGGAATAGGACAAGTGATGTTTCAGAATAATGCATTATCCGGATTATTAATGCTAATTGGAATATTCCTAAACTCATGGAAAATGGGAATGCTAGCAGTCTGCGGTAATATAATAAGTACACTGACAGCCTATTTTTCTGGATATAAACGCAATGATATTAAAAATGGATTATACGGATTTAATGGAACTTTAGTAGGTATAGCGGTTGGCGTATTTCTGCAATTATCAGTAGGAAGTTTAATCATGCTGACTATCGCTTCAGCCCTTTCCACATGGATTGCCAATTTTTTCAGTCGACAACGTTTGCTCCCTGGCTTTACTGCTCCTTTCATTCTTGCTGTATGGGGAATGTTGGGAGTTTGTAGCTGGCTCATATCAGATTTACTACCAGTTTCCGATACGGTTATTGATACCACACAGAATATTAATTATTTCCAAGCCTTCTGTTTAAGCATAGGGCAAGTCATGTTTCAGGGAAATACAGTTCTAGCCGGATTATTTTTTCTTATAGGCATTTTGATCAGTTCTCGAAAGGCAACTCTCTATACTATCTTAGGAGCACTTCTTCCTATTCCTCTAGCTATTTTGCTGGAAGTAGATGCTACAAACTTAAATACCGGATTAATGGGCTATAATGGTGTATTATGTGCCATAGCTTTAGGAGGAACGACATGGAAAAGTGGAGTATGGGCAGGATGCTCAGTCTTATTGTCCACTGCATTACAGATCCTAGGAATGGGATTGGGTATTATTACCTTAACCGCTCCTTTTGTTATATCTGTATGGATTATAATAATGATACAGAAAGTAATGAGGACACAGAATAAATAAAAGACTATTTGTACTATTTGTTACTAGTGAAAATATCAAATAATCTCGGAGTATTATACTTGGCAGGAGCTTCCTATATTATTTAAATGAGTATAAAATATTACCACATTTAATCCGAAAGACAAGCGTACATTAGTCCAATGAGTGTAATGTAAGAAACTATCATATCACTTTTTTAGCTGAATTTAATTATATTGTTATAGAAAATAACAAAGTGAATTACAGCAAAGTGAATTAACCTTCTTACTCATATAAAGTGATATAAACAATTTCCCGCATAATAAATGAACCATCATACATTCATACTTAATGTTTAGATTTAGATATATCTATTAAACTTCAAATAAAAGCAAGTCACCACAACAACTTCAATAAATAAAGTTATATATTTTTTCAACATAAATAAATATATTGATTAAATATACCCTATATCAAAATTATTCTTTCAAAATATACACTCAATAATTTTTTATTATCATCTATATAATATATATTTGCAATTAAAAGTAACCATAAATTACAATAGCTATGAAAACAAAATTTAAAGATCTCCTAAAAGGTATTTTTTTAACATCTGTAGCTTCACTTATTTCATCTAACGAAGCCAATGCTATATCTTATGACCTTTCAAGAATAAGTGATGACAACAACATTGAACAAGGAAAAAAGAATGATCTCTCACAGAAATATATACTTAAAATCCATAACGACAACTCATTTTTAATAGCAGGACATAGAAGCCATCGCTCGCACTCTTCACATAGATCTCATTCTTCACACAGATCTAGTAGCTATGGAAGCTATAGTGGTTCTTCAACTACTACAAGCTCCAGCACTTCAACCTATAACACTAATACAACGACTAGCACAAAGACTACTTACTCATTAGGAGAAAGAAATATTATTAGTGGTGTTTCAGGTAAAGATGTTGCAGAATTAGCTAATAAATTAGTCAAGATAAGATATATAATAGAGTCAGACATAGAAAAGAATTATTCTGGAGATGTCAAATATTCTATTAGACTAGAAAATGCTATTAAGAAATTTCAAAAGGATCATAATCAAGTGGTAGACGGTATTGTTGGAAAGAAAACAATTGAAGCTATTAACAAACAAATAGAACAAATAAATCGTAAAACAGTAAATACGGACGTTCAAAAATATAATTTAGGAGACCGCATACTTAAAAAACAAATGCAAGGGTACGATGTAACCCAACTTAAAAACATCCTAATCGACAAAGGATATTTATCTGGAAAACTACTCAAGGGAACTTCCCTTTTTGATGAAGAAACAGAAAAAGCCGTTATTAAATTCCAAAAATCAATAGGAATAGATGCTGATGGCATTGTAGAAACCCAAACAGTATATTTTCTAAAAAAGTAATATTCAATTATGATTAAAGCTGAATTAAGGTCAGAAAACACATTTTGTTTTACAATCAATGCCTCTATATTCAATGAGCGTGTATTGACCAAAGCATTATATTGGTATGCAGAATCATTTATTATTTATTGGAATAAAAACAAAGATAATTTATTTGAAATAACTTTGGAACTTAAACCAAGCGCAAACAAGATATACACATTTGAATATGTAACCCATAAATTTAATCAAGATTTAATTGATTATAAAAACAGAGATTTGATTACTAATGAAACTAAAGATATTCGTAACATCTTATATGTAAAGGCTTTTGCTAACAACGATGATTTTGAGGATTTTAATTTAGCATCGGAATAATGAATCATTACTATTTATTACCATTCCGCTTCGAAAGAATCAAGGAACAAGAATTACTCGTCAATGAATTGGGTGATTTTATTTTCGTGCCAACAGGCACTACAGAACGAATCATCAAACGCCAACTTAGCAATCAAGAGGATCTTTACAAGGATTTAGTTGCTAACTTCTTTATCTCTGAAAGTCCTATCCCAGAGCTAATAGACAATATAGCAACACGACTAAGAACTAAAAAGGCCTTTCTCGATTCATTTACATCACTACACATTTTTGTCTTAACTTTAAGATGTAATCAAAATTGTATTTATTGTCAGGCTTCAAGCAAGGAAAGCTGTGAAGCTATCTATGACATGAAAGAAGAACATCTTTTCAAAGCCATAGATTTGATGTTTCAAAGCCCATCGCACTCCATTACAATGGAATTTCAAGGTGGAGAACCATCCCTACCTTTTCAACTACTACAGAAAGCAGTAAAAAGAACTGTTGCATTAAATCAAGAATTTAAGAAACAAATAACATATGTTTTATGCACAAACTCCATCAACCTAACAGATGAAATACTATCACTTTGCAAAGAATATAATATACTTATCTCAACTTCCCTAGATGGTCCAGCTTTCATTCATAATCATAACCGAGGAAAAGCTGATAGCTATAACCGTGTAATAGAAGGAATTAACAAAGCTAGGAATTATTTAGGAACAGACAGAATATCAGCACTAATGACCACATCAGAATTGTCAATAAATCATCCCAAAGAGATTATTGACAATTATTTATCGAATGGTTTTAATAATGTATTTCTTCGCCCCCTAAATCCTTATGGATTAGCTCTTAACAATACAAATTGGGAAACATATTTCGATAATTTCATAGAATTCTATAAATCCGCATTGGACTATATTATTGACATAAATATTCAAGGCCGATTCTTTGTTGAAGAATTCACCTCCATATTATTACGTAAAATACTTACTCCTTTTACAACAGGTTTTGTTGATTTACAATCTCCCTCCGGAATCATCAACAGTGTTATTGTTTATAATTACGATGGTTATGTATATGCATCTGATGAATCAAGGATGTTAGCAGAATATAATGATAGCACATTCAAGCTAGGACACGTTACAGATAAATATGAAAGTATTTTTTATGGAAGAAAGGCTCAACAAATAGCCCTAATTTGGGGAACTGAATTTATTGCAGGATGTGCCGATTGCGCTTTTCAATCTTACTGTGGAGCTGACCCTGTACGAAACTACTCTGCTCAAAATGACATGTATGGTTTTCGTCCTACTTCTTCTTTGTGCAAAAAACACAAAGCAATTATCACCTATATATTCTACTTAATTCAGAATGAATATGATAGGGTTATGCCAATATTCAAACAATGGATCAATAGAAATGAAAATGAATTTTGATATTAATTCCAATGATAATTCACTGTTCGTTACCTCACAATGTAATAACAGATGTTTAATGTGTGCACAACCACCATTAAACAGGGATGACATCGATTCCTTTTGGAACAAAAACATCAAACTAATAGACAATGCTCCCAACGGATTAACTAATATAGGGATCACTGGTGGAGAACCAACGCTGTTGCAAGAAAAATTAATACACTTAGTTGAATATATAAAACTTCGTTATCCAGAAAGTCTAATACATATACTTACTAATGGGAGAGCCTTTTCAGACATTCGCTATACCATGAAAATTAAAGAAATTTCCAATCTTTTATTTGGCATTCCATTACACTCTGACTTTTCAATAGACCACGATACCATAACACAAGTAAAGGGTTCTTATACAGAAACAATGAAAGGATTATATAATCTCGCAAGTATAGGGGCAGACATAGAATTGCGTATAGTCATTAACAAAATGAATTACCAAAGACTACCCCAATTATCTGAATTTATATGGAAGAATCTACCATTTGTTGCATACATATCATTCATGGGATTAGAAGACACTGGTTATTCGATCAAAAATCACAATAAAGTTTGGATCGACCCAATTGATTATCAAAAAGAGCTTGAAAAGGCAGTTGTAAATTTAGCAGAATGGAAACTAGATGTTTCTATTTTCAACATTCCTATTTGTTTACTAAAACCATCATTATACAAATTCGCAAAAAAATCGATTTCTGATTGGAAAGTCTGCTATATAGATGCTTGTTCTAAATGTTCTAAAAAGCATGAATGCTGCGGTCTATTCTCAACATCCAAAATACAAAGTCCCAGTATAAAACCCATATAATAAAACAAAAAACGAGCTATACTTACATATAGAACTAGAATATTTGATTCAACGTATCAATACAAAAATAAAAGTTTTTATCAGTTTTACCCTCATACTCTCACCCTTGCGTTAATCTCCCTATTCATCAAAGTTTCAGGTATGAAGATAAAAGTACCATCTTACCACACGAAATAGCTGCTTTTATGCTGTGAAAAATGCTGTAGTGCAGATAAACTTTAAAATAGTGCATCCAAACTCCTTGAACTAAAAAGAGTTTGGATACCTCAATATTTATAGTAAAAAACACTATTTATAAAGTTTCAATGAAATCTTAGTTATATCCGAATGAATAACCAAATATCTTTTTTTCTACATTCTTTCTAAAAAAGATTACCTTTTCACTTACTATCCTCTTTTCCCTTACTATATTTTTCTCTTTCTATTTTCAACAATTCCTCAAACAATTTCACAGCTTGCTCCATTGAAAAGTGATTGAGATTTTCCACATGAGTGATAGGACCTATATTAGATGCACTCACATGGCAGTTTTCATAAAAATTGTTTGTGCTATATAGGACTGTTTCTTCCGTGAATTTCTTTAAGCCATCTTCCGTGACACCTAACGCGTCAGCTACTTGTTTTAATTTATCGTCATCTATTTTTTCCGATTGCTCCATTTTGGAAATAGCCTGTTTAGTCACTCCCAATAGTTCACCCAAATCAGTCTGCGTCATACCACGAAGACGCCGTATTCGTTCTATTTTCCGTCCCAAATGCGAATTGTTTGTATAAGATTCTGTTTCCATAATAATAAATTTATTTTTAACTTATCTCAATCTACTAATTTATAATCACTTATTTTTCAGTAACTCCACTTTCTCCCTTTCACTTTGGAGTAAACGTTCATACAATTCCACTATTTTATCCACTGGATTGAATTGTTGTGCGATTGATGTAGAACCTTGTTCAAAGGTGTTGTCTCTGATATTATTAATATTATAGATAGCCTTCTCCACATCAAAGTCTTTAATCACTTCCGCAGATATTCCCAACACAGAAGCAATTTGATTTAAAAGACCTTCTTCTATTTCTTCCTGTTTTTCAATCTTTGAGATGACCTGCTGGTTTACACCAAGATCAGCCGCTAGAGCTTCTTGCTTCATACCAAAGTAAACACGGATCTTTTGCAGATTATGCCCTACATGTCTCCGGTTCGCTTTATCTTTTACTTCGATATCCATATCATTATTTTTTTAAGTAGTACATTGAGACAAAGATAGTAAAAATCAACCCAAATCAAATCAAAGTCAACTTTATTTTTTTCAATCCCCAGTTCTATATGCATAATTTTGTCCTGTCAGTTTTTTACTGACATGAATCGTGGCGCCACATTCAAAACAGTATCAGAATGATATTCAATTGACATTGACATTCTGAACAATCATCATTTAACCAATAAAATCTAATAGCCTATGGGGTAAGTAAAGTCGTTACAATCGAGACATAGCTTTAAATTGTCCGAAAATTTAGCTATCCA
>OGFO01000660.1_pt1 | contig 19193 bp, 24 predicted proteins | sample 1570981 | NCBI WGS metagenome assembly OGFO01 (sample SAMEA2581955, study PRJEB24529) | metagenome | biome: Human gut stool | place: China | collected 2011
GGGGTGTACTCTCCAGGGCCCGCGCCATGAATCCCAACTCCGCCGGTAGCCAGTTCTTTATCATGGTGGAGAAGGCCCCCCATCTGGACGGCGAGTATGCCGCCTTCGGCAAGGTGATCGAGGGCATGGACGTGGCCGATACCATCGTGAACGCAGACCGGGACCGGATGGATAAGCCCAAGCAGGAGCAGCGGATGAAGTCCGTCACTGTGGAGACCTTCGGCGTGGACTATCCTGCCCCGGCCAAGTGCTGATTTTCAGGAGAGCTCAACGACACGACTCAATTCCACGCAGAAATGTCCTGCAACCTCATCTCTCCCGGTGAAGCCCAGCGTCAGCGGGTTCACCGGGAAGGTGAGGAGCAAGGGAGCGGCCTGACGGATGTCCGCCTTTGGCGGGTGTCCGGAAGAAAGCGGACTTTGCGACGAGCCGGGGGCGTACTGGTTTCGACGGGGACGTAGAGGCGGGAATAGCGGGCGGATGCGCCTATCATCCTTAAAATGGGCAGCTTATAAATTAAAGAACAACGATAACGTTGAGCTTGTCGCGGCTTAAGCCGTGACCGTCCCGTCCGGAAGGACCACGAGCCGGAACGGGGCGTCGTTTAGTGGTGCACGTGTGTGCGCAAAGCTTTGAGCGCACCATGAACAATGAAGCTACCAAGCCCTGTAGTTTGACGGCCTACGCCGGGGTAAGGGAATGTAAATGACCGTCTGCGCCCGGAGAGGTTCCCGAGGAAGCGTTTTCGGACGGGGGTTCGACTCCCCCCGCCTCCACCATTGAGCGCAAATCCGAACCCTACATTGTTTGGGGTACGGTATTTGTGCAAACGAAAAGACACACCTTACCATAATCGGTAGGGTGTGTCTCTTTTTATTCTTCGCCGGTGAACCCGTTGGCCTTGGCACATTTCAAAGCACCGAGAACCAATTTGTGCCGTTTCAGTTCCTTTTCGTAAACGGCTCTCGGAACACCTTCGGAAATCGGGGAAGCGGTTAAAACTCTCTTTCGGTCTCTGACTACCTTCCCCTCATAGTAAGAGATTACATCGTCAATGTTCATCATATCGCAGGACTTTCCAAAGAACCTTCCGTTTCCTGTTTGGGTGTAAATTGGACAGCTTTTGCGGCTGCATACTTTATACCTTCCCCGTCTGCACTGGTATTCTCAGCTCGGCTCTTATCCACGATACGGACAAGCACAATAGATATTGCAGTTCCGATAGGGGTAAACACTACCGTCCAGCAAGCTAAGGCACCGGTGTACTGATATTTGATACTCAAGACTGCAAGAATAAATCCTCCTACGAGTCCTATGAGTAACAGGAATACCAGTAAAACAGCTAGACAGTTAGTAAAGCCGAGCCGTTCCAGCAAGACAAGAAAGCGGCTTTTGGTAGGAGCCACCCTCTTGCCGGTTCCCATCAGGCCAGACCGTGTTCTTTTGCGAAGCGATAAAACAGCACAGCCGCCTGTTCACGAGTCAGAGGGTCGGCCCACATCATATTAGGCTGACCATCTACGGTAGTACCGTTACCGGCAAACAGACCAACTCGGATTGCCCATTCACGAGCTTCGGCACTCCACTCGCCGCAATCGTTGTCTTGGAGACTCTTACGATACTCATTCATGGCGATTTTGAACTTCTCATTGAACTCGGTCTGAGTCATCTCTTCCTCTTCCTTTCCGCTCAGGCGTTTATTAACCTCTTCTGCGATTTGACCATGCCGAGAGTAGAGGTATTCTCCCGGACAGCTTTTGTTGGCGAACCATCTGTGTACGGTCATGACCATTTCATTCGCCTTTGGCGTGTACGCCAGCGTCTTGTCCTTGTCCCCAAACCATAAGAGCTTGGTCTTGCCGTTTCTTCGGCAAATATCAGTAACAAGGTCAAGCATGGCGGCAAACGCTTTTTCTGTAACGGTATACGGCTCATTACTTTCACTCGCTACTTCCAAGGTGATTGCACGATGGTCATTGGCAGAAGAAGAGCTGCACCAGGAACGGTCACTCTCGCTGACACACAGACCGATACTCCCATCATAACCAACGACATAATTACAGGACGCTTGCTTGCTGGTGGGCTGAAAAACCTCACAGCCCCTTTTTGCCGTAACCTGACCGACAAAACAATGAATGGTAATGCGGTCAATGGAATGGTTACGGGGGCTGTTTTTATTTGGAGAAATCAGGGTGTAGGTTGCTAAAGTGCTGTTACTCATTCTTCTCACCCCACCCCATAATCTCACGCAGCTTATCAAATCCAAACATTGCGGCATACGCTACCATGAAACCGATCACCACGAAAGATACAACGATGTACCAAGTGATAGGCAAAGCCTTAATCTGATAATAGGCAAAACCGGAAGCCATAGTGAGGGCAATAGCCACAATCAGGGCCAAAATATTTGTAGGCAACTTGTCCCAGGTTACCTTCTTTGCAACCTCGACAATCACATTAGTGAGAGCTACCAGAACACCGATGATGGGGATAATAACAGACAAATCCATAATGAATCTCCCTTCTGTTTAGTGTGGTTAGTGAATCATTTTCGGTTTTTCATATAAACTCTCTTATAGGAACGCTCTCTAAGAGGGATTTATAGCAAATTGCGAAAATGATTCACTAAATCCACTACAAGTCACTGAAAATATTTGGTCATGCTCCTTTGTGGAACTCTTCAAGGTCGGAAATACGATGGTTGATGACCTTAATTTGCTCTTCCACTACGGGCATACGCTTTGCGAAGTTGTTGTGTTCTCTAACTTCACGGGTAAGCTCGTCCAACTTTGTTTCTGTGATTGCCTGTTGCTTATCCAGCTTCAAGTCCATTGTATGAGAACTCTTGTTGCTGGAATAAACAACACCAATCAGAGCAAGTCCCCCCGTGATGATAGCCGTAATAATTGACTCGATCATTCCAGACCTCCTGCTTACACCACGGAGTTAATGACTTCACTCACAACGGATTTCAGGTTAAACAGGTTAGGAACCTGTTCCAGAGTGAATAAACCACACAGAACCAGGCTAATCCAAGTTTTGACCAGGCCGCTGTCCTTCGTAAACTTCATTATCACTCACCTCCTTCCATTACAGAAATGACTACCTCACGCAGATTGCTCAGGTGGGGGACTTGCTCGATGGTATAGGAACCCTGTTTGATAAGGTTTACCCAGGTTTTAACCAAACCGCTATCTTTGTTGAACATCTCCGTTACCTCCTGTTATTCTGAATAGGGAAGTGCGCTGGCAATCAGAATAGATAACTCCGCAAGAGCGGTATCAATCTGAATTTGCTTAGCTTCCTGAGCCGCTGCCTGTTCTTTCTGGTAGGCAGCTTCGCTGATCTCACCCAGGACAACCGTCTCAGTTCCTTCCAGCTCGTCCTTGCCGTCCAAATGGTAGACCGTACCTTCCAGTACGACACCCTGAGCGTTATGGGCTTCACAAAGGCCATAGCTGCCGTTATCCTGCTTTCTGACCCAAACAGGGTTCGTAACTGTTGCCAGAACAGTTTCGCCTTTTAACATTCGATACATTGCTTTCCCAACCTTTCTTATTCGGATAGAAGCCAAACATGGATTTGAAATACTGATTGGTGCGCTCTCTCACCTTAAAGCTGTTGCCTCGTTTCATGTGTCCGTGGTAGCTGTCAATGGAATTGCGGATGTCCGACAGAGCCATTTCACCTCGTTCGACCTTCCCGTGGAAGGAGCGGAGCTTGCGCCGAATGAGCTTAGTGGAATGAGGGTTCATCTTCAAAATCACCTTACCTTGCGGGGTGATGATGAACTTGGTCTTCAACCACCGGTAGAAATCGGCCAGAGGAATTACCCGAGTCTTCTTCCAGTTGAGCCGCAGTCCCAGATGCCGTGTGACCTCTTCCAGCCCGAGCATACATTCACCTTTCAGGTAGTCCAGGTCTTCGTGAATGGCATAGCCGTCATCCATGTACCGGGCATACCCTTCAATCCCCAAGACTTCTTTGAAATAGTGGTCAACCGGACTCGGCAACAACAGAGCGTTTGTCTGGCTGATCTGACTGCCCAGGCCGAGGCCCACGGGGCCGAAGTCTGCGATAAAGCTGTTGTGCAATTCCCGAACACGGTCATCGTGGAGCCGCCGTTCCGCTTCCCGCAGCAGCGGGGCATGGGGAGCGTCATCGAAGAAGCTCTTGAAGTCGTATATCAGGATGCCGCCGCTCAGGCCGTGTTTGCGGAAGTGCCGTTCCAGGTGATAGACCATGCGCCGTAGGGCGAAGTCCATGCCCCGGTGTTTCAGGCTGGCGGAATTGTCGTAGATGAAAGAGGCGGAGTAGATCGGAACAATGCAGTAGTCACATAGGCACTTCTGAACCGTCCGCTCCGAGATGTGGACAGACCGGATGTGCCGTTTCTTCCCTCGCTCCATGATGTAGAACTCATGGAACCCTCGGTGAATGAAAGTGCCATTTTTCAGGGACAATAGGGTGAGGGCCACATTCGGTATCAGATCACCGATATACCGCTGAGTCGAACTTTTCCAATACACTCCTTTGCAACACTTTTTCGCTGAGAGATATAGATGCCGGAACGAAAAGACTTCATCGAAATCACCACAGGCCATGCTTCGTTTAAGTCGGGCCTCGTCCCTTTTCGCTTTCCTGCGTTGATAACGGATTTCTCTCCGTTCCTCGCTTGTCATAAAAAGAGTTCCCTCCGTACAGTCTTGTTGTAGGGTACGGGTTATAACTGCATAGTGGTACCAGCCATGAAATGAGCTACCGTACAATCGCTCACCATGCAAGCAGCGTCCGGCTGACCACATCGGAAACTCCCGTTGCCGGAATGGGCATATTTCAGGCGATATGCCCGGATGTTTTAGCCTTTCGGCAGGGTACAAGTCCTCCCTCTGCAAAAGGTTCTGATTTCACCTAAAGGGGCTACTACGACTGACCTATACGAAGTTGCAGAGTCCGAAGGACACGCCATTGCTGTTGCTGGCGTTGTTATTGTTGGCGTTGCCGTTGCTGTTGACATTGCAGAAGTTGTTGGTGTTGCCGCTATTAGGAGAACGCTCCCACCAGTTGTTCGCAGAACAAGCAAGGATTACAGGACTTGACCCATATCTGAAAACTCACGCCGGGAGGCTCTTGAACCTCTCGTTGTCAGCTTTCTTCACTTTGGCGATCAGCTTCGCTTCCTCTACGATGTATTCCCCGAACTCCTGCATGGCATGGTCAATCCAAGGGCATTTCTCAGGGTTTTGAAGAATAGCATCGTAGAGCAAGGTCAGCTTCGGACTAAGGTTTTGGAGAGCAATGTTGGCGTTGGTCAGGTGATCTCGCCGCATTTGCGCTTCGTGCTTGTTCTTCGGATAAATGTTGTTGGCAGCTCTGACTTCCTCATGAACCGTGGAAGCAAGCTCGAAAATGCGGTTGGTCAGCAGAGTGCTATACCGTTTGGGAGACTTGGTACATACGGAAAAGGCATGAAGCTCCAACCGTCTTGCGGTTTCCACAAACTGCATAGTGCTTTCCCCACGCATGGACTTGATGACTGACACGCCAACATTCTCTCCTTTCTACACCGCCCCTTCCGGGGCGGGATTGTTTTGGATTACAGATCAAACGCAGAAGCCGAAGGACACGCCATAGCTGATGCTGGCGTAGTTATTGCTGGCGTTGTGCTTGCGCTTCCACTCGGCGGCCTCGGAGTTGGCCTTGGAAAGAGCGTTCTTCTGCTTTTCCAGCTCGGCGGAATTGTCCTCATACTCGAACCCTTCCAGAGCGGCCAACTTCTGCTCAGGGGTCATCTCGGCGTACCCCTCGATCTTGCTGGTGTCAATCTTTGCCATAACAAATACCTCCTGCGTTTAACAAGGCTGTTCACTCAGCACTGATTTCTGTTTTTGGGTGGGGTTTTCTCCCCTTGCGATTAAGGTCTTCCCTGACCATTCAAAGCCTCACGGCCTTAAAACCAAAAGAAAAGGGGCTACCGGTAAAAGCGTTTCCGCTCTCACCGATAGCCCGTAATGGCTGTCACCGTCATCTCTCTATGACGGCCTCATATTTCTTTTTGCTGGCGGTTTCCCATACCACCACTTTGCCGCTTCTCACGGCGATCTCCACTCCCTTGCCCCGGGAAAGAATTTCATTGATCTCCTGAACCGCCTTGGGGGTCAGGTTTACGACCGGGTTCATTTCCCTCGTCACCCTCCTTGGTCTGTTGCTGTGCGGCCAGCTTCTCGGCCTTGGCCTCCTGCTCGGCCACATACTCCATGCTCATTTTGTAAGCCACCTGGGGGTCAGAGAACATCCCGCAATGGATAAAGGCCAGCACCGGTGCAATCTTCGGGTTATTCAGCATCGTGGTCAGAACATTGGCCTTTTCCGAGATGTTCTCATAATTGCGGCGGGTGAAGCGAATGTCAATGGCAGACAGCTTCAAGTCCAGATCGCCCAAATCCCGGCAGATACGAAGCAGGAGCTTCAAAAACCGCTTCTCGGACTTCCTGAACATCCGCTCCGAGTCCTTTGGAGTGTCCTCACCGACCCCGGAAGTGTTGTCGATGCTGTCGGCCTCGATAATGTCAAGGACGAGCTGCCACAGGTACCGGCGCATATAGGTGAGGGAGCTGCCCAGGGCTTGCATCTCGTTCGTCACCACCTTGCCGCTGTTGGACACGATGGGAGCGATCTGGGTGAAGGGGGCCTCGAAGGTCATAGGCTCTTCGTCCCGGTCATCACAGTTGAAGACCTTGGCAACAGCGTACTCCTTGCCGAAGGTGGGAACCATCAACAGGCCCACTTCGGTGAAGATAGCCTCGGCCACGGGAACAATGTCGGCCAGCTCGAAGTACATGAACTCCAAGTGGATGTTCTTGCCGGTCTTCTTCACTCCGGCTTGCAGGAACTTCAACCGGGCAATTTGCAACTTCCGGCAGATGTTCATGCCGCTGTAATCAACGGCGGGGGCGGGGGTCTTTTCAGTTTTCACTGGCATAGTAATAATCTCCTTTTTGTTTAGAATTTCTGGATAGAGTTCTCGGCAAGATTTTCCGTCTTTGCGTGGAACATAATCCTCAAATGAAACCGCTCTGTTTAGAAACAGTGAATTGCTCCATCTGGCAAGGTCTGTTAGAAAACGATCATGGGTGCCTTTCTGATAAATCATCACATAAGGCTGATATCCAAGTTCAGTCAGAGAGCGTACCCGATACCAGTCCTCTTCGTGAGAAGTATCATAATTCGTCAAAACATAACACCGTATATTTCTGTCTGAACCACGGTAATGTTTCTTAAAGCACTCCAATCCTCGAATGATCGCCTTTTCGTTTTTCATAAAGTCAAAAGCGAAATGAATTGTTTTGATTTTGACTTGATTGATGAGTCTGGCAATGTCATCAGTGATAAATCGGGCGTCAATTCCCTGGGTGAAATCAACACTGGCACCGCTTTCAATTAGCTCGTTTAGAAGCGTTTCTCTGTTTCGGCAAGCTAACAAATTCGGGTCGAGAAGTTTGATTTCCCGCTGCCCGTTCCAAAACTCACTTAAATCTGCTACCTGAATACTTTGGCTTCCTTCTTTTGGGCATACAATGCAGAACGAACAGTCATTACAACAGCCACGGGTTAAAAAACCATAAGCCGTATTTTGATATTGCGGAAACAAAGAGTAATCGGGATAGCGGTGTTCAATTTCAACTGGCAAATTCTCGTGCAATTCACGGTGAAATACTTCTTTGCCACCTTCCACTTTTATCGCATATCCTGTCCCCCCCCGTATTACTTCATCTGCATGGAACATAGGAGGAGATTGAGGGATTTTGCTTAAAAGAGGCAAATTGAACACTTTGCTCAAATAAACTTTGTCATAATGTTCACCTTCTTTTATCAATTCAACGCTATCCCCCTGTTCTTTGTGATAGGAAGATAATTTCATAAGAGGGAGATTAGGAAAGTTGATGGAGTCAGACCACATTCCTATTTTCAAAAATCGCTTCACCTCTTCTACTGGATTTATTTTTCAATACCATTGGAGAGCATTTCCAGAAAATCACCCCTCCAACAGAGCTGTCAACTCTCGCTTCACCTTGTTCACTCGCCTGGTGTTCCGCTTCGGCGGCTTTATCCCGAGAAAATCTCGGACATATCGCTTCGCCAGCCGGATATACCAGTCACGGTCAACGACTTCGATGGAAAGGCGGTTGTCGTTGTCCACCACACACCTTGACGGCAACCCGGCAATCTTCACGGGGTTACCGGTTGAGAGGTGCATCTTGTAGAGCGTCCCCATGCGGTGATCGTCAGTGGCATAGACACGGTTGACCTTCTGCACCACCTGTAACTCTCCGTCAACCTCATGGAGAGCGTCACCATACTTGCTCCCGGCCTTGGCGATCAGTTGGAAGTCCAGCAGCTTGTCGCACCCCATGATGGTCTGTTCCACGGGAACCCCGTAGGCGAGGCAGTCTTTGACTGCCCTGGCGACCACACAGGCGTTGTTGTTGACATTGAATGCTCCTGCCGGGGCAATCCCTCTCACCAGAACCCCGCCTTTGATTTTGGGGTCACCTTCAAAGGGAACCTCGACATAATTGTTCACATCTTTCTGGCAGATCATCTTTATCAGGTCTTCTTCCAGCTCAAAGCCGGTGCGCTGCTCCCACTCACCGGTGATCTCCTGATACCGGGGAACATCGGTATCATCCAGACTGACCATGATACCATCGGTGTTGAGCTGGATGATTTTCAGTGTGGGGCAATCCTGAATGAGATGGACGGCCATTTCGAGAAGCTGTAACTGGCCGGAAATGCAGACCGACCGGCCCATGAGAGGGTCATAGAGGTCATTGTACTTGTTCAGCATGGCACCGTAGGTGGTGTTCAGCACCAGCTTCAAGGCATTGGCCGTAGCCTTGTCCCCGGCCTTTTTCGCCTTGACCCGCCGCTCAATGGTGGCAGCGTACACATCCGGGGAAGGAATATTGCGGCTACAATACCCGTTCAAGATCATCTGGTGAGGATAGTAGCTGGCAACATCCTTATTGCGAATGGTGCGGGTTTCCGTAGCTTCCTCCCGGTAACAGGGAATGGCACCGTGAATACCGCCATAGGCGATTGTGCAAGGGCAGTCACCAACCATGATTTCCAGCTTCTCCTTGAACACCACCTCGCTCGGGATGCTCATGTCTTTCAGCCGGTCAAAGAAATCAAATACCTCCTGGGGGATATACTGCCGTAGCAGCGTGTCCGGGTATTTGTATTCCCTCTCGTCAAAGTGGGGTTTCTGCTCCGCATCAAGATAGGCAGCGGTCAGCTTGGCATTGGTCATGTAGAGAGCCTTGGCCGGGTAGATGCCCTTCTCTTTGCCCAGGGTCAATTTGCTGGACAGGTAGCCTTGCCGAAGGTCATCCAGCCGGTCGGTTGCATCCACATCATGCTTGCAGTAGAAGATGACCTCTTCCAGCTCTTCGGGGGTCAGCGGTCGATCAAGATTGAACGACACGGTGGTTTCCCGAATATCCATGCCCAAGTGCGCTTCGATTGCTTTCAGGGACAACCCCATCTGGCAATCGTCCATGAGGTCATATTGGTCAAAGTAGACCCGGCTCTCACGGAGATCAGGATGTTCCCATCCCTCATGCCCCTGGACGATGATGAAATCATTGACCACCTTCACCTCTTCCGGCGTGTAGTCCGCCAGGACTGCTTTCAGAATGAATTGGTCATAGTGCTTATTGTTGAACCCGGCCAAAAGCGGCTCCTGCTCCATGAACTGTTTGACAGCCTCATTGTCGTTGTGAATTACGGTGTATTCCCCGGTGGCCTTGTGCTTGAACACGAAGAGCCAGTCAAAGGCGAACACCTCACAGTCGAAGATGAAGAGGCTTTCATTCAAGGGTTTCACCTCCAAACAGGTTGTTCAAGTACCTCTCTGCCAGGACTTCTTGTACGCCCTCCATGATATAGAGCATACACGGAAATGCCATCCCATTTCCCCACATTTTGTATTCTGCCGAGTCTTTGTGAGGAACCAGGGCGCACCAGTCTTTTTCAAAGCCTTGAAGAGATGCACATTCGGTAGGGGTCAATTTTCTGGCAAGATAAATCACTTCCCCGTCTTCCGTTTCAGTGGGAACGAAGAGAGTCTGGTCATTTCCACAGGCCAGTGTTGCGCTCTTATCTTTCTGTATCAAAGCTCCCTTACCCCCCCCTCACAACCTCCACGAATTTTGAGCGTATAAGGGATTGGAACTCCAACCAGAAAGCGAGGAAATTTGTGATCTCTTGCCATCATGGTATTTGCCACCTCGGTCTGCTTAAATTCTCCGAAGGTGACTCCTTCCCATGTTGCCGAATGAATGAGGACGATTGGCACATTCCCCCCCCCCTGTACCCATTCGTCCGGCGAGGGTCTGGATTATTCCATCTGCTCTGAGGGTAGCTCGGCAGTCCTGAGCGTGGTTTTCAACTGCATAAACGCAATCGTGTTCAGAAGAGCTTGCTTCAACAGGGGGTCTAAGGGTTTTCCCCGTTCTTCTGACCTCCTTAAAATTCCTTCGCAAGCCCGTCCGCTCAAATAATATCCGTCCGGCACATTGTCCTCCAAGATCGAGGACAAGGAACACACGCTTGCGTCTTTGGGCGACTCCCCAAAATTGAGCATCAAGTCCTCTCCAAGCGAGAGAGGAATGATCTCCCAGGATGTAACCGGTGCGGGGCCATCTCTGCCTCCCTGACCGGTCTTCCTCAAATCGAGGAACGCTATCGCTTCCTTCGCAGATTTGCCAGAGCGTTTCGAGGACTGTTCGGAAGTCTTCGCCCTGTGTCGAGCTAAAAGCTCCGTAAACATTCTCCCAAATTGCGATTTGTGGGTATCTTCCATTGGTGGCACACCTCATTTCCGATATAACTCTCACCGCTTCAAGAAAGAGGCTGGATTGTTCTCCGGCCAGCCCCTTCCGGTTACCGGCGATTGATAAATTCTGACAAGGTGAGCCGAAAGTGATAACATCCACCGGCTCAATTTTAGAGCCGTCCATTTTGGTAATGTCCCCGAGATGGGTCATATTCGGAAATCTTGACTGAGTGACAGCCATCGGAAAAGGTTCGATTTCGCTGGCCCAGGCGGGTTTGATACCGACCGCAGAAGCGGCCAGTGGACAGGTACCGCTACCATCGAACAAGCTGCCCAATTTCACCTTGTCACCTCCTATTCCATTATTTTGCACCCACATTTGCGGTACGAAGTACACCGCTTTTTGTAGCTGCGGACGAGGTACTGGATGCCGTCATCCACATAATCGTAGACAATCGGCTCTCCTTTTCCCTCGAAGGTTCTGGCAATGCGCCCCACGCTCTGCGTGACAATGGCGTAGTCCTTTTGCGGAGTGGTCAGATACAGCCGGTCAAGCCGGGGAATGTCCAGCCCCTCTTTCGCCAGAGCGTAGGTTGCAAACAGATAGTGCTTTTTCCCGGCCCTCATGTCCTCAATGGCTTGCTCCCGTTTCGCCTTGCCCTTCTTGGAAGTCATTTTCCCGTCCACCATTACGGCCTGATCTCTCAGGTGTTTCGGAAGATGGGCCATCAGATATTCCAGGTGGGCCAGCCGGTCGGAAAGAATGAGGTTGTAATGGCCGGAGTTGAGCATCAGGTCACCCACAATCTGACCGTTTCTGCAAAAGTCCTCTGCCAGATAATTCACCAGCTTGGCATAGATGATCGTGCCGTCCGTGTCCAGGAAATCTTTGCTCAGGCCAACCCTGGTAGGCCGGGGAAGAACGCTGACGGTCATGATCTTGTCCGCAACCGCCTCTTCCGGCACCTGATAGGCGATTTTACCCAGGAGGGCATAGGTAGCGGCAATCATACCGTCTGCCCGGTGAACCGTGGCAGAGAGGCCGTATTTGTGCTTTGCTGCCAGAGAACTCAGCACCTTGGAAAACTGCGTGACTGCGGTGGGTGTCCCGGCGACCCGGTGGCACTCGTCTACGATGATGCACCCCCAGGTGTCCCGGTACCGGTCAAGGTCGATATTGCACATGGTCTGGACCGTGGCGAAGGTGATCGCCTTGCCGATTTGCACCTTTCCCTCCGTGATGGTTCCAGTCAAGGCCGGACTCATGTATTGTTCCGCTCGGTTCTTGCTCTGCAAAAGCAAGTCCCGGGTATGGGTCAGCCAGAGGGTTTTTTGGCCTATCTCACAGGCCAGGGCAATACCTATCTGGGTTTTCCCGGAACCGGCAGGACTTTGCAATATCCCTCTCCCGCTCTCCGCCAAGGCCGCTTTCGCCGCCTCCTGGTAATCATAGAGCGGAATGTTGCACCGGTAATCAACCCGAGGCTGCGGGGAAAAGGCCATGGACACATCGGTGAACGGAGCCAGCCGAAGAACATCATTGAAACAGCCATAGGGAAGCACCAAGGTATCGCCGTCCCATTGCATGAGGTACAGCTTTTGCGGGGTATTCCCCAAGTAGAAGTTCATCCGGGCTTTCTTGGCGTAGTCCGGGTTCGCCAGCACCAGGTTCTTCTTGCACCAGGCCAGCAGCTCAGGAGTGGGGTCGTCAATGCGGAGCTGGCTCGAAACCGTCATGCGCATTTCGACACCCACTCTTCCAGGGTAATCCCGAACTGCTTGATCTCCGGCCAGTACAGCGATCTCCGGGTCAGCATGGCTCTCTCCATGTTCTCAAAGGAAATGAACCACACCTCACCGGTGGTCATTCTCAGGGCGAACCAGCCCTCGCCGTTCCCGGTCTGCCGCCAGAGGGTCATTGCGGAATACTGGTTTTCCTCGACCCTCTCCAAGCGGAAAATGTCTTTCTCACACACTTTGCAGTCAATGGGATAGCTCTTGCCGTTTCGGGCCGCAATCACATCAAAGGGCTGGCCCTGGCTCTTCTGAGCGAGGTTGTGCGCCCAGAACCCGTACCCGGAAAGGCTGATACAAAGCTGTTGCTCAAAGGAGGTTCCTGTCTTGCGGTTATTATTGGTCATGTCGTTGTCCCTTCACACTTTCACCGCCCCTTCCGGGGCGGGATTGTTTTGGATTACAGATCAAACGCAGAAGCCGAAGGACACGCCAATGCTGCCGCTGGCGTAGTCATTGTCGGCGTTGCCGCCGCTGTCGACAACGCAGAAGTAGTCGGTGCCGCCGCTATAAGGAGAACGCTCCCACCGCCATCCACGCTCACCGTCAGGGTACTTTTTCGCATAGGAGAAGTCCTCCTGCCGGTACAGCTCATACCAGTGACCTTCCCCGCCGTTGGAGTAGATTTTCCGGCCAAAGATTTCCTGCTCGGACAGAAGGAAGAGCGGATCAACGGTTTCGATCATCTTCGGCTTCTCGTTGTCGCCGCCCTCGCAGGTGTACTTGACCACGGGAGTGATGACTTCCACCAAATCGTCAGGCAGCAGGTTCCGCACATCACCGTGAAGCCACTTCCGCATGAAACTGTCCTTCCAGGAGGTCAGGTTGGTCATCTTGTGGTTCATCACCTGGCGGTCAGGCCAGAAGTCCACCAGCTCCCAGGTGATCGGCACAGGAACATCGTGCTTGTCGAGGTCGTGGTAGAAACCGATGATCTGAACCTTGATGGTCACACCGTTCTTCAACTTGACGGTCTTCTGGTCACCGAGCCGGAACATCATCTGAGCGAGGCCGCTGTCACAGATTTCCTTGATCTGCCGCCAGCTCATGTCTTCCGGGGTCTTACGGGCCATGAGGGAGAAGGAAGCCGCCTCCCACCGGTGGTTGAGCATGACACTCAGGGGAGAAGCCGCCCAGAGATTGTGCGTCTGCTGCTTGGCTTTCAGGCCGTCCAGCTCCTTCTTCAAGGTGATATTCTCTTTCTCCATCCGCTCAAACTCGGCGGAGAGCTGAGAGATGATCTCTTTCATGTGAAAATCTCCTTTGCATTTTCCGAAATGTCTGATATAATCAGAGTGAGCTTTTACGCTTGCCGTGGATGGGACTGCACTCCCGTCTGCGGCTTTTCTTTTTCTGGGAAATGTAGGGGTCAAACGCTCCGGCCAGCTTGCAGAAGACATAGAAGAGAGCCAGGGCAATGACCATGTAAAGCGTTCCGGTGCCGAGGGCCATCGTGTTCTGCTCAATGGCACCAACCAACCCCAACAGCCAGAAAAAGGAGAGAAATGCCAGGGTTCCGAATACCCGTTTCATTCTGTTACCTTCTTCCACACATACTCTTCTCCGGTCTTCTTTCGGTACCAGTCCTCAAACTCGGCCCTGTGTACGGGGTCAGTGAAATACTCCCGCACGATCTGAACCAGCAACAGGCTTGCGGCTCTGGCCTGGGCTTGTACTTCCGGTACGAAAGCACTCACGGCTCTCCGCATGACCCCATCCGCATCCGGTACTTTTGCAGAATGTCGAGGGAGCGGCGCAGAATTTCGTCTGCCTTTTCACCGGTACGGACACCGGAGAGAGTGGCGGACATTTCGTACTTGTCCGTCATCAACCCTTCATCGGAAAGCTGCCGAATGAGCCAGGTGAATGTCAGGCTCTCACCGGTGACAAGCTCTCTGATCTGCTCCCGAAAGCTCTTGCGCTCCTGCTCAGTCAGCCGGATAACCGGAGTATCGGGAGTCCAGTACGGACGAGGTGTGGGGGTTCCCGCCATCATGCGACCTCCTTTCTTTGAATTACAACTAAAGTTATAAATAATCCTTGCAAGGGAAAATCTCTTATGCTATACTGAACTTGCCACAGTACAATAAGCATTAGCGATTCCCTTTTGACACAGGAGCCGAATTTCTTTTCAAAGAAAGAGATTTGACCCCTCGGATTGTTGTTGCCTGTTTTGTAACTTTCGTTGTTGATATGAGTATATCGTAGTTATCGTACTTTGTCAATAGGCAATTTCGTAGTTTTCGTATTTTATATAAGAGGCTTTTACGGAGGAACACAGTATGTTCAAAACGAGATTTGAGCAATTATGTAATGAACGCAAAATTTCCCCAGCAGCGGTATGTGAAGCTATTGGTTTATCAAACAGTGCATATAGCAAATGGACTGAAAATTCTTTACCTCGCAATACTACCCTATTGAAGATTGCTGAGTATTTCAATGTATCAATAGCATACCTAAAGGGTGAAACCGATGACCCCGACATAACTTTGAAAGAGCGTTTATTCCCGGAAATTGCTACGGACTTACGGAAAAAGCCGCTTGATGGTGAAAACATCAATATTCCTGAATTTTGTCAGACTCTTTTATTCTTCTTTGAAAACTGTGATGCACCTGGTCAACTGCGCATAATCCAATTAGCCATGAATGAATATGACCGAACACAAAAAGAAAAAACAAATCCAACGAAAGACTCTGCTATCGGCTAAGATCATCGACCTATCTGAATGGAGAAAGACGCTATGAAAATCACGAAATTTCCCATTGACCTCTCCATGCTGACCGAAGAAGAGATAGACCAGTTCCGGCAAGACCCTTCCACACTTTTTGAAGGGGACACCGATGTATGTTTATATCTCCGGTTCAGCTCTGAACGGCAACGGGAACAATCCATTGAAGGGCAGCTCCGTGATTGCCGAACCTTTTGCAAACTGAATAGCTACCGCATTACCGCCATCTATGTAGACCGAGCTACCACCGCCCGGAAAGATGTAGAGAAGCGAGTTCACTTCCAGGAGATGATACGGGACAGCGAGAAAAAACCCTGGGAGTATGTGGTTGTTTGGAAGCTCGACCGCTTTGCCCGGAACCGGACAGACAGCGCACTCTTCAAGTTCCGGCTCAGGAAGAACGGCGTAAAGGTCATCTCTGCCACCGAAAACATTTCCGAGAAACCAGAGGGTATTATCCTTGAAGCTGTGTTAGAGGGCATGGCCGAATTTTATTCCGCTGACCTCTCACAGAAAATTACCAGGGGCATGAGGGAGTCCGCCTTGAAATGCCACAGCATAGGGGGTCATGTCCCTCTCGGTTATAAAATTGAAGATCACAAACTGGTCATCAATCCGGCAACCGCTCATATCGTCCAAGAGGCTTTTGAACTCTATGCCAACGGGGAAACCGTGGCCGACATTTGCCGTATATTCAACACAAAGGGCTACCGTACAGCCAAGGGCGTAGAGTTTAACCGGAACAGCTTCAAGTCTATGTTCCGCAATAAGCGGTATATCGGGGTATATACCTACAAGGACATAGAGGTTGAAGGTGGGGTTCCCGCTATCATTGACAAGGAACTGTTTGAAACGGTTGGCCATAGGCTCTCTAAGAACGCAGAAGCCCCGGCAAGGGGCAAGGCCAAGGTAGATTACCTCCTGGCGGGAAAGCTCTTCTGCGGCCATTGTGGAGGCTCTATGAACGGGGAAAGCGGCACCAGCAAGACCGGAGCCATCCACAACTACTACACCTGTTACACCAGGAAGCGGAAACACGCTTGTGATAAAAAGCCCTTAAAGAAAGATTGGATAGAGTATATCGTGGCGCAGGACGCTATGGAGCTGTTGACCGATGATACAATTCAAGAGCTTGCAGATATGGCGATCTCTCAAACGGAACAGGACTTGCGAGAAAATACCCGTATTCCTGAACTTACAGACCGGATGAAAGAAACCGAGAGTGGCATTACCAATATCACAAAGGCTATCGAAAAGGGTATTGCCTCTGACGCTCTCATGAACCGCCTTGTAGAGTTGGAAAAGGAAAAGAAAAATCTTCTCCGGCTCCTGGCCGAAGAAGAGAAGTATGTCTGTAAAATTGAGCGGAGCCAGATTGTTTACTGGCTGACCGAGTTCAAGGGAGGCCGTATTGAGGATGAACGATACCGGCGCATTATCATAGACCTCATGATAAATTCAGTCACGGTTTGGGACGAACCTGACGGGTTCCGTATCACCACCGCATACAACCTGACCTCCTGCAAGAGTAAGACTTTCCGCATAGCCCCTTCCAGTGGGAAGGGGTTCGGATTTGAGGGGTCAGAGTCCACCAGAAAAGAAAGACACGACGAAAGTCGTGTCTTTCTTTTTGTGTTCAATCCGCTGATGTGGGTACCAGTAATTATGACACACCCCGGATACCATGTTCTGGGACAGAAACTTTAAAGGGTATTATTATGTACAATTTTGAATCAATTTTATCTCTGGGGGTATTTTGGTATACAGCAAAAGATTTGGACTATACCAAAAAATAAATATGGTACTTTTGCTTGAGGAAAGATACTGATATAATTCTCACAAATTGTTAGACATACTTGGAGAGTGCACAAGACACTTTTCACAAAAGAGAGGGGCTGGGCGGCAGGTGGGAGAAGGATGAACATCAGGATCAATCGCAGCAGCCAGACCCCCATCTATCTCCAAATAAAATGCGCCATTCAGAATTTGATTTTATCGGGGGAGCTCAGCCCTGGCTACAAGATGCCGGCAGAGCGAAAGCTGGCCGGAGAGCTGGATATACATCGGAATACCGTCATCAAGGCATATGGAGAGCTGGTTGACGAGGGATATCTGATCGTCTCCTCGAAGCGGCCGAAGGGTTACTTTGTCAAGGAGATTGCCGACGACGGAGTGCCATTCAAGCGCTTTTTCCCGCTGGAGAAAATGATTCGCTATCATTTTACGGACAAGGAGAAGCTGTTTCTGGACATCTTCAGCCGGTCGGAGCGGGAGGAATGCATCTCGATGGGCGGGATCATCATGGATGATGCGGCTTATCCCAGAGAGGGCGTAGAGAAGATTCTGCAGAACATGTCCCGGGAGCCGCGAAACGAGGCCGAACGGATGAAGAAAAACATCTGTTCTGTACTTTTTCAGGAGAACATGTACGTCAGCCCAAAGAATATTCAGTTGGTTGCCGAGACCAATCAGGCACTGAGCCATATCATGACACTCTATCTGGAAGAGGGGGACTACGTGATAGCAGAGGAGCCGGTGGTACCCGACAACGCCAGCATTTTCCGCAACAAGGGGATCAACCTCGTAACAGTGCCGATGGAGCCGGACGGGATGGATCTGGCCAAGTTGGAGACAGCGATCCGAAAATACGCACCGAAATTCATCTATACCATGCCAAACTATCACAATCCTACGGGCATTGTGATGTCCCTGGAGAAACGGAAAAAGCTGCTGGAGCTGGCGGGAAGGTATTGTATTCCCATCATCGAAGAGGACTCCCAGCGGGATTTTCGATACGAAGGAAACCGGCTTCCCAGCCTGTACGCTCAGGATCGGTACCGGTCGGTGATCTATATCGACTCCTTCACGCTGACCTTTCCTTATGGGATTAAGACGGGGTATATTGTGGGGCCTACCGACCTGATCGAAACGCTGGAACGGCTCATTGTTGTGGACGAGACCTTTGTAAGCAGCCTAGGGCAATATATTCTTAATGAGTATATCGAGCGCGGATATTATCAAACCCATATCGGACACTTGGTGAAGCACTATGCGCACAAGCGGGATCTCCTTTGCCAATGTCTGGACGGGATTGCGGACAAGGGGATTACCTATACCAAGCCCCGGGGTGGGCTGCTTCTCTGGTGTGATCTCGAAGAACGCATCAATGAACGCAGGCTGTATCACGAGGCGGAGAGCCGCGGGCTGTTAATTATGCCCGGCTTCCTGTTTTACCCGAAGGGCTATGAGGGCGGCGGTCATGTTCGGCTGTGCTTTTCCAATATCAGCGATGCCGACATTGAACGAGGTGTCCAAATTTTGAGTGAAGCGCTGGAACACAGCGTGGAATAAACCTGTGGAGGGATAGCATGAACCAGTTAACAGAGTACCGGAGAGAGTTCCATAAATACCCAGAAAACGGCTGGCGGGAATTTCGAACCAGCGCCCGGGTGGCCGAGATACTGACCGGGATGGGGTATGATGTGGCCATGGGACCGGACGTGATCGAGCCCGGAAGCGTGGGGGAGCCTGAGCGGCTGAGCGAGGAGCAGATCCGTCAGGAGATGGAGCGAGCCGTCCGGCAGGGAGCCGATCCGGCATTTGTGAAGCGGACCCAGGGCTGGCCCGGCGTGATGGCGGTGCTGGACACCGGAAGGGAGGGGCCTGTCTCCGCGATGCGGTTTGAGATGGACTGCCTGCCCTACGACGAACCTCAGAGGCCGGGATACCGCCCCTGTGACGAGGGCTATCTCTCCTGCAACCCCCAGTCAGTACACGCCTGCGGCCATGACGGACACACGGCTATCGGCTTGGGCATCGCCGCAGAGCTG
>OGFO01000677.1_pt1 | contig 18330 bp, 15 predicted proteins | sample 1570981 | NCBI WGS metagenome assembly OGFO01 (sample SAMEA2581955, study PRJEB24529) | metagenome | biome: Human gut stool | place: China | collected 2011
TTCCGGTGCCGGTTTGATTCTTCTTCTGGCAGGAGACGTTTTTTCCCTGGTGTCCGCAAAGTTCGTCCACAGAGGGATCGGCGGAATCTCTTCTCCCAACAGATCCTGCTCTGCTTTCAGTTCTCCCTGCAATTCCCTGAGGTATTCCAAACCTACCGGAGTGCGGAACACCCTGTCATCCAATGCTTTTTTATAAATAACCAGTACGGACTCCAGATTTGTCCGATCGATCCGCTTATCCAGATAAGCAATCTTCTGTCTCTCCTGCTCTGCCAGTCTGGCATCTTTCTCTGAATAGAATGCAAATCCGGACACTACATGATCCGTCCGGTTTTGCTGCTCCTGTTCTTTCTGTACATCCATTACTGGTTTTCCTCCGCGCTTCCTGCTGCAGCATTCTGCAATAAAATATGTTCTCCCTGTACCAGCGGGTAATGGACAGGACTATCACTGTCCAGATTCTCCCGGTACATATCTACTGCAGTAATCTGATGATTTTCATAGGTCGTATAATAGTAAATTCCTCTGTCTGCATTGCAGCAGGAAGTGTAGATAGTGATCTCATACTCCCCTTTGTCCAGCTGACAGCATCCTCTGGTCTGATCCACGCTCCCCAGAATATGGAAAAACTGGCTGACGCTCTCCGACTCAGACAATCCGGACAGGGAATTCATCTTCGTGAATGCCACCCGTACAAAACGGGATGCAGAAGACAGATCCCCGGGCAGTCCCATGGCTCCCATGCCTCTGCTGTACGGCTTCAGCTTCAGATCTGCGGAAAAACGGTTTGTCGGTGATTCGGAAGACAGGGACATATAATCGTTCAAACGAAACATCTGGATTGGAAACGGGGGATTGTTCGTCAATACTCCCACCGGGTTGTCATAGATCTTCAGTCCCTCCTGCACAGACTCGATCGTAATGGCCTCTTCCTTGTCTGCCAGAATCCAGTGCAGTGGAGAAACCGGATATTTTTCATTAAAGGGCGTATCCACCAGATTGATATGGGATAACAATACTCTGGCTTCCTGCACATTGGCACACTGCCCCAGAATCCAGGGGATGAACTCAAACTGGGCGATGTTGTCCTTACCTGTCTGCACTTTGCTGTATACTGCATTTCCCGGGAAATTCAGTCCCGCCATGCCGAGTCCTTTCTCATTCACTGCATCATAGTACAAAGGATAATCCCCTGCCATATGAGCAATGCCGATCATGGCATAATGCTCCGTCAGGGCATTCTGATGCCGTAGCGGAAAAGGATAATTGCGTGGTGTTACCGTTACCTCTTCCCCATAGTTAAATTCATAATCAAAAGTTCTGCCGAAATAAAAATCCTGTGATTTATAAGTTGCCGCTGTACACATAACATATACTCCTTTGTTCTGATTCAAATAGATATAGAAACTAGTCTTAGTCTATAGCATTTGCAGAATGTTTGCAAGTATACGAAAACTGTTGACGCAAATCATATTCTTATCTTTACTAAGCAAATAATAAGGAGCTTCGAGGCTGTTATCAGTATCTCGAAGGTCCTTTTCTGCTATATCTAATTCACTTGCCGATTAAGGATTACACCGCTTACAGGGCATATATCCCATATTGATGATATCTTCTCTGTTGCCGGTATATATCTCTTTGTTTTTCTCCTTCATCTGATCCACGCTGGAGCAGGACGGATAGTGGAATTTCATGGTGTTGGTATTCAGCACATAGGTAGTTTCCTGTGATTCCTGTGGCACTGACGGTTCCGGTGTGATCTGCACCGTAGTGTCTGTCTGGGGTTGTTGTGTCGGTGTTTCTATCACAATGGGTGCTGCCGCTTCCTGGGATGCCGCGTTGCTCTCTGCCCAGTTATCCCCGGTAGCATAATCAATACCGATCCCCGGCTGCACATTGTAGGCAAATACACAGAATTCGATTCCCTCTCCGACATCTTCCACAGAATAGGCTTCCATGAGGACACCGTCTGCCAGCAGGTTATCCCCGTCAAATATGGGAGTGACACGGTACAGGACATGATTCCCTGTATTTTTGATATAATCGCAGACTTTCGTCTCAAAAGGAAGCATTCCCTGCACGTTGAGATATCTGGTTCCTGTGATCAGGTTCTGCGGATTGGCGTTTTCCGCCGCCAGCATGTAGGCGATCAGGTGGCAGCGATTGTATAGGTATTTTCCGTCCACGTTATCGTATTTCACCAGATGCCAGCCGGTAGGCTTCACGGCTCCGATCTCCCCTCTCGGTTCTGTCGGCATCAGGTCCTGTCCTACGTTGGCATATGCCACGCCACAGCGCCCCAGGCTGTCCAGCTCGCTGTATGTCTCGAAGGACTGTGTGGTCAGATCTGCCTCTGTGAAATAAGGTTTGTTGCCATTGACCTCTGTATAAGGTGTGCCGGAGTATGCCGGAATCTCCCGGAGGGAAAATGCTGACGTGCCCTCTCCTGTCGGAACGTCTGTTGCAGATGTAACCTGCTGCGATTCTTGTGTATCTGAAGCGTTTTCCTGTGACTGTCCGGATTCGGGTTCCGATGCTGCAGTCTCCGATGCTTCCAGCAATTCGTAGGGGATCGTCGCCGGCTGCTCTATCGTATAGGTATTATCCTGCGGCGTGACGGTGCTTTCCGCACAGCCGGTAAATGTCAATAGCAGTACCAGCCATAGTGACAATTGTGTTATCAAACGTTTCTGAAATCTGTTGTGTTTCATTTTCATAGCTTGTCAATTACTCCCTTGTAAAACTCTTTGGAAATTATACCACATTTTTCTTCATCCGACCCGTGAATTATACTGAGTTTTGTCGACTTTTTCAGCAGATTTGGGTATATTACAGTCAAAAGAGATAGCCTTCCCTGAAGATCGTTCCGGATATTTGGTTGAGGCAACATGAAATGCAATACGAAAAATAAAAAGTGCCGCAAAAACGGCACTTTTTCTATGGAGTAGACGGGAGTCGAACCCGTGTCCAAAAGCCTATTCCCTGTCCTTCTACGAGTGTAGTTTATTCTTTGACATTTCCTCCGCGCCCCGGGAATAAACACCCTGAGCATTTCAGTAGCTTCATGTTACGCCCATATGCGCAAAGCTTTGCATATGTCGTTTCTCACATGTTTGAAGCCGGGATCCTAAGGTGTGAGTGCCCTAGAGCCGACTGCTGCCATTAGGCAGCGTATGCTAAATTATCGTTAGCGTTTAATTTTAATTTGGCCATTTAACGCATTACCATGCGACTCGCTTCTCCAGCTGCAAAACCCCTGTCGAAACCTTTACTACCCCTTATTCAATTGTCAGACCAAGTATACTTGATGGCACACACACTGTCAAGCACTTGCAGTAAAGCATTGCAGGATCAGAGCCTGTGGATCACAGATTGCGGACCTTGAATTCCTTCTCTGCCTCTCTGCGCTGATCCTTTTTGGCAATGGCTTCTCTCTTGTCATAGAGCTTCTTACCACGTGCCAGCCCGATCTCTACCTTTACCTTACCGTCTTTAAAGTATACCTGCAAAGGGACTAATGTATACCCTTTTTCCTTGATCTTGCCCAACAGTTTGTTGATCTCATACTTATGCAGCAGCAGTTTTTTCACACGAAGAGGATCTTTGTTGAAAATATTCCCCTTCTCATAAGGACTTACATGCATTCCGTAGACGAATACTTCTCCGTCTTCAATGCGGACGAACGCCTCCTTGATACTGCACTTGCCCATACGCATGGACTTTACTTCCGTGCCGTGCAAGGCAATGCCGCACTCATAGGTCTCATCAATGAAAAAATCATGATATGCTTTTTTATTGTTCGCGATCAGCTTCTGGGACTCTTTTCCTTTTGCCATGGCTACCTCTTCAAAACCTTGTAACTATTCAGAACCCCATTGCAGAACACTCCTGCGGAACTTATTTTTAACGGCTCTGAATAGTTACAGTTTACTATATTTTCCGTATTTGTCAATGAACTAACAGTTCATTTGATTCATAGGTTTATTTATCCACCAGCCGGAAATTAATGGTCCGCATAAAACGGTCACAGTCTTCCACTTCGATCCGCACCGGCATTCCCAGTTTGAAGCAACGTCCGGTGGCTTCTCCCACCATCTCACAGGCTGCCTCATTGTAGTGATAATAGTCGCCCGGGATCGTGGAAATATGGATCAGCCCTTCCACGGTATTGGGCAGTTCCACATACAGTCCCCAGCCGGTGACACCGGAGATCACACCCTCGTATTCCTCTCCGATGTGTTGTTCCATATATTCTACCTTCTTCAACTTATCCGTCTCCCGCTCCGCCTCATCGGCACGGCGCTCCATTTCAGAAGAATGCTTCGCCACCTCCGGCAGAATCTCACGATAATGCTCTATGCGCTCTTCCTTCAGACGTCCCCGCAGCTGTTCCTTGATAATACGATGGATCTGCAGATCCGGATAACGGCGGATCGGCGAAGTAAAATGACAGTAATACTGACATGCCAGTCCAAAATGTCCGGTACACTCCGTGCTGTATTTTGCCTGTTTCATGCTGCGCAGGGTCAGTCTGGCGATCATAGGCTCTTCGGGAGTTCCCTCAATCTTCTGTAACAGCTTCTGGATCTCCTTGGGATGGATCTCCTCCGTGGAGACCTTGCTGTTCCTGCGCCCCAGCGCCTTCATGTAATAGCCATAATTGCTGATGAACGTAGACAGCTTCTGGATCCGCTCCGGATCCGGTACATCATGGACGCGGTAGACGAAGGGCAGCTCCTGCCAGTAAAAATGCTGTGCTACTGTCTCATTCGCTGCGAGCATGAAATCCTCGATCAGCATAGTCGCTATATTCCGCTCGTAAGGCTTAATATCCAGTGGATGTCCTTCCTTATCTAACAGAATCTTGCACTCCGGAAAATCGAAATCAATGGATCCCCGCTTCTGTCTCTTCTTCCGCAATTTGTCCGCGAGCTCAGCCATTTGTTGGAACATAGGGAGCAGTTCCCTGTACTGTGAATAGTCTGTTGAGGTTTCTACGCCTTCCCCGGAGGTTCCGTCCGGCATACCGGCGTTATGCTCTACACACTCTGGCTCCTCCAACAGCTTTTTCACCACAGTATAAGACATCCGCTTATTGACCCGGATCACAGATTCGCAGATCTCATAGTCCACGATCTCGCCCTCTTCATCCACCTTCATCAGGCAGCTTAATGCCAGACGGTCCACGCCTTCGTTCAGGGAACAGATACCGTTGCTCAGTGCATGGGGCAGCATGGGGATCACACGGTCTACCAGATAGACGCTGGTGCCGCGCTTTAATGCTTCTCTGTCCAGCGCGGAATTCTCCTGCACGTAGTTCGTCACGTCTGCAATGTGTACTCCTAAGTGGTAATATGTCCCATCAAAGGATACACTGACAGCATCATCCAGATCCTTGGCATCCTCTCCGTCGATGGTCACCATGCTCACATCCCGCAGATCTCTGCGTCCGGCACAATCCGCCCCGGATACCTCCTGGGATACCCTCTCCACCTGGTTCATGATCTTCTCGCCGAATTCCACCGGCAGATCAAAGCCGCGTACGATAGACATGATATCTACACCGGGATCGTTGATATGTCCCAGGATCTCCACCACTTTGCCCTCAGGACTCTTCGTATTCGTGCCGTATCCGGTGATCTCCACCACGACCTTATGTCCGGTCATGGCCCCCTTCGACCACTCCTTCGGCACGAAAATATCCTGTGCTATCTTCGTGTTATCCGGAATGACAAATCCGAAATTACTCTTAGACTGCTCATAGGTTCCCACCACCTGAGTCATTCCCCTGGCAATGATACGGATAACCTGCGCTTCCTGGCGTTTGCCGGTCTTCGCAGGCAGAAGTGCCACTTCCACGGTATCCTTATGGAATGCTCCACCTTGCTTGTCCTCCGGAATGAACAGATCCTCGTCCCTTCCTTCCACTTCCACAAATCCAAAGCCTTTGGCATTGCTGATAAAAGTTCCCGTCAGAACCTTACCGTTGGACTTCATATATTTACCCTTAACGGTCAGGGTAAGCTTTCCTTCCGCTAAAAGTTCCCTTAAAATCTCACGAAACTCTTCCCGGTCTTCTTTTGCGACCTGAAGAAACATTGCCAGTTCCTTTTCCTTCATCGGAACGTAAAAATCATCCTTCACCAGATCACAAATTACTTTTTTTCTCTTCTCTCTGATTTCGTTATTACTCATGTAACCTCTCTCAAACAGTAACTATTCAGAACTCCATTCGCAAAACCGCCTCTACGAGGCTTTACTTTTGCTCATGTAGTTACTTCGCCATATAAATCATGTCAAATGTTCTTACGAATGCAAGCATTCGACGTACATTACATGTTGGCATGATTTGCATGGCTCTGAATAGTTACATATAACAAAACACTCTTGTATGCCATGCACACAAGAGTGTCATCCTTCGTAATGATTAAAATACGTTCAGATTCAGTACGACTGCAAGTAACATGAAGAATACTGCAAGGATCTTGGTGATCTTTACCAGCATACCCTCCATGGAACGTCCTTTATTTCTGCCCCAGTAGGTCTCAGCAGCGCCGCTGATGGAACCCAGTCCTGCGGATTTACCCTCCTGCATCAATACTAACACTGTCAGTGCTACACATACCAATATAAAAATTATGTTAATTACGATTCTTAATGCTTCCATTTCACACCTCCTAATGTCAAGCAGATTTTATATTACCATATATTGTACACAATTGCAACAACATTTTACAATACAGCACCGAAAAGGCGGCACAAAAAAGAACCCCCGGAAATCTTTACGATCTCACGGGGATCCTTTGTTTTTTATTCTGAATGATCAGATCCGCAGATTACTCTGCGATGTCACCATACATGAAGTACCAGTAACCATAAGCAGAATGCCAGATACCGGTGATCTTCTCGCTCTGCAGCCAGAAGTCATTGTAGTAAGCAACAGGGATGCAGCCTACCTGCTCCATCAGAACATCCTCAGCCTCATGAAGAGCTGCGGAGCGCTCAGCGGTATCCATAGTGGAAGCTGCCTTCTTCATAGCTGCATCGAAGTCAGCGTTGGAGAACTTACCATCATTATTACCATTACCGGTGCAGAACAGATCTAACATATTGGAAGGATCGCTATAGTCTCCTACCCATCCGTTACGTGCTACCATGTACTCACCGTTACGTCTCATCGGAGTGAAGCTGGACCACTCAACGATATTTACTTCTACATTAACCCCCAGCTCGCCCCAAGCCTGCTGTAAGTACTCAGCAACAACTTTGTGGTAACCTGCATCGTTGGTAGTATAGGTAATGGTAGGAAGTCCTTCACCGTTAGGATAGCCTGCATCAGCTAAAAGCTTCTTAGCCTCCTCCAGGTTAGCATCGAAATCATCGGAGATGTAGCTCTGTCCGCCGTTAGCATTTGCATTGAAGGAGCTGCCGTCGGTATCTACCCATCCCTCACCTACGAGGTTGTATGCGGGAGAATAGGTTCCCTGCATCAGGGTATTTGCTACATAGTCACGATCAATTGCCAGGCTCAGAGCCTTACGAACGTTAACGTTCTCGAATGCAGGATCTTCCAGGTTCAGGGACAGATAGTAAGTTCCTAAGATAGGATCTACATGGAACTCAGGGTTACCCTGTAAGCTGGGGATCTCCTGGGTAGGTACACTCTTGATGAACAGAACATCTCCGGACTGGAATGCAGTATAAGCTGCGTTGGAATCCTCCATCAGTACGAACTTGATGCTGCCAAGCTTGATCGCATCAGCGTTCCAGTAGTACGGGTTCTTGGACATAATGATGTGAGAACCGGGTACCCACTCGGTAATGTTGAAAGGTCCGTTGGAGATATAGGTCTCAGCTGCGGTTGCCCATGCATCGCCGTTAGCCTCTACAGTTGCCTGCTGAACAGGGCTCAGGGTAGCGAATGCTGCCAGAGACTCGAAATAAGGGCAGGGATTGGAAAGCTCTACAACGAAGGTCTTGGCATCGGGAGCGGATACTGCCAGAGCATCCAGATCACCTGCCTGTGCCTCGTCAAAGCCCTTAACCATACCCAGAACAGTCTCAGCATAAGGAGCTGCTACTACGGGATCGCATACACGCTTCCAGCTGTATACGAAATCGTCTGCGGTCAGATCACTGCCGTCAGACCACTTTAATCCATCACGAAGATGGAAGGTCCAGGTAAGACCATCTTCAGATACTTCCCAGGTCTCAGCCTGTCCGGGAGCGATCTTACCATCCTGGTCAATCGTCAGAAGACACTCAAAAGAGTGAAGCAGCATATTACCGCCATCTACTGCACTGTTCAGTGCGGGATCGATGGTCTCGGGATCGGGACCGATCTGAACGGTAAGCTGTTTGCCTTCGGTACTAACTTCAGTTGCTGCTGCATCGGTTTTGGTGCTGTCAGTTGCACTGGCACTGCCGGTTGCAGAAGAACCATTGTCGCTGCTGCCGCATGCTGCCAGAGAACCTACCAGCATTGCTGCGGTGAGCAGCATAGCTAACTTCTTTTTCATAAAGTTATCCTCCTCTTTCTTTTCATACAAAAGCACTATGCTTTGTATAGCTTTATATTAAACAACTAAATTGCTCAGCTGTCAATACCTAATTTCAGGCATTGATCTTCTCCACATGGTGGCAAGCCACGTAGTGACCCTTTTCCACTTCTCTCCATTCGGGTTCCTTCTGTGCACAGCACTCATCCGCATAAGGACATCTGGTGCGGAAACGGCATCCGGTAGGCGGATTTAAGGGGCTGGGTACATCTCCCTGCAGAACAATACGTTTGCTTGCTCGTGCCTTGATGGGATCTGCAATGGGGATTGCAGAGATCAGGCTCTTGGTATAAGGATGCAGGCTTCGTGCTACCAGCTCGTAGCTGTCTGCCAGTTCTACCATTTTGCCCAGGTACATAACACCGATACGGTCGGAGATATGTTTTACGACAGAGAGGTCATGTGCGATGAACAGATAGGTCAGTCCCATCTGCTCCTGAAGCTCCTCGAACATATTCACCACCTGTGCCTGGATCGATACATCCAGTGCGGAGATCGGCTCATCGCAGACGATAAACTGCGGGTTCACTGCCAGTGCTCTCGCAATGCCGACACGCTGACGCTGTCCACCGGAGAATTCATGAGGATATCTGTTCGCATGCTCAGAGTTCAGTCCGACCTTCTCCAGCATGGATATGATCCTGTCATGACGTTCCTTCTTATTAGCAGCCAGCTTATGGATGTCGATGGCTTCCCCTACGATATCTCCTACGGTCATTCTGGGATCCAGACTTGCATAAGGATCCTGGAATACCATCTGCATCTTCTGACGGTAAGGCAGCATATCCACCTTTACTTTATTTTCAACGTCCAGGATCACATTGCCGTCAAATGTGATCTTGCCACCGGTGGGCTCATATAACCGTAAGATAGAACGTCCGGTGGTGGTCTTACCACAGCCGCTCTCTCCTACCAGTCCGAGAGTCTCACCTTTATTCACAAAAAAGCTGACATCGTCCACGGCCTTCACGAACTTACGGTTCTTGCCCATGCCGCCTGCGGGGAAGTACTGCTTTAAATGTTCTACCTGAAGTAACTTATCACTCATTGGTATTTCCTCCCTCCATCTCGGCTTTCTGGTTCATAAAGCAGTGTGCATAATGCGTCTTACTGAAATCCGTCTTAGGAGGATTCTCTCTCAGGCAGATCTTCATGCAGTTCTTACAGCGGGGGGCGAATGCACATCCCTCAGGAGGATTCAGAAGATCCACCGGGTTACCCTCGATGGGGATCAACTTCTCATGCTTCGTGCTGTCCAGACGGGGGATACTCTCCAGAAGACCCTTCGTATATTCATGCTTCGGATGATAGAAGATCTCGTCACAGGTACCGGTCTCCACGATACGGCCGGCATACATGACTGCAATACGGTCACACATGCTCGCCACGATGCCCAGGTCATGGGTGATCATGATGATTGCCATGCCCAGCTTGTCCTTCAGCTCCATCATCAGCTCCAGGATCTGCGCCTGAATGGTAACGTCCAGTGCGGTAGTAGGCTCATCGGCGATCAGAAGCTTCGGTTCACATGCCAGCGCGATTGCGATCATGACACGCTGTCTCATACCACCGGACAGCTCGTGAGGATACTGCTTCATACGCTTCTCCGGTTCGTTGATACCTACCAGCGACAAAAGCTCCACTGCTCTTGCATATGCTTTTTTCTTGTCCGCATCGGTATGCAGACGGATTACTTCCATGATCTGATTGCCAATGGTATATACGGGATTTAAGCTGGTCAGAGGATCCTGGAAAATAATGGAGACCTCTTTACCACGCATTTTGGAGAAATCTTTTTCAGTCATTTTCTCCACTTCGTGTCCATTGAAGTGAAGTTCTCCGCCGATCAGCTTACCGGGATAAGCGGTCAGTCCCATCAGACTGTATGCGGTTACGGATTTACCGGAACCACTCTCTCCTACGATGCCCAGTACTTCTCCTTCCTTCAGGTGAATGGAAACATCGTTCAGTGCCTTTACTTCTCCGGCAGGAGTAAAGAAAGAGAGACGTTCATGCTGTATATCTACCAGATAATTGTTATCCATCTTCACTACTCCTTCCATTAATTCTTAAGCTTCGGGTCAAATGCGTCACGAAGTCCGTCACCAAACAGGTTAAAGCTTAAGATGATCAGACTGATCAGCAGACAGGGCGCAAACAGCAGGTACGGGAATGTGATCATTCCGTTAATGGCATCACTTGCAAGGCTTCCCAGGGAAGGCAGCGGAACTGCCACACCCATACCTAAGAAGCTCAGATAGCTCTCGGTAAAAATAGAGGAAGGGATCTGCAGTGTGGTGGTAACGATCAGCGTACCGATACAGTTGGTCAGCAGATGCTTTTTAATGATACGGCCATCCTTGGCTCCCAGAGCCTTGGCTGCCATGACATAATCATTTTCCTTCAGGGTCAGGATCTGGCTTCGTACCATACGTGCCATTCCTACCCAGTACAGCAATGCGAATACGATGAAGATACTGATCAGGTTAGATCCTACGATCTGCATCCATCCGAATCCGGGAAGCTGTGCCAGCTTTGCTAGCGGATCCTTTAACGCAAAGGACAGCAGTACGATCAGCAGGAAATCCGGTATCGTATAGATAATATCCACAATACGCATGATGATCAGATCCACCCATCCACCGAAGAATGCAGAGATGGAACCGATCAGGGAACCGATCACGAAAATGATGGCAGTAGCGATCAGACCAACCAACAGGGAGATACGGCTTCCCATCATAACACGGATGGCATAATCACGGCCCATTTTATCGGTACCGAGCACATGGGGGAATACCTTCTCTCCCGCATCCATACGCTCTATCTCTTTCTCGGAATACTGCATGGGGTGCAGATTCTCGCTTCCTTTGATCTGTGTCTTGTAATCATAGGGATAAAATGCCGGCACGATAAAGGAAAAGATCATAACTACAATAATAACGAAGAGGCTGACCATGGCAACCTTATTCTTACGAAGTCTGCGGAAGCCATCCTGCCAGAAGCCCACGCTCTCACGCATGATGACCTGGCTCTGCTTCTCTTCTTCGTTCGCCGGCATAAAATCTTCCGGTTTATATTTTACATGAAAGCTCATAGCATTCGGTTCTTTCATCGGTATCTTCCTTCCTGTTAATCTTACTTCAACTTGATCCTGGGGTCGACGAGCTTATATACGATATCCACCAGCACATTCATGACAACCATCAGTGTTGCGAGGAAAATGGTGGTGTCACGGTTAATGATCGAGCTGACAAATTCATTGCCCAGACCGGGGATCGTGAAAATCTTCTCTACTACGAAGCTTCCTGTCATAGTATAAGCCATCATAGGACCTACATAGGTGATAACGGGGAGCAGTGCATTTCTCAGTGCATGCTTGAACAGACGGAAGAAAGGTTTTACTCCCTTCGCCGTAGCGGTTCTCATATAATCCTGTCCCAGAACATCCAGCATGGAAGAACGCATCAGTCTCATAATATAAGCAGTGGGGTACAATGCCAGTGCGATCACGGGCATCACATAATGCTTCCAGGTGCCGATTCCGTAAGTGGGCAGTATCTTTACCTTACTTCCCAGGAAATACAGAAGCAGAGTACATATAACGAAGCTTGGTACCGCAATACCACAAGTGGAGATCACGGAGATCACGCTGTCCAGCGTCTTGCCACGATGGGTAGCTGCCAGACATCCCAGTGGGATACCTACCAACAGCGCTACGATAACGGAAAGTCCACCTACTCTTGCAGATACAGGGAACTTGGATACTATAATAGAAGTAACGGTTCTTCCTCTCTGCTTCAGACTCTCTCCGAAATCACCGTGCAAAGCATCTTTCATATACGTCAGATACTGCTGGGACAAAGGCTTGTCCAGTCCTAAGCGTTGTGAAGTTCTTGCTGTTGGTTCACCAGTCCATATTTTGCCTCCAGGGCTGCCTGTGCAGCAGGGCTTACTGCTTTCTCCGAGAGGAACGGACCACCGGGGACCATGTTCATCAGGAAAAAGGTGAGTGTTGCTACTGTAAAAATCGTGATCAGCGCCAGACCGATACGTTTTGCAATATATTTAAGCATCTCTTCAACTCCTTGCTTTTCTTTTGCCTACGGACATTCATAAAATACACTTTTCGTATTTGTATGCAAGTATACACGTACGTAAAATGTACTTTACTTTTCCGACAACGACTTTTGTTATATTACAACACTTTTTCAAGGCTGTCAACTGAATTACATATGAAGCATCTGCCAGTTTCCGTGTTTTTCTTATTCCTGATTTATCTCCACCGTGTTCGTGTGCTACGCACATTTGTCTGTATATTTATGAAAAAGTTTTTCATTAAAAATAGTCTCTGTTTTTCAATTCCTGTATATAGTGTATATTTTCCAGTATATGATGTATATTTACACATTATATTTTTGTTCTTTTTTCTTTCTCCCATGTATGTCTCTATAGTTTTCCTCAAAAAAAAGAAGAATTTCCGGTGCAGAAAATTCTTCTTTTTTATACATTTTTTATTTTTTGTAGTTTTCATTTTGTTGCGCAGTCACTCAGATTTTGCGAAACGGTTCCATATATGCTGCCGCATCCTTCAACTCTTCTTCAATGGTCAGTAATCGATTGTACTTTGCCACGCGGTCACTACGGCAGGGAGCTCCTGTCTTAATCTGTCCGGCATTCAATGCCACTGCAATGTCTGCGATGGTGGTATCCTCCGTCTCCCCGGATCTATGTGAGATCACTGCCTTATATCCGTTCTTGTGAGCCATCTCCACTGCTTCGAAGGCTTCGGACAAGGTTCCGATCTGATTGACCTTCACTAAGATTGCATTGCCGCAGTGCAGTTTGATCCCGGCATCCAGCCGCTTTGTATTTGTGACAAACAGGTCATCTCCCACTAGCTGGATCTTCTCTCCCAGCCGTTTCGTCAGCTCCTGCCATCCGTCCCAGTCATTTTCATCCAGTCCGTCCTCAATAGAGATAATGGGATAGTTCTCCACAAGCCGTTCATAATACGAGATCATTTCTCCGGTATCCCGCAGGACTTCCTCTCCCTTCAGCTTACTCTCTCCGGGGAAATGGTACATTCCCGTTTTTTCATTATATAGTTCACTGCTAGCGGCATCCATGGCGATCTTGATATCCTGCCCCGGTACATATCCGGAAGCCTCGATCGCCTCCACGAGGAAATCCAGCACGCTCTCCGCATCCGGCAGATTGGGGGCAAAGCCGCCCTCATCCCCGACTCCGGTGGACAAGCCTTTCTCCTCCAGCAGTTTTTTCAGATTATGATAAATTTCCGCACAGATCCGTAACCCTTCCGCAAAGGTTTCTGCCTGTACGGGCATGATCATAAACTCCTGGAAATCCACGGTGTTCGCCGCATGCTTTCCGCCGTTTAAGATATTCATCATAGGTACCGGCAGAAGTCTCGGAGAGATTCCTCCGAAGTAACGATACAGGGGAAGGCCCAGTGCCTCCGCAGCTGCTCTTGCCACCGCCATGGACACTGCCAGCATGGCATTGGCACCTAAGCTGCTCTTGTTGTCCGTGCCGTCCGTCTCCCGTAGGATTCTATCGATACGGATCTGCTCCAGGGCATTTTCTCCCAGTAAAACACCGACAATTTTCTCGTCTATATTTTTCACGGCATGTTGCACGCCCAGACCGAAATATCTGGTCTCACCGTCCCTGAGTTCCACAGCCTCGAACTGTCCGGTACTGGCTCCGGAGGGCACCGCTGCCATCCCCTGAAAACATCTGCCGCTCTCTCTGTCCTTCACCGTGACAGTGGCAGACACCGTGGGATTTCCTCTGGAATCCAGAATCTCCCTTCCATGTACTTCGACGATCTCCAGATATTTTTCCATAAAAACCTCCTTACAGGCATATCTACTTTACTTTTTCTGATGTAAGTATGTCCCGTAAGGAGGTTTCTATTCAAATCTATCCGTAATTAATATGCTTTTCCGGCAAGGATCTCGCAGTAATCCTTATAATTTTTCTCAAGCAGTGCCGGAGTATCCAGTCCATAGGGACACTTGGATTTACATCTGCCACAATGCAGGCACTCTTCAATCTTACGCATTTTTGCCTGCATCTCGTCTGTCAGCTGTGCTGCGGAAGGTGCTCTGCGGATCATCAGGCTCATGCGGGCACAGTTGTTGATCTCGATCCCTGCCGGACAGGGCATGCAATAGCCGCAGCCTCTGCAGAACTCTCCCTGCAGTTCTTCTCTGTCACGATCGATCACCGCCTGCAATTCGGGTGTTAATGCAGGAGGATTATCTATATAGGACAGAAATTCATCCAGTTCGCTCTCCCGCTGCACTCCCCAGATCGGAAGTACATTATCAAACTGTGCCAGATATGCATATGCCGCTGCGGAATTATTGATCAGTCCGCCGGACAGTGCCTTCATGGCAATGAATCCCATGCCTGCCTTTTTGCAATCCTGTACCAGTTCCAGATCCTTGTCCGTCGCCAGATAACAGAAGGGAAACTGCAGAGTCTCATACAGTCCGCTTTCGATAGCTTCATGTGCCACGTTCAGACGATGGTTCGTGATGCCGATATGGCGGATCATGCCTTTGTCCTTTGCTTCCAGCATAGCCTCATACAAGCCTGTGCCGTCTCCCGGCTTCGGGCAGAATGCCGGGTTATGGAACTGATAAATGTCAATATAGTCTGTTTTTAATTTTTCCAGGGAAGTATGCAGTTCCTTCCAGAAGCCTTCTGCTGTGGCAGCACCGGTCTTGGTAGCGATATATATTTTATCCCGCATCCCTTCAAAAGCTGCGCCCACTTTCTCTTCACTGTCGGTATAGTATCTGGCAGTGTCATAAAAGGTCACGCCTGCGGCATAGGCTTTGCGAAGCAGTCCGATGGCTGCTTCTTTGGAGATCCGCTGGATGGGCAGCGCTCCGAAGGAGTTCTTCTCCACAGTAATTCCCGTACTTCCTAAAGTTACCAGATTTCTCTTCTGTTCCATATAATATAATTCTTCCTCCTGCTGATAAGAAGATATCATGTAAAAATCAGTTACAAAATCCTCAGGCACCGTGCAAAGTGCCTGAGGAATCTTCATCTGCTTTTATGGTTTCTGCGATCTTACCGAAAATATTCCGGTGATTACTTTTTAATTAACAGAGACTTTCCTGTCATTTCAGCGGGCTGCTCCATACCCATCACGTTGATCAGGGTAGGTACGATATCTGCCAGGCATCCGCCCTCTTTCAGAGTATAGGCAGGATCGTAGTTTACCAGGATGAAAGGAACCGGATTGGTAGTATGCGCGGTATGAGGCTGACCGGTGGTGTAATCGATCATCTGCTCTGCGTTACCGTGGTCTGCACAGATGAACAGAACGCCGTCTACATCCTTCACTGCCTGTACTGCCTTGCCTACGCACTCATCTACGGTCTCAATCGCCTTGATGGCTGCAGAGATCACACCGGTATGGCCTACCATATCGGGGTTTGCGAAGTTGATCACGATCACATCATATTTTTCAGAGCGGATCGCATCAAGCAGCTTCTCACATACTGCGGGAGCACTCATCTCGGGCTTCAGATCGTAGGTTGCCACATCCTTGGGAGAATTTACGAGAATACGATCCTCTCCCTCGTTGGGCTGCTCTACGCCGCCGTTGAAGAAGAAGGTTACATGTGCATACTTCTCAGTCTCGGCGATACGTGCCTGCTTCATGTCATGGGCTGCCAGCCACTCACCGAAGGTATTGGTAATGGCGATCTTGTGGAATGCCACTTCTTTATTAGGAATGGTAGGATCGTAATCGGAGAAGCATACAAAAGTAATATCCTTTCTCACACGGTCAAATCCCTTGAAGTCATCATCACAGAAGGCTCTTGTGATCTCTCTTGCACGGTCGGGACGGAAGTTGAAGAAAATTACGGAATCCTTGTCCTGCACCAGTCCGACTGCCTTGCCGTCTTCTACAACAACAGTAGGTTTTACAAACTCATCGGTCTCTTCTCTGTCGTAAGACTCCTGGATACCGCAGATACCGCAGGCAGCGGTCAGACCTTTGCCTTCGGTCATGGCATCGTAAGCCAGCTGTACACGGTCATAGTTGTTATCACGATCCATAGCATAGTATCGTCCCATTACGGAAGCGATCTTACCTACACCGATTTTCTTCATTTCTTCATTTAACTGCTCTGCATAGCTCTTACCGCTGGCGGGAGGGGTATCACGTCCATCTAAGAAGCAGTGAACATATACCTTCTCCAGGCCCTGCTGCTTCGCCAGCTCCAGCAGGCCGTACAGATGGGTAATGTGGCTGTGTACGCCACCGTCGGATAACAGACCCATCAGATGCAGGGCGCTGTTGTTCTTCTTACAATTATCAATGGCTTTTAACAGAGCTTCATTTTTAAAAAAGTCGCCGTCCTGGATCTCCTTGGTGATACGGGTCAGCTCCTGATATACGATACGGCCGGCACCCATATTCATATGACCTACCTCAGAGTTACCCATCTGACCTTCGGGAAGACCTACTGCCATACCGCTGGCATTACCATGTACAAAAGGATACTCCCTCATCAGGGAGTCCATTACAGGGGTATTGGCCTGTGCTACGGCGTTGCCCTCTACCTTATCATTCAATCCATAACCATCCAGGATCATTAATACAACCGGTTTCTTTCTCATCGATCGTTCCTCCATTTTTACTTTTGATTATAATAAATTACCAGTACGGCTCCGGAAAATGGTCTGCATCCCGGATCCGTTCTGAAAGCTTACATTACGTCCACCGAGATTATACACTGAAAACGGCGGATGCGCAATAGTAACCGCTGATTTCTTGATCTGCATCTTTGGGTGTTTTTTCTGCAAATCATCCGGATTTACTTGTATTTTTCCTGCATATGCGCTAAAATATCCCTTAAACTCTCATTTGGGAAAAGGGGTTATCTTATGGTTACATTATTGGCAAAATTATTTATCAGGGATCATGAAAACGTCACGGATTCCGGCGTTCGCCAGGCATATGGAATGCTCTGCGGTATCGTCGGGATTTTTTTCAACCTGATCCTGTTCACTGCCAAGGCTCTGGCAGGCTTTTTCAGTCATTCCATCGCCATCACGGCGGATGCATTCAACAACCTGTCGGATGCAGCATCCTCCATCATTACGCTGGCAGGCTTCAAAATGGCAGGACAGAAGCCGGACTCTGACCATCCCTTCGGACACGGACGGATCGAATATATCTCCGGGCTGTTAGTCTCTATTTTAATCGTGCTCATGGGCTTCGAACTGGTAAAAAGCTCTGTAAGTAAGATTTTCCATCCGGAAGTTCCTGACTACTCCCCTGTCATTATCGGCATCCTGGTATTTTCGATCCTGGTAAAGTGCTATATGGCTCTATATAACCGCAGCATCGGTTCCCGGATCGGTTCTGTGGCAATGAAGGCTACCGCCATTGACAGTTTGAGCGATATGATAGCAACCACCGTGGTTCTCATCGGCACTATCGTCTCCGCCGCCTCGGGCATCATTATCGACGGTTACTGTGGTGTGCTGGTGGGTATGTTCATCCTGTACTCCGGATTTGTCGCAGCCAAAGACACGATCAGTCCCCTGCTTGGGCAGCCCCCCGAGCCTGAACTGGTACAGCAGATTAACGACATCGTTCTCTCTTATGATGATGTCACCGGGATTCACGATCTGATCGTGCATAATTACGGCCCGAGCCGCAGTATGGCTTCCATTCATGCGGAAGTACCAAGCAAAGTGGATATTGAAATCTCCC
>OGFO01000679.1_pt1 | contig 18208 bp, 9 predicted proteins | sample 1570981 | NCBI WGS metagenome assembly OGFO01 (sample SAMEA2581955, study PRJEB24529) | metagenome | biome: Human gut stool | place: China | collected 2011
ACGGATGGATTGTGGAACTGGGAGATATCGGATATTTTTCAGTGTCTTTAAAGGGGCCTCGTGTGATGAAGAAAAAAGATGTACACGCACAATCTATTGAGCTGAAGAATGTCAATTTCCGGGTAGGTAGCCAGTTTAAGAAAGAAGTAGGCCAGCAAATGAGGCTGGAACGTGGAGAATCGATGACTCGTCACCACGGAAAAGGACGCAGCGAAGAAGAATGCTTGACAATAATCAACGAACATCTGAACAAATATCCCTGCCTGACCCGTACCGACTATTGCCGATTGACAGGACACGACAAAAAACGTGCTTTGAAAGAACTGAATGCTTTTATCGAACGTGGACTCTTAATCCGTTATGGAACAGGCAAACAGGTGGTTTATGCAAAGAAAACAGAAAGATGAATTTAGAATCATTTAATGGAATTAGCAAAAATCCTGCACTAAATAAAAAACAATTGTTCAGTGCAGGATTCTTTATATATACTCATAATAATAGGAAACCTCAATAGTAAAAGCAAGTAACTAGAGTCGCTCTATCTCTTCTGACGACAGACCGGTAACTTCCATAATAGTATCAATAGGGATATTGAGAGATTTCAGTTTACGGGCAGTAACCATTTTTTCTTGTTCAATTCCTTGTTCAATTCCTTGTCTAAATCCAAGTTGTCGTCCTTCTTCTTGTCCTTCTAACTTAGCTGTACTCAATACATCATTCTGTATCATAACTGCATCTATATGACGATCATATGCTAGTTTTTCAGCTGTATCCATATTATAATAAACCAGTTTCTTACGAGCCTCTTCAAGTCCAGGAGCCTTTGTATCGGGACGTATACATCCTGTCTTCAGATATTCAATCCATTCTTCCAGAGGAGTAACAGCCACCTTATTAAACTCATTCACACGGATAAGAAAGTATTCGGGAAAGATTTCAGCAGGCAACTTACGAACGATAGCTCCCTGTTCTTTGGTGGTAACTTTTAGATGATCGCCCGTATGTACACCCAAAAATGTATTCTGCCCATGATAAAGATAGTCACTCCCCTGTCCTATATCAAAATAAAGGATACTGATAGAATATACCTTCTTCACATTAGAGTAGATTTCGCCCAAATCAATATGCTCTGTTATAGTTTTAGCTACTCCATAAAGAATTCGTTCCAGATAATAAAGTTCACGAGTATTCTGAACCTCAACAAGAATAATTTCATCTTTGCTATTACGGGCTTTAATATCTACACGATTAAATTTATCATCTTCCCGTTGCTGATTCCCTTCGCTTTCAAGAATTTCAATAATATGAATATTCTCGCCTAGTAATACTGTAAGAAAACCTTCAAGCACACCAAAGTTTGCCTTATTGCGTAAAAGCCTTTTGATTGCCCAATCAAAACGAATATATTTATCTTTCTGTTCCATTAGAATACGTTTTTAGCAAAGGTAAGCATTATATTGGTAAAAAGAGATAAAATTCAGCTAAAAGTATTATATATAGTCATTTATCCATAATAATGAATCATATTTATATAAACCTTTATTAATTCAGAACTATCTATGAAATTATAAAACAAGATTACTTGCTTTATCGATATTTATTGCTACTTTTGTAGCAGTTTCCTCTCCTACGTAGAGAGGAACATTTTGTTTTTTTATTGAGAACGGTTATTTATTGCATTCGACTATAAAAGATCGGCTAAATTTTTTCAACGAATGACAATGAGTGACAGGTCTCACGCACAATTTTGTATATATAACTGTTATATACTCAAATGGGCGTGGGACTATCACTTATGTTGTTGGAGGGTCTTAGCCGATACCTTATAGTCGCATACAGTTGATAGTTTCCCACGTCTCTTTTTTTTAACTGCGCACCACAGGGAAATGATGCGGCAAACATAACAAAGATATGTACGACGACCTGAAAGAAAACATTATCCTATTAATGCAACACCCTATCGCGCACCTCCCCATCTCCAACTTATCAGATGAAGAACGAGAAAAAGCATCCTACCTATTGAAGTATCTTTCAACTTTATCCGTCGACGAAAACTATACCCTATTAGATTACATCCAAATGGCACGTCTTGAATATGCACTTGGAGAACTTGAGTATAGAACAACCAATGATGCAGCAAAAGTGATCCGCCATTTTAGAACCGCCCTTCAATACTTGGAGAAAGGAGGGTTCGACTTAAGCATCAATAAGTGGACAGAGTTAGTCAGTCAGCGGACCAAAGAAGATACGGAATAATTCAGATTCATAACCCTTCCTATATATAAGAAGATAGTCAACAGAAAGATTGCTTGTGAAAGTAGCCCTTCTGCTCTATCTTCGAAGAGGATGCCTTCCCTACCCCTGATACCTCAATATCTCAATCGGCATCCTCTTCTTTTATTTCACCACTCCATTTTTTACAGAACCCATATCGCGAGGATAATCCTTCAATCTACACCTTCACCCACAAATAGTCCTGCAGTGGCACGCCCCTTTGCAGGTTGGGGCTGATGTCCATCTTTCATGGTCAACTGACGGAATGCCTGCAACTGAACTTGGAGGGGGGGAGTCTTTCACCCGTCCACATGGGAAAGGATGCAGTGAAGAGGAATGTCTGACTATAGTCAATGAGTATCTTGGAAAACATCCCTGTTTGACCCGTGCCGATTATTGCCGGTTGACAGGACATGATAAGCAGCGGTCACTCAACGAGTTGAATGCTTTTATTGAGAAAGGGCTGTTGATGCGCTACGGGGCAGGCAAACAAGTGGTTTATGCGAAGGTGATGGAATGACAGTTCATTGACAAACTGCCACTGTCTGTAAACCATCGGTATAGAGCATTAAAGATACACCGGGGGGATGGCTTACAGACATGGCAAGATGTTTGTCAATAAAAGATGTTTGTCGATAAATGAATGCTTGATATTCCTGAAAACAATGTTTTTATTCCATATTGGCAAAGAAATCTTTTATGGATTCCTTATTTACAAAATGACAAGTCTCACCACCAGCCTGACGTTCATCCATCAGAGTATATAATCCCTGATAACCGTTTTTATCGACATCCAGCACTTTCTGTTGATACAGGACATTAGACGTTTTCAGTGTTCCGTCGGAAGGTAGCTTCCGGTAATTGCCTAAATACCAGTTATCACAAAAATGGTTGTTTGTCGATTCAGTCATTGCAAATTGACTCGTTTCTGCTGTATAAAAGATATTCTTTTTAAAGAATGTGCTATCAGCATAACCATTCCAGGAATCGGAAACGATCATACTCCGGTCTATTGCCGCAGAAGGTTTGGCGTTGAGATGAACGATATTCCGTTCAATCAACGTATTCTTCACAGGTCCTGCTACATGGATGCCGGGTGAAAACATTCCAGCACGAGTCTCATTAGGACGAATACCGTCACCGATACTAATATTATAACGTACTATGCTATTTTTATTTCCGATGCTGAAACCTCTCTCACCGGAATCGCAAACCAATACCATGCCACCGTAGTTGTCATGGCTATAATTATATTGGATAAGTGTGTTTGTGCTGTTATAATCACAGTCAAAGCCCTGCGCGTCCCACGGTGCCTTGTGTCCGCCGACTTCATTAAACTGGATAATTGTGTTATCGCAGCTCCAAGGCCAAATGCCCGCTGCCGCTTCTGTCGCAGGAAGGACTTCCGGGCAATCACGCATCACATTATATTCGATCAGGGTACTGTCACAACCTATCGGTACGATGCCGTCTCCCGGCACTTGTTCTATCAGATTATTCCGTACAATCGTATGTTTGCTGGGATGCCAGTTACTGCGGTCATAGTAACCGCTCCATATCATGGCATTACGGGCACACCGCAATATATGACAATTCTCTATCATCAGGCTATCGAAACGGGAAGCAATCGAGTCTCCGCCATTCACGATATAGATGCCGGAACCGCCGCCCAGTTCTTTCACCAATGAACCATTAACATCACGAATCATCAGATTATGAATCCTAATATTGTGTGATACGCCATAATCCCGACATTCAACCTTCAATCCGGTACGTCCGGGCAATGGTTTTCTGCCTGTATTTACAATCTCTATATTTTGTACTGTCACATAATCGGAGTTGAATACCCGCATGGCATATAATGACGTGTCGTTTCCCACGATGCAAGGTTTGTCACCTTCGCCATAGGCATCCACTATAACCGGTTGTGCAGAAGTTCCCTTACCGGTAACTTCCAATTCGCCTCCGAATATCTCCCCGCGCTTGAGCAGCAATTTCTCGCCCGCCCGGAATGTCACCGACTTCGCCCGTTCCAAACTTTTCCAGGCTTTATCGGCAGATAGTCCGTCATTGGCATCATTCCCGTTTGTAGCATCCATATAGTAACATCTCTCCGTGTCAGATGAACAGGAAATCATCAGAGCTGAAAACAGCAAAAGGATACATTGGGACAAACTCTTTTTTCGGATTTTTATTCTCATGATAATATAGTTTTTGATGTAAAAAAGGATGATACAAGCAATATCCAAATAATGTTTGATCATCCTTTTTGTAATTAGCTCCGGCTATTACTTCCAAAGTTCATGTTGAACCAACGCTTTGTTTGTATCCAATTCATCGGTAGGAATAGGCCATACATAATCACGTTCGCCATTGTACCGACGCGCTTCATAGCCCAGCCCCAATGATGTACGTTCTTTTTCAATGTTGGCAACAGCTTTGTCCAATTCTTTCCAGCGATATACGTCGAACAAGCGCAATCCTTCAAAGGCCAGTTCTACGCGACGTTCATGCTTGATGATATCCAACAGCGCATCTTTGGTAAGTCCTGTGCCTTCTACATCCTGCACCCTGGGCATATCCACATCCGCGCGCTGGCGCACTTCATTAATCAGCGATATAACCTCGTTTTCATCATATGCACCTTTCTGCACCAATGCTTCAGCCAATGAAAGAAGAACTTCCGCATATCTTACGACATAAAAGTCCTGACCGTTGTCCCATGAATTTCCGGTATCCGTCGGATCGAAATATTTCATTACATATACTGTAGAATATGATGCAGCCGCACCGCCATACCAGTCACCTTCACCACCTTTACCATTCCACTTCATACCTGGAACGAAAAGCGTAGCATACAGACGCGGGTCACGATTCTCGAAATGCGCAGCATTAGGCTTGGATACGTCTAATTTGCCATCTGTCATTTCACCATAGTTCGTGTCTGTTGTTTTTTTTCCGGTATTCTTCACATAATAGGCGTCAGCCAGGTCAATAGTACCGTTCATTGCCTCAAGCGGAGTGTTCCAATGAGCGTTGAATGACGCACCTTCACCTTTTCCAGGTCCTTCGTAACGAACAGAGAAAATAACCTCCGGCGAATTCTGCCCGCTTGTGGTAAAGAGCTTGGCATAACTGGGATCTATGGAATAGCCTAATTTTCGTACTTCTTTATACGCGGATATAGCTTCATCCCATTTTTCGTTGTACAATGCCATACGTCCCAACAGAGCATAGCAGGCTCCACGGGTAATACGGCCAAGGGCTGCCGTAGGCGGAAGATCGGGCGCTACAGTTTTCAAATCTGCCATCACCGCTCCTACAATGTATTCACGGGTACTTTTCTCGCATTCCGAATTTTCCAATGTAAGCGGTTCTGTCAAGTAAGGAACATCCTGATAAGTAGTAGTCAGGTTGATATACATTAAAGCACGTATAGTGATGGCTTCCGCTTTGTAGCAAGCGATGTCCTCTTTGCTCATGCTTACTTTATCAATGTTCGCTATGAGCAAGTTACATCTGCTTATTACTTCGTAGCAGTCTTTCCAATATGAGCCGACGACTGAAGAACTTGGGTTATGGATACCCATAGCCATATCATAGCCTTCCATCCAGCCATTCCAGTTGAAGTGACCTCCATTGTCGGAAATACAATCCATATACAAAGGGCCGAGGCTGTATTGGTCGGAGTTATAAAGCTGGTTGCTTTGCAGTCCGTCATAGCAGGCGGTCAGTGCCATCATGGCATCATTAGGCGTCTGCCAAAAGGTGGAAGAGGAAGATTCCGTCAAAGAGTCTCTCTGGAGAAAACTGTCGGAACAAGAGGTCAGTAATGCTCCCGACAACAGAGTCAAACCAATATATTTATTTATTAATTTCATAATAATCAATCTGTTTAGAATTTAACATTAATACCAAATGAATAAGTTTTTGTATTCGGATGTACGTCATTGCGCAAGTCACCGCTTTGTTTTTCAGGATCATAATCATCCAGTGGTGTGAATGTCAGCAAGTTCGTTCCGGCCACATAGACTCTCAAGCTTTGTACGCCCACTTTTGCCAGCCAAGCCGCTTTTTGGAAGTTGTAGCCGATCTCTAAGTTTTTCAGACGCAAGTAATCTCCTTTCGTCAACCAGAAGGATGAATATCTGTTGTTGATTTCTCCGCCCATACGTGGCATGTTTCCATTAGGATTGTCTGCCGACCAGCGATTTAACCAGCGTGAAGTCTTGTTACCGCCGTTTGATATGGTGGTTTCATCCCAATTGAAGCGTTCGAGTCCGGCTATTCCCTGCCAGAAAGTGCTTACATCAAAATTCTTCCAGGAGAAGCCGAGGTTGAACGAGTATTGCAGTTTCGGGAAAGGATTACCGATGATCTGACGATCCTTATCTGTTACATCTCCACTATTGTCGAAATCTTCATACATGATGTCGCCCAGTTGAGGAACTTGTCCGTTTTGTTTAATGATCTGTCCGTTGGCATTCACCCGGTTCAAGTCAGCCTCTGTACGATAAATACCTACCGCCTTTAATCCGTAATAAGAACCGATGGCTTCGCCTTCACGGTTGATGGTATTGTTGCTGATGCTCTCTACACCACCCATTTCAAGAATCTCATTCTTTACACCGGACAGTGAGAAACCTGCCTGCCATGTCCATTCGCCTTTCTGGTCATAATAGTTTGCAGCCAATTCCCAACCACGGTTACGTACTTTTCCGGCATTCTGATACGGAGCATCCAATGCTCCCAGGAAAATATTCGGCATAGGCAGACGCAAAAGGATATCGGATGTATTTTTCTCATACCAGTCGAAAACAACGCTTATTTTACCCTGCCAGAATGAAGCGTCGAAGCCAAAGTCGGTAATGGTCGTAGTTTCCCATTTGATGTTTTCATTGGGTATTTTTGAGACTTTCATACCTACATATTTCTTGTCACCGAAGTAATAACCGCCTTGGGAAGACAATGTTTCTGTATAAGCATAGTTACCTATTTCCTGGTTTCCTAACTTACCCCAACTGGCACGCAGTTTTAATGAGTTCAGGAATTTAACGTTTTGCATGAAAGATTCGTTAGAAACCAGCCATGCTCCCGAGAAAGAAGGGAAGTTAGCATAGCGGTTTTTCTTAGGCATACGTGATGAACCGTCACGACGAACATTCATTTCAACCAAGTATCGTCCACCATAATTGTAGTTGATACGTCCGAAGAATGATTGCAAGGAGCTTTCTTCTGCCGAACCGGTAACTTTGTCATTCTGTGTGCCACCGTCCATTTCGTAGATATTATCGGTAGGGAAACCTTGTTTGCTGGATTCGTTCTTATCCCAGCGTGTTGCCTGGATAGAGTGACCGAGCAATACGCTGAATTCATGCAAACCGATCTTATTGGTATAGGTCAGGATATTTTCATTCGTGTAGCTTGTTTCCAGATAATGGTAATCGGTCAATGTGTTTTGAGTTCCTGCCGGAGCTATTTCTTCGCCTTCTGCGTTATAACGCGCCAAGTCTCTGGGATTGAAAGTTGTAACGTCATTCATATAGAACTTGTAAGCCAGTCCGGAACGGAATTTCAGTCCTTTTATAATATCAACTTCACCGAAGAAGTTACCGTCGAAACGATAATGCATATTGTCTTTATGTCCATTGTTCAATGCATACAGCGGATTTTTGGCTACTGACTGGGAGATGCTTGCATTGCCGTCTACATAACCATATTCGCCATTTGAATAGCGGGAAGGTACAGTCGGGCGTGTAAACCATGTCAGGTAGCGCATCAAACCTTCGCCGGTAACGCTTGTATTCGGTTCGTCAATGCTTTGACGGCTGCCGGATAAGTTTAAGCCGAGTTTCACGATACCAAGTTTGGCATCCAAATTGGAACGGAAATTGAAGCGTTGGTTGGCAGTGTTACGCAAAATTCCCTCTTGCTTGAAGTATTGGGTAGAAAACATATAATGCACATCTTTGCTACCTCCGCTGACAGACAGATGATGTTGGTGCATAGGTGCAGTGCGGAACATTTCACCGACCCAGTCGGTATTTGCAAAGTGATCGGGGTCAGAGCCATCCTGCAATTTCTGAAGCATTTCGGGAGTATAGGCAGTTCCCGGATGACATTCATTGTACATTCTTGCCCATTCATAAGAATTTACGTAGTCGGGCAACACAGTGGCTTGCTGGATAGCCATACTACCAGAATAAGTAATGGAAGGTTTCTGTTCACCACCACGTTTGGTAGTAATAAGGATAACGCCATTGGCAGCACGTACACCGTAGATGGAAGCTGAAGCGGCATCTTTCAATACGGATACGCTGGCAATGTCTTCAGAGGGTAATTGTGAGATTTGGCTTACGGAGCTTTCCACACCGTCAATCAGCACCATCGGATTGTTATTATTAAGAGTTCCGACACCACGCACACGGATTTCCGGATCATCATGGCCGGCTTGCGCGCCATTACCCGTCAGCATAACTCCCGGCAAACGCCCCTGCAGCATATTGGCTGTATTGGCTACCGGCATGGAAGCTACGTCTTTAAAGTTAACGGAAGAGACAGAACCGGTCAGGTTTTCTTTCTTCTGTACCCCATAACCTACCACTACGACTTCGTCAATCATTTCCGTGTCTTCTTTCAAAGTCACATTCAGAGTCATATTATTCTTATTAATAACATACTCCTGATTGGCATATCCGATAAAAGAGATAACAACGGTGGCATTGGCACCTACGGAAAGTCCGAAACTACCATTCAAATCTGTTATGGTCCCATTGGTAGTTCCTTTTTCGAGTACACTGGCTCCAATAATCGGTTCACCTGTAGCGTCTTTAACGACACCGGAAACTTTATACTTGCCTGACTGCAAGACTGAAGCACTAACATTCATCGCCGGGATGAGAAAAAAGAAACACAGGAGCAGACTTAACATCTTAAACGCTCCGGTTCCTGTCAGAGTTTTCATGTTCATAATACTATAAATTTAAAGATATAACAAAATATGTGTTTTACCTGACAAAAATAGGAAGAGTCCACAAGGATGAGGGAGAATTATTACCGAAAAAGGGCGGTAAGCTATCTTGAGAGAGTATTTCCGATAATAATTCTTCCTTATGTAGGCGTTTATCCGGTTTTACTCTTCTATATATAATTCCCAATTATCTATTTTACCTTTTGCACCATTATCCATCCAGTTGCAGAAAGAACATGCGCCCTCTACTTCCTGTGTGGCAGTAGTCGTAAATTCATATGTAACCGGCACCCATTCCCCTTTGGTATCGGGCAGTATTATACTTTTCACATACTTATTGTCCAGTCCCTCGCCTGTTACATTCCGCAAATCGAATGCAAAGTAGGAAGCGTTCGTATTCACTAAAGCCTGAATGACATATGTAGTATTGGGTTTCCAGTGAGTCGTGAATTTTATTTCTCCAACCTTACTGACTATCTGACCATATTTTCCAACGATTCCATCTGACGGATTACTCACACTTCCCCAAGTACCATCAAATCCGCCCAAACTTTCCATTGCTCCGTCAGGAACCAGGTTGTTTAGATGAAGACTTCCTTCGGTGGTTATCACAGTGGCTTTCGATTCGCTTGGAACAGAATAATTTCCAACACCATCTAATGCCTGGACATAATAAGTTGTTTCTTCATTAAGAGCAGCATCCGTAATCAAATAGCCGGTATTTGTAGTGGAAGCTATAAAATTGCCGCTGCCAAGACCACCTCTATAGATGTCATACCGCAAAAGTCCTGCGCCTCCATTATCAGTAGAGGGTTCCCAATTCAAGTAGACCAGATTTCCTTTTGCTTCTGCCTTGAAATTCTCTACTTGGGCAGGTTTCTCATGGTCTACGACTTTCTGATAAACCCTGAAATAGTCTACCTCAAACTTGATATTCTTTTCATCATCGACACTGATACCTCCCCCACGATTTTTCAAAGCCAGGTTAAGCCACATGTACTGCGGATTATGGAATGTAATGCTGCCGTCCTGATTCTTAAACTCATCAATCTTGACGCTATTCCTTAAATCATCATCCACATATAATTTAATTTCCTGTTCATCCCAGTCCATGCGGTAGATATGGTATTTACTGATCCAATCCGGGTCTTTAGCCTGGTAGTAAGAAAGCGGCGTAAATTTATCTCTCCAGCTAGCTACCCATTCCGTATTCGTGCCTACCGCAAAATTGCTGGTCAATGCGGGTTCTCCATCTTTCAGGTCATAAAATTCCATGATATCTATTTCTCCATTCGACGGCCAGAATTTATTGTATCCGCAAGTCCAGATGGCCGGGAATGCCCCACTCGACGGATCTATTTTAGCACGTACCTCGACACGTCCATACAAGAAGTAACGTCTTTGATCGCCATTCATGCTTGCTGAGGTATATTCTCCATATTCCCAATTTTCCCTGTAATCACCGGAAGACGGATTGTAATTCGGATTCTTGCGATGTTCTTTTTTAGCAGTTATAAGCAGGCGTCCATCCGCAACAATGGCATTATTACTCCCCTTCACATAGTTTTGCGGTTCCTGACCACGTTGAAAGCCTTCTTCAAAAGCCCAAAGTTCTTCATTCACCGGGCCGTCTGTATTAAACTCATCACCCCATGAATAGTAAAGGCCGCCTTTCGTCACCGGAATAGGGCGAGGATCAGGGATATAGGCTAATTGTTCATCCAAATCATCGGAATTGACTGTGATATAAGAAGAGCTGACCAAATTTCCGGCTCCGGTTTTTGCGGAAACTGAAACAGCAAACGATTTATTCAATATATCAAACGGTACATTTATTTCGACTATAACGACACCTTCTGTTTCGTTACCGGAAGATACGTTGGATATAGATAGCGGCGTAAACAAAGGAGAACGGGTAATCAGTTCCGTACAGTCAGCCACCACATTCTTATCTTCTGTTGTACCGGCGGCAACCCATTCTGCTACAATTTTCGCGGCAGCACTTGCAGGAGATACTTTGAAACCGGCAGTGATATAGAACTGTCCATCTTCTTCCTTGTATTTTATCGACATTTTACCATCGTCATAACGAGGGATAAATGTAAAGGAAGCAATCACATCTGCACCCAACGGAATTTCATAAACTGTAACGTCCGAATCATTCATTGAAATGACAAGCTTGGAGCCATCGGCCGAGAGTTCCACATTTTTGAATAAGGAATCACCATCTTTACCATCCTCGCCCGTAGCGCGATAAAGGGGTTGCCATGTCTTACTGCCATCATAGGATATAAACCAATATGGCAGATTACCATCACCGGCATTGCGTTCAATCTTAAATTGCGGCGTAGTTCCCGGCTGCCCTACGGCATTAACCTTGTTGCCGTCACTTAACAACCACTCCCCGTCCAATGTCCAATAATACGATCCGTCTTCCCCTTTCTCTATGCCGATAGACGGGGTGTGCCCATCCGTTCCGGATTTGCCATGATAAATTGTAACAGGATCGTTTTTCTTGAAATTGATTGTATATCCAATCACCGTAGTAGCGTCATCTGCATATACTTCTTTGAGTCCTGTTATGCAGTCTTGTTCATTTACAGCATCAACAATATTTTTTAGTGATGCCATATTGCTATTAATAGCCGTACACGCAGCCTCCAACTTTTTAAGGCGTGTTTCCAAATCATCCATTCTATCATTCAGAGTTGCATCGTCATAATCGCTACACCCCCAAAATGACAGTAACAGACACACAATAAAGAAGAATCGGCTTCTCATTTCAAAAGTCTTGTGCTTTCCCATTTCCATAAATTTTAAGATTAAACAAAATATTCACTTGATGGGGCAAATGTAGGATAAGCAAAAGACGGAAAGGAGTAATTATTACCGAAAAAGGGCTGTTTACTAGCCCTGTAGCCTATTTCCGGTAATCATCACTCATCATATATTCTGTCGGAGTAAGCCCAAACTTTTTCTTAAAGCATGAGCTAAAATATTTCGGATCATTAAAACCTACGGCATACGCCAAATCTGCCACACGGATTTTCTTTTTTTCATCAATCAAGCGGCAAGCTGCCTGCAAACGGACATTGCAAATAAATATGGATGGGGTAAGTCCGGTCAATAGTTTCAATTTATCCGCCAATGTGGTACGTGCCATACCCATTTCAGCAATAAATTGGGCATGTTCAAATTCACAATCGCTCAAATGAGCGTTCACACAATCTATCGCTTTCTGAATAAACGCCTCATCCATAGAGGTATAATTCAATTCTTTCGCTTCAAAGACCAATTGTTTGCGGAAATCGACTCCAATACGTTTGCGCTTTTCAAGCAGGTTCTCTATTTTGGCAAGCAAGACGGATAAGCGAAGGGGTTTGCAGATATAGCCATCTGCCCCAGACTTATAGCCTTCTGCACGATCTTCGTCATAAGTCATGGCGGTCAGCAATATAAATGGTATATGGCAGGTTTCAAATGTTCCTTTTACTTTCTGGCATAATTCCATTCCGTCCATTTGCGGCATCATGACATCAGACACAATCAGGTCTACTTCTTCTCTTGCAAGAATATCCAATGCTTCGATTCCGTTTGCAGCTTTCAGGATGTGATAACGGTTCTGTAATAACCGAACCATCAATGTCAGTAATTCGTCATTGTCTTCGACTAATAAGAGAGTCACAGTATCCGGTGCTTTATCTATTGTCTCTATATCCGGAAACTCTTCAACTTCTTCTTCCAGTGGCAAAACAGCATAATTCACATCTTGTGTAGTATGGTCTGTTTCTTCTTTCGGATAAGCGGAAGCAAGAATAGGGAACTCTACAATGAAGCTATTACCTTTTTCTTTCTCACTAACTACTTGCACTGAACCATGATGCAACAAGACAAGATCCTTGACCAGCGAAAGACCGATACCCGTACCAATCGTATGGAACTTACGGTATTCGCCTTCATAAAACCGCTCAAAGAAATGCTCTATCTTTTCCTTTGGAATCAGTTCACCCGGATTATTAATACAAAACCGGTAGATGCCCGATGTTTCATCATAGCTTTGGGAGACGGTTATAATCCCTCCTTCATGAGTATATTTGGCCGCATTAGAAAGTAGGTTATATACAATCTTGTCCAATTTGTCAGAATCAAAATAACCATTATACTCCTTCTCCCCGCCTTCAAACCGGATGTTTAGTTTCTTCTGTCGCACCAACGGAGTGAATGCGGAGATGGATTGCTTCAAGAACAAAGTGATATTGCCCTGTGAGACACGTAACTTCTGACAGCCATTCTCCACTTTTCTAAATTCAAGTATCTGCTGAATCAGCCTTATCAGACGGATCGTATTTTCAGAGATTCCCCGCAATCTTCCTTTTAAGTCGGGGCTTTGTTGTTTCAGTTCTTCTACCGATGCTGATATGATGGATAAGGGGATGAGCAACTCGTGTGTAATATTTGTAAAGAACTGCAATTTGGCATGATTGATTTCTTCCAGCTTTTGTCGCTGGATATTGCCCAGTTCAATAGTATGTTTCATATTTATCCGGTTGCGTACAGTCCGATAGAGATACCATAGAAGCGCAATTGTCAGAAGGAAATAAATACAATACGCCCACCAACAAAGCCATGGAGGTGGCAGAATTGTGATTTTGATAGTCCGTATATCCGAGGACCATATACCATTCGCATTGGCACCTCTTACCTTGAACTCATAATTTCCAGCCGGCAGATTGTTATAGTATGCAAAGTGGCGGTATGCGCTCGTTGACACCCATGCGTCATCATAGCCGACCAATCGATATTCATATTTATTTAATAGAGGATTAATATAATTCAGTATGGAAAAGTCCAGGCTGAAATTGTTTTGATTGTAAGCCAGTGTTATATTGTCGGCATAATCAAGAGGTTTGTCAAGAATTTTACCATACTCTTTTCCTTGTATTTTGCGGATAGAGGTATTGTATATCTTCAAGTCGGTGATAACTACCGGATAGGACGTTTTATCATATACAATATCTTTAGGATCAAAAACATTCAGACCATGTACTCCACCAAAGAGAAGGATACCGTCCACTCCTTTTACAGCAGCATTACGGTTAAAGTTGTGTCCTTGTAATCCATCTTCTACCGTATGTGTATGTATGACAGGAGAACTGCCGTTGATGGGGATATCAATATGATATAATCCCGAGTTTGTAGTCAACCATAATGTTTTCTGATTATCTTCGAGCATACTAAAAACCACGTCTCCATCTTTGAAATACTCATCAAGAACGGAAACAAAACAATCTTTCTCCTTATCATATAAATCCAGTCCGTTTCCATTAGTACCCGCCCATATCCTATTATAACTATCTACACATAACGCCATGGCCCCCATAGAGCTGCTGCTTTGCTGGGATACTCCATATTGTTTGACTTTATATCTCCCATCAGAAGGAGAAATTTTCCAAATTCCGGCAGTGACGGTCGTCGCCCAGATATCACCATTTTTATCTTCCACAATTTTAAATATGGATGATTGGGGAAGTTCCTGCTTGTTATTGGATACTAAATTCTCTAACGCTCTCAACTGCCCGGAGGTATCTAGCATGAATAGTCCCGAGCGCGAACCGATCCACAAATTACCGGTCGAATCTTCCAATAAGGAATAAATGCAGATATCCGTCAGCTCCGGATTAGTTTCCGTATTGACGACTTTCACTTCTTTCCCATCAAAAAGCCAAATGCCATCATCCCATGTCGCAAAACAATATTCTTTCCTTTTCTTACTGAAAATAATATCATTGACAGTGGAAATGTAAGGTAAATGCTTAAACATGGGCAGGTTATGATAGGAAGTGACCACCTGTGTCTGCGGATTGTACAGGATGAGTCCGAATCCCATAATCCCCATCCACAATTTCCCATCCTCACATTGAAATATACTACGTACGGAACTGGTAGGATAAGACTTCATCAAAGCGGGCAAAGTATCATGGGTAAAGGGCGGTTTGCGTGTATTCACCGTATATATCCCGCCGCCGAGCATCCCTACCCACATCAAACCGTCCCGGCTACATAATAAAGCATCCACCTCATTAAAAGGTAAATCACCCGATTTGTCTCCGGGAAGATAATTAGTAAAAGAACCACCATTCTCTTCCGATTCGAGTACACTCAATCCGCTACGAGAACCAATCCATATTTTCCCTGAATTACGGTCCTGCGTTATCGCATATATTATATTGTCGGCAAGACTATTCGAATCCCCTTCTTCATGCACAAAACGTTCAAACGAATAGTGATCCACATCATATGGATTGACTATCTTCATCAATCCATAACGCCAGGTTCCAACCCAGATATTTTCATCTTTGTCTTGAAACAGGATATGGGCTGATTCACTGGGATTCAATCCTTTATAAGCATAGAACTGTTCAGTTTCAGGGTCATAACGAAATAATCCCCGTTCCCAGGTTCCAATCCAGATATTACCTCGTTTGTCTTCAATGATAGATTTTATATCCAAGCCTAACGGGTCTTGCATCTTAAAATTCTTTTCTCCTGATTTTTTACAGTAAAGCCCTTTATTGGCACCAACCCACAAATCCCCGTTAGTGGCACACACAATTGCTTCGATATAGCTGCTTTGCAATACCGGAGATACTATTTTTTCAATTCTATCCATTTTTTTATCCAGTACATACAAACCATTGTGAGTCCCAATCCATAATTGGTGTTGATTGTCTTCAACTACAATATTAACAAAACCATCCAATGATTTTCCGCTATCCTTTACATCAGGTTTATAAACAATAGTCGAGTACCCATCATAACGCACAAGTCCGTTGTAGGTAGAAATCCAAATGAATCCTTCACTATCCTGATATAAATTACGGACTTCGTTGGTTGGAAGGGACGAAGTTGTATTAATAGCCTTAAAGTTATATGGTAACTGACTTGAGAAAGTTTGTTGCTTTCCGATTATTAGCAAGAGGAAGAGTAAGATTATATTTTTAGGTTGTGCCATACTTTGTTCTATTGCGTAATTAGAATACAAATATTACAAAATATATCATGTTATACAACAAAAAGTGTTATTAACTTTGAAAAATATTTTCAGTTTCTCCATAGTAAGTAGCGTTTATCAGCTGATTTGGAATAGGAAAGTAATTGGCTAGCAATGCTAAAATTCAAGTATATTAACCTTTCAAATATTAATTAATTTATGAACGCACATCTTTATTTTTCTTTGGCCATGAATTTCGGAAACCATACCTTTGCGTCGTGATCACAAAACAACAATAAAACAGATTAACTAACTATTAAAAAAGAAAGATTATGGCACTAAAGTATGTTGTCAAGAAAAGAGTTTTCGGTTTTGACAAAACAAAGACCGAAAAGTATGTAGCACAGAATGTAATTACCAATACGGTAAATTTCAGAGACTTATGCAAGGAAGTATCCATGTTCGGTATGATTCCAGAAGGTGCAGTGAAACACGTGATTGATGCACTGATTGACACATTAAACACGAACCTTAACAAAGGACTATCCGTACAATTAGGTGATTTCGGATGTTTCCGTCCGGGTATGAGTTGCAAAAGTCAGAAGGAAGAAAAAGATGTGGATGCCGATACTGTACGGCGAGTGAAAATTATATTTACTCCAGGATATAAATTTAAGGATATGCTGGATAATGTAAGTATTTACAAAACAGAAGGAAACGGCGGCAGCACCTCTTCCGGAAATGGAGGGGGAAATAAACCGGAAAATCCGGATGAAGGCGGTAGCGGTGAGGCTCCGGATCCTGCAGCATAGCGTATGAGCTATACAAGACATGAGTTATATGTACGTATAAACAGCGTATAAGAGCTGACTAATGTAACAGCCTGTTTTTATTAACGTGAGATACCTTTTCCACCCTGGGGGGAAAATGGTGTCTCACGTTTTTTTACGCACCAAAGTCAGTAAAATACTCTATTTTCTAGCTAATTTATTAAAAACGAACCCTAATTGAATGATAATTAGCCCTCCACTGAATAAAATATTCCCTATCTTTGACTCCCGAAATTCAAACCTAATACAAAAAACCCATGAAGAAACAACTACTCTCTTGCTGCTTGGCTGCATTGGGACTGACAGCAATTCAAGCACAAAGCTTCAATGAGTGGAAAGACCCGGAAGTGAATTCCGTAAACCGCTCCGCTATGCACACTAATTACTTTGCTTACGCATCGGCTGATGAAGCTAAAGCCGGCATCAAAGAAAATTCAACGAATTTCATGACTTTGAACGGTCCGTGGAAATTCAACTGGGTGAGACATGCAGATGCACGCCCGACTGACTTCTATCAAACTAATTTCAACGACAAAGGTTGGGACGACCTTCAGGTGCCCGGCGTTTGGGAATTGAACGGTTACGGTGATCCTATCTACGTCAACGTAGGATACGCCTGGAGAAGCCAATTCAAAAACAATCCTCCGCAAGTGCCGACAGAAAACAATCACGTAGGCTCTTACCGGAAAGAAATCATCCTTCCCGCCAACTGGAAAGGCAAAGAGATTTTTGCACATTTCGGCTCGGTAACTTCCAACATGTACCTTTGGGTGAACGGACGTTACGTAGGATATAGCGAAGACAGCAAACTGGAAGCCGAATTCAACCTGACCAACTACCTGAAACCGGGTAAAAACGTGATTGCTTTCCAGGTATTCCGCTGGTGCGACGGCAGTTATCTGGAAGATCAGGACTTCTTCCGCTACTCCGGCGTAGGACGTGACTGTTATCTTTACGCACGCGACAAGAAATATATCCAGGATATTCGCCTCACTCCAGATTTGGACAGCCAATATAAAGACGGTACGCTGAACATAGCCGTCGACCTGAAAGGAAGCGGCACAGTAGCTTTGGACTTGACAGATACGCAAGGTAACAGTGTAGCAACTGCCGACCTGAAAGGCTCTGGCAAATTAAACACTA
>OGFO01000685.1_pt1 | contig 18064 bp, 13 predicted proteins | sample 1570981 | NCBI WGS metagenome assembly OGFO01 (sample SAMEA2581955, study PRJEB24529) | metagenome | biome: Human gut stool | place: China | collected 2011
AAAGAACCTTACCCCATTCAACGGCCGCCGGAATAATAAGAGATCCCTTAAATTTAAATTCCTTCGAAGAGTATTCAACTTTTTTGAGACAGCCTTTTTGTTTAGCTAGATTTTCAATTGAGTCTTTGGAAAGTTCTTTTTTAGACTTAATGAGATCAGAAACGGTTGCGGCAACGTCTTGTTTTACAGTAACGAAATGGAGCGCTTCTAGAATCTTCGCGGCTTTATCCTCTTCAGCGGTAAATTTGGAGCCGGCTACTTTAGAGAAAAGCTCGAACGCCTTGTTCTTAACAACTCGATAAATTGTCAGTTTTTCTTTTTCGCTGCTTGGCGCTTTATCTAAGTAAGCTCCCAGGACGCTGAGGATGCTGAAGGGATCCTTTCCTCCGATAGAAATGCGATTGGGCTTTTCCTCAAAAGGCATATTAGAAGGATAGCCGATAAAGATTTCTCCTCTAGAGACGATGATGTCCAAGAATCGTTCGGCATAGATCGTTTCTTTGAAGATGGGAGAATTGGCGATATTCGTCTTATCAGAAAAGCTTCTTGGAGTGTTTTGGATAACTTGGCATGAGCCCGTAAACAGATTGTCGAAATTAATCGGCTCATAGATAGCTAACTGCGATCCCATCCTCTTAGTTTTAAAAGGATCAGAGCACGCCGCCAAGTAAATACACATAGCGTCGATCGAGTGTGAAGCGACCGGTTGCACCTTAGGTTTACGGAATTCTGGCCGATATTCAGCAAAGCGTTTCCGCATCTCGCTCGAATCGGCAGCAGGGACTGAAATGGCATCAAAAATGAGTTCATTGCCTGTTTCCTGAGTCCAGGCTGCTAGTGCTTGTCTGACCTTAGAGAAAATCGAGCGGACGAACCAAGCTTGCGTACCATTTACAGAGGCTTTTCTTCTGGAACCTAGAACGTCTATGACTGCCCGACGGGCTTCGGAGTCTGAGTTCAGGAATAAAGCGTGACGGGCACATGCTCTTTCTTTCTCAGAAAGCAGATCGAAATAGCCAAGTCTGCCTGCAGCTTTTAGCTGGAGCACAGTGCTTTCGATCTCATTAGTAATTTGACTCAGGTCAGAGGTGCCGAAGACGGCAGCCAAATAATTTTTAGCAAGATTAGAGAGTAAGTAGATATTGTTCTTCTTCTCTTGATTTCCCTGTGCGCTGACAAAGATAAGGTTTACTTCGCTGTTATAGATGCTTTCTGACTTCTTTAATGTCAGGCTGCGAGGAATAATGTGATCGATTTCTCCGACGTCATCGAGCGGTCTTCCGGTATAAGCGCAAATTCCGTGACTGTCAGCACGGATTCTTTCTTCTTTGCTTAACCATCTCTTCTCTTGATTCTCTTCATTGCGTTGAATGTCTTCCAGTTTTTTCTTCAGTTTTTGTTCTTTAAGTTGAATGTACTTCAAGTCGGAGAGAGAGGCGGTGAAATTAAAAGAGTTGGCTTCAATGGCGACCGGGATCTTTACGGTTCCATTAGTAAAATCCACGCTCTTTTTAACTTCTTCCGCAATCCTTTTAGCAACTTCCCAAGAATTCCTGTCGATGGCTTTGCGAATAAATCCGTCGAATGGACGAACGCAATCCGCAGGGAGGCGACAGCATTGTGCCGAGCCGTCTGTCATCGTCATACGCCAGGCGTTTTCTAAGTGGGCGGCAAGAGAGACTTTAGAGAAGCCGTTTCTTTCGGTTTCGATGAGGTTATATAACTGAGCCAAAGAATACGGGTTATCAAATTTACTCTGAGCCTCATCCGACAACCGGAGTTCTTTTCCGATAAAGGGGACAACTTCGCTGACCATCTTCAGCACTTTGATAACGGCAGCAAACTTCTTGGAGAGTTCTTTTTCTGTTTTGCCTTCTTTTAGTGCTGTTTTGACGAATTTGTAGTCCTCAGAAAAATAAGCACCGTAAGTCTTTCTTTCATTCTCGATTGCATTGCAAATCGAGCGAACTGTCGAACGACCTTTGACCTTGCTGTTCCAGATCTCTTCGATAAAGTCAGTTCCTTCTGCAGGTGACACGCCGAGGGCTTGTCCGACGATCACATTAAGGATTTTGTTTTTCATCGGAGGATGCAGGTCAGCCCTTTCCAGCAAAGCGTTTTCCGGGAACCAAAGACCATTTTTTGCCTTAGCGGTTTCTTGATAGTAGCGATTGGCAAATTCAAGAAACTCTTCCAGCTGATGGCCCGAGAGAACATCTTCTAATTTTTCGTTTTTAATGACGACTCCGTTCTCGAAGTCTTCGGCGGTTCTTCTAATCGAGCATTCATCAAGAGCGATACTTCGATCAAACGCTCGCTGCAAGATATAGGCAAGCCGATAATCAGAGTCGGGCAGGACATCCGATCGGATTTTTATTCTGCTTTTACGATCCGTGTTTTTTAAGATCTCAGTCAGATCTTCTGTGAGAAGAGGGTAGGCGCCGGCAAATTTGTTCGCCCAAGACTTCCATTTCTCTCCATATTCAGAAGACAAAGCCTTCGGGTTCAGATATAACGTCTGATCTTCCGGAGGTCTTCTGTTGTTCTGATCCTCGTATGGAGGAATGGTGCGGTCGGGATCAAGACCTGCGAGCACATCCAAAACATCGCCGGACTGCTCTAAAGATTGAATGATTTGTTTTTGAGAAGCAGACCATTCTTTATCGTCTGATCGAAGATACTTCAAAGCGCGGACGAGGACATTTTTTAATTTAACCGCGTCTAATTGTTCTTGTCCTTGCTCGAATTTTGCATCATTGAAATACCAGCGAACCGCACGTTCTTGGAGATTAGAGATGTTGCCGATAATTCTCCACAAATTATCTGTCGAGCCAAATGCTTCGGATAGACGTGTAATTCTTGAATCTCGCTTCATGTCCTGAAGAATATCGCTGAGATATTTAGAGCGATGTTTGTGTCCTAAAGACTGAAGATTTGCGATGTATTTTGAGGCGTCTAGGATAGCGCGGCGTCCTTCGACGTAATTGGCAAGAATCTCCTTCGCACTGTATTCGGGGAAGCTGGTTTTAATGTACTTTTTAAAGTCTGCCTCTTTTTGTCCGGACAATTCCTTATTGAGAGCTTTGGTGGTCTCAGGAGAGTTTGCGATAGCTTCCCACTGAATATTCAGGGGTTCCGAATCATTGAAGAAATTAGTGAAACTCGGCGCGGAGGAAAATACTGAAGGGTCTAGACTTTCCAAAACAGATGTGTCTGTTTCAGCTTCTGTACGGGCGTAACCTCTTCTTTTGAGGTAGCCGGACAAGGCGATACGGAGATTTTCGCGTTCTTCCGGAGCTAATGTCTGCTTCTTTTGGAGAAGCTGATATTCTGTAACTAAAAGCAATAATCTTCTTCTTAAATCGAATCCCTTGTATGAGCGGACCCGGTGTCGTACTGCAGTTCTGGACTTTGATGAGAAAGAAAGTTTTTCACTATTAACGACGGTAAAGGCAGACGAATGATCTCTGTGTTCAGCTTCGTCAGATGGATGAGAGGTTATAAAAGTGCCGGTATAGGTTCCTCCCAAGTCAAGACCGACGCCAATAATGTGAGTTTTCCCCATTTTCCCTCCTCAAGAATTTATTATTTAGTTACAAAATTATAGGTTGAATTAGAAAGTTTGAATATATTTATTTCAGTGAGTCCACAAATACGAGTCCATTTTTCAAAAGAATGTGGGTCGAAACAGTTTGAATGCTTTGTAGCTGCATTTCTCGACTTCTGTTGAAAGAATACGCAATTAAAGAGGAAACTATTTTCCTGACTTTGACTATCTGCTAAAAATTAGGCTGAGTTTGGTCAGGGGCGGAATTTTCCCTTTTTTGGAATGACGGAACGATCCTCTCTTTGAACTGAGATTGGATCGAAAGAGTAAGAAGGAAAGAGGCGTAACAAAGGGAGAGGTGACTTATTGTGCGATTTTTTAAGGCATTGATAGACGGGTTGCTTAATGGCTTAGCCACTATTTTCTCGGTTGTTAGGTTTTTATTGCTTCTGCTTTTAATTTCTTTTAGTTTCTACTTCGTGTTTTTGACTTGATGTCTTCGTTTACATGCAAGGGTGCTTCGACGCCCTTTTTGTGTGGATTCCGGCAATAGTATGTGCTTCAGTTATTGAAAGAATGTACGATTGAAGCTGTACGTAGTAGCGTCGCAAATTGAACATCTACTGTTTCAGTTGTTATTGAAAGAATGTACGATTGAAGCTAACAGTAGGGCAATGAAGATGTAGATAGTCCTTGAGTTTCAGTTGTTATTGAAAGAATGTACGATTGAAGCGCACCGAAGTAGCGCGCACGCAGTCAACGCTCGTACGTTTCAGTTGTTATTGAAAGAATGTACGATTGAAGCGTAATCATCGGTTCAATGTGGGTAAATGGAATGTGTTTCAGTTGTTATTGAAAGAATGTACGATTGAAGCTTAATTCGGTCGAGATTCCGAACGGCTCTATGAGGTTTCAGTTGTTATTGAAAGAATGTACGATTGAAGCGAGATCACTGCGCCTCAAGTATTCCTCGTTGGTCAGTTTCAGTTGTTATTGAAAGAATGTACGATTGAAGCTTAACAAGGAGCCTCTATTCGAGGCTTTTTGTGTTGACCGAACCGACATAGATTCAGTTAAGCCATTAGAAGGAATTTACTTTGGTTTCAAAGCAATTCCTTTTTTATCGCGTTAGCCTTACTTTCCGAAGATTTTCGAATGTTTCGAAAATTAGGTTTTATTTTTGTCTGTTGTAACGGTTTTGTTGGGAAAGTGAGAAGAATCCCCTAAATTCGCTAGGAAAAAGGTTTGAACTGTGGTCTTTCTGAAATGGTGCAGGGAGCTGTAGATGGTTCGCATTTCCCAAAAGTTTCAGGAAAATGCATAGACCAACAACGTTCAATGATTCCTGTGATGAACCAAACGGTTGAGCGACCCCAACAAATATTGTGAGGGAAGAAAATTATGATGAGGAGAAGAGGGTGATTTGGTGGCCCGAACCGGACTTGAACCGGTACAGCTTGCGCCGAGGGATTTTAAGTCCCTTGTGTCTACCAATTTCACCATCGGGCCGCCAAGAAGTCGCATTCTAATATAAATTTCAAAAAGCTGCTTTTTTCTTTCTTCAAGTCTTCGATATCAATTGTTTCTTCTCTTCGTAGAAACGAGTTCGTTTTTTACTCAGATTAGGGTTTACACATAAAGCATCACATAAAACAGGTAAAATCATAAGTAAGAAATTTGAGGAAATTAGTGATTTTCCTAGGTCGAAGGATTAACAAAATGTTCTGTCGGCCAGGTGAAAATTAAAGGAGGATCAATATGTCTGCGAATTTCTCTTCTGATTCGATCGTTTGGGTCGACGGACAGGTCACTCTGCCGAAGCATATTTTGAAAATTTTAGGCATCGAAAACGGTCATCGCTCTAATGTGACGTTTATCGTAGAGAACGGCGAAGTAAAAATCGTTAACAGCGCTGCCTATGCAATGAACAATCTGAAAAAAGCTAAAGATAATGTAGCCGCCTAACGCTTTCTACACAAAGCAGCTTGAAATCATTTTTGTTTAAAAAGCCGGTTGCATTGATGTGAACACGTCAACAGCCGGTTTGGCGTTTTTAGATTAGATCTGTCCTCAAGTTAGATGTGGATTAATACAATCCTCCTCGGTAATTACCCTTCCTCATTTCCTTCCAACTGAAATTTCTGCAAATTAAAGGGTGTCGGCCTTCTCCTCTCTCATATAATTTTTGAAGAATATCTAACAACCTCAGAAATTTACGGAGAAATAATGGATTCTCTGATATCCAATACCGCCGCTATAAACGGGCTTCTTGCGCGCTTTGGCGTGAAGTTCGGTATCTATAAAAACGGCGAGTTTCATGAGCAGCTGTTTCCCTACGATTCGCTTCCTCGAATTATTTCTGCGGATGAGTTCGCTGAAATTGAAGCCGGCTTGATTCAGCGTGTCGATGCGCTCAACGCCTTCTTGAGAGACATCTACACGGAAAAGCGAATTGTCGCTGACGACGTGATTCCGGAAGACTTCGCTTTTTCGTCAAGCGGCTTCCTGCCGGCGTGTGACAACTTTGTTCCGCCGAACGGAATTTACTCTCATATTTCAGGCATTGACCTCGTCCAAGCTAAAGACGGAACTTGGTACGTTCTTGAAGACAACCTACGCATTCCTTCAGGCGCTTCCTATCCTTTAATTGCCAGAAAACTCGCTCGCCGTGCTTCGCCGGAGACATTTAAAAATAACTCGGTCGATCGCAACGATGATTACGGACTCCTTTTAAGAGAAGCAATGGAAAGCGTGAATCCCGGCGGCCGCTGCGTCATCATGACACCGGGAAGGTACAACGCTGCTTTCTTCGAGCATGCTTATTTGGCTGAGATGACGGATGTCCTCTGGTTATGCACAATGACTTGTTCGTACAAGACAATAAGCTCTATTTCAAGAGCAGATCGGGTTCTCCACAGTTGGTCGGCGCTCTCTATCGCCGAATCTCCGACGACTATCTTGATCCTTTGACCTTTAAACCTGAATCACTCATCGGCGTTCCGGGCATTATGAATGCCTATCGGGCAGGGAACCTCGCGATTATCAATGCTCCCGGAAATGGCGTTGCCGACGACAAGGGTATTTATTACTTCGTTCCCAAGATGATTCGTTACTATCTGGGCGAAGAACCGATCCTCAAAAACGCACCGACTTATCTGCCTTTCTACGAAGAAGACAGAGAGTACTGTCTGGCGAACATCGAACGCTTAGTTATTAAAGATGTTGCCGAAGCAGGCGGTTACGGAGTTCTCTTTGGTAAAGATTTAAACCAAGAAGAGCTTGAAGCCTGGAAAGTAAGAATTCAGACTGAATCACGTCGCTTTATTCTTCAGGAAGTGATCGACTTTATTGACCTGCCGGTTCTCGAAGACGGAACGGTCGTAGAGCGCAAATGCGATCTTCGTGCATTTGTCATTAGTTCAACCAACGGAACGAAAGTTTGGCACAGCGGTCTTACTCGTTTTTCCCGCAAGCCGGATTCGTTCGTCGTTAACTCTTCTCAAGGCGGAGGCTTTAAAGACACATGGATTTTATCTCGATAGAAAAAGGCGAAAACTTATTTTGGCTCGGCCGCTACGTTGAACGTGTCTACCGTACGCTGAATTATCTCGAAGGCCTCTATGATGTTCTGATTGATACAGATGAGACGGCTTATAAAGAATTTTGTGCCACTTTAAACATTCCTGATGTTTACGAAGATGCGTCTGACTTTATGACGAGTTACTTCTTCGACGAGCTCAACCCTGATTCGGTGTACAGCAATCTTTCTCGAGCCTACGACGACGGAATTTTGCTGCGGAATACCATCTCGACTCGCTCTTTGGCTTATATTCAGCTGGCACTTGATGCGATGGAAGATGCGAAGGCAGAAGGTTCCGGAGCTCTGTGTTCTTTTGAAGTCATCGATCGCTTGTTGGCTTTCTGGGGCAGTATTGACGAATATCTCTCTTCAGGTCAAGAACGCTGTCTCGTTAAAGCCGGCCGTTACCTTGAGCGCCTGGACATGCAGCTGAGATTGGGAGAAAGCTGGGAAACAATCGGCGTGACGATCGGTAAACTGGATCGCAGATTACAGGGCGCAAAGATTGCCTACAGCGGTCAAAAAATGCGTGTTCTGAAAAATTTTGCCCAGTTAGCTGATGATGATCCGGAGACCCGGCTGGTGGCTTTGGAAACAGTTCAGAAGCTCTTGAATAATTAAAAACTCGATACAATGAAAAAATTTTTGTATTCGCTTAGGGCGGATCTGTTGTTTTCCGAACCCGTTTCGAATCACACATTTGTGCTTCGCTCTGTCCCGCTCTCGGAGCCGGGACAGGAGCCGATGCGCATCTCTTTAACCTGTCAGCCGGGCTGCCGGCTGTCAGAAACCTTTGACGGACAAGGCAATAAAGTTTTCCTGGGCAGCATCGAGAATAAACATACCTTCTTTTCTTTTTGCTCGACAGGAGAAGTATTGGTCGATTCCTCGCAGCGCAGCAGTTTCGGTGCGGCTGCCTACTATCGATATCCGACTCAGCTTACGACGCTGACCGGCACGCTCAAAGATTATTTTGAAGCCAATAAAGTTGAAGGCGCACCCATCGTCCTTGCTGAATACTGGCTAACAAAAATTGGTACAGACTTCCGCTATCAAAAAGGCGTTACGACAACAGTAACTGCGGCCCATGAAGCGTGGGAGCTCGGCGCCGGAGTTTGTCAGGATTTCGCGCACATTCTTCTTGCTTTCTTACGAACTCAGAACGTTATTTGTCGCTACGTTGCCGGACTGACCACCGGTGAAGGTGCTTCTCATGCTTGGGTAGAAGTTTTTGACGGTGAAACATGGATCGGAGTGGATCCTACGCATCAGAGATTCTGTGACGATAATTACGTCAAGATTTCACAAGGACCAGACTTTAGTTTTTGCGCTTTAGAAAGAGGCGTCTTTATGGGCGCAGCGGATCAAAGTATGTCGGCAAAGTGTAAGTTGGTTGAAATTTGAGAATGATTGAAGACGTCATAAAAGTAAAGATGCCGGTCGGCGAGTCTTTGGTGATTCGCAAGAACCGCCACTTGCCTGATAACGCTGCGTCAGTAGAAGGCCTTAAAAGACTTTGCGTCGTTTCCGGAATTCACGGCGATGAGCTTGAAGGACAGTACATTTGTTATTTGCTTAATAAAGTCGTTCGTGAAAAGAGTGAGCACCTTAAAGGGGTGTTGGATGTCTATCCGGCATTGAACCCGATGGGCATCGATACGATCCAGCGAGGATTTCCCGGTTTTGATTTGGATATGAACCGGATTTTCCCGGGACGTACCGACGGAGCGGCGACGGAGTGGGTTGCAAGCAAATTGATTCAGGAATTCAAAGGCGCAGAAATGGCGATTGATATTCACGCCAGCAATATCTTCCTGCGCGAGATTCCCCAGGTTCGCGTCAATATCAATACGGCAGATAAACTCGTTAAATACGCGAGCATGCTCGATGTCGATTTTGTTTGGGTGCATCAAGCTTCTACTGTGCTCGAATCAACGTTGGCTTACAGCTTAAATTCCATCGGCGTTAAAACTCTTGTCGTAGAGGCGGGCGTCGGCATGAGAATTACTCAGGATTATTGTCAACGGCTTGTGAACGGAATTCTGAATCTTATGCAGAATCTCGGTATGTGGGACGGGCCGGTCCAGCCTGTTAAACAGCCGATCGTTTCCTTAGATCGCTCCGTGAGTTTTGTGAATGCTGAAGAGCCGGGTGTGTTTGTCCCGACGGTTCGTCACAGCGATAACGTTAGACGAGGCGAGATTTTTGGCCGAATTGTAGATGCGCTTTCAGGTGAGGTTCGTCAGGAATGCGTCTCCGAAGTCGATGGTTTGCTCTTCACGCTTCGTGAATATCCTATCGTAAATAAGGGGTCTCTGATTGCCCGAATTCTTCAGGAAGAACGTCGATGAAAGAAGAAGTTATTTTCAGAATGGAGTCGGCCTACCGCGAAGACTTTGAAGTAAAAAGTTATCACTTCGGCGGCCCTGAAAAGACCATGTGCATTATCGGCAATATGCGCGGCAATGAAATTCAGCAGCTCTATATTGCCGGCCAAATGGTTCGAACATTAAAGCGCTTTGAGGAAGAAGGGCGGTTTATCCGCCGTCACGGTGTGACGGTGATTCCGTGTGCCAATCCGTACTCCGTTAATGTCGGTAAGCGCTTCTGGGCGATGGATAACTCCGATATCAATCGAATGTATCCCGGATACAACAAAGGTGAGACTACTCAGCGAATAGCTGCCGGTATTTTTGAAAAGATTCAGGGCTACCGCTTCGGCGTGCAGTTTTCCTCTTTTTATATGCCCGGAGACTTCGTCTCTCATGTGCGCATGATGAAGACGGATTATGAGGACACCGGCTTGGCTCAGCTTTTCGGAATGCCTTTTGTCGTTCTTCGCAAACCCGTTCCCTTTGATACCACAACCTTAAACTTCAACTGGCAGGTGTGGGATACAAAAGCCTTTTCTCTTTACAGCCGTTCTACCGAGAAGATCGATAAGAAGGGTGCGGACATGGCGATTGCGGCGGTTTGCCGCTTCTTAAGCCGAATGAACGTTTTAAATTACAACGTTTACGGCGGCTATGAATCGACCGTTCTTATAGAAGAAGAGCTGGTGTCGCTGCGTTCAACCGCTTCCGGTCTTTACATTCCGCACGTGAAATCCTTTGATTCCGTTGAACGCGGACAAGTTCTTGCGGACATCATTGATCCGCTTACCGGCGTGACCGTCGCCCAAACCGAAGCTCCCGAAGACGGCATCGTGTTTTTTGCCAAAGATTCGCCCCTTGTCATGGAAAACGAAACTCTCTTTAAAATAGTGAACAAGCTTCACAAGTAACACATAAAGAGAGTCCCCGGATGGCAGATGTCAGCTACAACATTCCGGACCTGCGTCCGGGAGAGGTTTTTCGTGTCGAACAGACGATAAAGCGCAGCCGCTTTATCGCTTCTGTCGGACACACTCCCGATGTCGAAGAAGCAAAAGCTTTCATCGAACAAATTAAAGCCGAATTTGAAGATGCCCGGCACAATTGCTGGGCTTATTGTGCCGGAGCCGCCGGATCTACCGATCGTATCGGCGCAAGCGATGACGGCGAGCCTCACGGAACCGCCGGGCGCCCCATGCTGACGGCTGTTACGCACAGCGGCATTGGAGAAGTGACCGTTGTTGTGACTCGTTACTTTGGCGGAATTTTGCTCGGTACGGGAGGACTAGTTAAAGCCTATCAGTCTTCCGTCAAAATGGCGTTAGAGGGAGTGTCCACGCGAGTTCGTACCAAAACGAAACGCATCAAATTCAGCGTTGAACATCGATTTGTGAATCAGGTTCTGCGCAAGATCGAAGCCATAAACGGGCGAATTCTGGAAAAGAATTTTGATATGGATGCGGATTTTGATGTCGAAATCCCCGAGGATCTCGCTGAGACTTTTGCTAAAGAATTGGAAGAGCTCACGCGCGGAGCTCTTCTCATTGAATTCGTCGAAGAGTAACGGCTTATCTCGCTACGCCGATTGTTAAATTTAAGCTCTCTAAACCTGTAAACGTCTGGCTTGGGAAAGCTTCATTCTGATTTTGCTTAAGAATGACAAACTCAGGTTTGCTTCGACGGGCAAACAATTCGCTTCTTCCCAAGAGCAGAGAAAGTGCCACGAAGAAACGCTGATCGGCAGAAATTGTCTTCATGCCCGCAAGACCTGAAGCGTCCGAGAGCTCGGGTGCAAATAATTTCAAACCTTCATCACGGAGTTTGATCTTGGCGCCGGGGATGAAGGCATCAATGTCTGAAGAGCCGTAGGTGACTGCAAGCGACAAACCTAAACGCGCAATTCCCCTCGGTTCCTCAGCATTGGCGCAGAGAGATTCCCATCGCTCAAGCGAGGTCTGCAGCTTTTGGAATTCTGCTTCTTCCCGTTTTCGGCGATTTTTGTTATTCGCATTTTTTGCCATCTTCTCACGTAGGCCTGTGAGCTGAGCAGTGGCTGTGTGGAAGAGATCGGATTTTTCTAAGAGTTCTTCTTCGAGCTGTTCACGAGTGCGCGTCGTCAGGTTCTTCTCCTGAAGACTGTTTAATGCCTGCTGTTTTTCTTCGTACTGCGAATTTACGACACGATACCTTTCGAGCAGTTCATCGTTTTGACGCATGAGGTCATCTTTCTGTGCAGTCGAGATCTGAGAAGAAAGGAAGCTGGACTCGTTCGGGAAACCGGCCTTTTGAAGTTTTTGGTTGAAAGCGTCCGAAAGCGATTCAATGGATTTAATGGTTTGGCTGCGATGTGCTTCGAGAGTATTAATTTTGTTCTGCGTAGAAAGCAAGGCTTCCTCTTTGGCAGCAAGACTTAATTTAGCTTCTTCGGCAAGACGTGTGGCATTGGCCTTTTCTGTTTCAATCGCGGCAATTACTTCTTCCGGTGTCTGGCTGGCAATTGCTTCATGCCGTTCTTTTTGGAACCGTTTGATCTGTTCAGTGAGAGCCTCGATGTCCTTTTCTAAGGTTTCTGCGCTCTTCTTCTGAGCAGTCAGAGACGCAACAGTATTTCGGAGGGCTTCTTCGCTCTGCGCTGTTTCTTCTTCGATCTGTTTTTTCTCGACGCTCCAGTTGATCCACTGTTCGCGGCGTTTTTCGAGTGTTGGAAGGTTCTGCTTCATGATGGCCGGGTTAGAGGCCTTCAGGCCGAAGCGGGCAAAGGCTCGCTCGAGCAAACGCGTCAGGGAGACGCGATTAAGTTCAGAGTCTTTTTGATTCTTTTCTAGCTCGGCAGACATGTTGGCGAAGTTCTTCAAAGCCTCTTCCAAAGACGCCTGTTCTTCTTTTTTACGAGCGGTTTTAAGCGCTGCATCTTCGCGCTTTTCTTTCAGCGATTCAATCGCTTCCGTGAGCCCTTGAATTTTCTCTAATCGTGCTTCAAGGTCATCTCGACGATTGGCTAAAGAAGTTTGTTTTTGCTTGAGTACAGCCGCCCAAGTGATCGGTTTCTTTTCTCTCAAGCCGACAATATTGAGCTCGCTCGCGATATACAAAATCTCGCCCTTGGCTTCATTGAGTTCTGTCGTAAGCGTATTCAGAATGTTTTCGGCTTCTGTCTGCTGCAGCTGAAGCTGCGCAAATTCAGCTTTGCATTTTTCCGATTCGACGAGCGCGAGCTGAGCGTCTTCTTTTGCTTTAGCGAGTTTGTCTTCCAACGAACGGTCAAACGGCAGTTTGACGGAGTAGGGATGGTGAATCGCGCCACACAAGGGACACGGCTTGCCGTTGGTTAACTTTTCGCGCTGTTCATTCAGCGACAGTACTTCGAGATAGAAGGAATAAGCCTGCTGAGCTGAATTGACGACGGCTGTCTTGTCGATATAGGCCTGGCGAGCCGCATTCAAAGCAACCGTCGCGAGTCTCAAGGCGTGCTTGGTGCTCTCGAGCCCTGCTTTTACCTGATTGAATCGGTCGTGTCCTTCTGCCAAGAGAACAATTCTTCCTTGAAGCGCGTCTAGGGCATTTAAGCGTTCATTCTGATTGTCCAGTTCCGCAGCCAGCGTCTCGATGCCTTCTATTCCTAAAGACTTGGAAAGCATGCGCTCTTTCATGGAAAGTTCGCCCGTGACGGCAAGCTCCTCGTTTTTAAGAGCGGCAATGACGTTTTGAACGTCTAATAAAGCAGAGCGGGAGGACTCAATCCGTTTTTGCAGCTCCCGCTGCGTTTCTTCTGCCTCTGCGCTGCGAATGACTTCAGCGTCAATCTCATCAAGAAGACGTTTGTACTCTTCGAGCTCATCGACCAAGAGCTTATCCATAGAAAGGTCATCCATCTTCTTGTTCAGAAGTTGTGAGCGAATGGTCAGCTGGGAGAGGACGTTTTTTAATCGTGTGTTTTCTTCAGAGAGGAGACGAGCCGCGGTTTGCTCGTTGAACAACTCCTCTTTAAGGTGCTTGCTTTGAATCTGAGAATCTTCGATTTTTTCATCTAATTCGCGAACGCGTTCCAGCGTCACACACTTCTCGTTGTAGTTTTCCAGGACGCTCTTGAAATTTTTGTCTGCCTCAGCATGAGCCAGAGAGGCGGAGCGGACGCGTTCAGAAAGCATCGGGACGGATTTTTTAAGTTCCGTAATCAGCTTACCTTCTTCTTTCTCATCGACTCGAAGCTTAGAGAGGACATCGTAGTCGGGAGCTAAGGCGTCTGTTTTCAGCGCTTTTTCCAGAACGTTCTTTTTCACGTCAAAGCGAGAAAGGTCGCCGTTGACTGCCGTGAGCTGCTTAGACAAGCGGGCGGCTTCATCCTTGAGCATATTGATGCGAATGAGCCAGTCCATCGAATCTTTGAGCTGAGCAATTTCGTTTTGCAGAGCGGCGTGAGAGACGCCGGCCTTAATGAGCTGCTGATTGAGGCGTTCTTCTTCCTCATCAGAAACAACCGAAATTCCGTCTATGACAGACTTAGAAGCGGCGAGCAAGGCGGCCTTCTGCTGAGAAACTTCAATGCCCTGAGTCAGGATTGCATTTCCGAGGGACTCGGAGACATTTCCGATCAAAGATGAGGCTAAAGTATCCGCATTCTCGGTCAAAGATTCAGAAGTCGAGAGAATGTCATAGAAAAGGGTGTCTTCTAATTTATCGGCATCAAGATGCGTGATCCTAGCCATGGCGACAGGAAAGGGCGCTGCCTGCAGGTCAAACGGCATGCCGTTTTTGCGGATTTCAGTGTTTTCGTGGGACCGAAGAAGTTCAAATCGTCCCTCTTCTGTGGAGAAGACCAGGCGGACTTCGGGATTTTTTCCAAGTTTCTCGGATGAGATATCGAATAGAGCGAACTTTAGAGCGTCAAGGAATAACGCAATACTTTTCTCTCCCGTCAGGGGAATGGAAAAAACGTCGGTGCGTCCGTCAAAATCGAGATCCCATTGACCGAGGAAAGTCGGTACTCGGGAAAGACCGAAAGCATGAATCTGCATAACGAAAAATCAAAACAACAAATCAGTAAGCAACCTTGGTTAATCCGTATCCGAGCGCAAAGAAAATGGCAGAGATCACGGTCCACATGATTGTCAGAACACGGGTCACAGAGAGGATTTTTTCTCGCTGGTAGTCGTCGATGCCGGGCTTAAGCAGCATTCGGCCGAACTTGCTGTAATAGCTTCCGCAGAAGCCTCCGATAACTGCCGGGATCATGCCCCAAAGATAGCTAAAGTTGATCCAGCCGATGAACAGCCCGGAAGCGATCATGGCGGCGATGATAATGGGATAAGCGAACATATTATTTTTACTCCGAAAGGTTCACTTTACCAAATCTCGACAGAAGAAAAAACGCCGCATTGTCTGCGGCGTTTTTATTAGAAATGAGAAACGTTACTTCAAGTCTTCGGGAACTTTGCCGCCGTTTTCGGCAAGTTTCTTCATCACGGCTTTAATCAGCCAGACGTTCATCTGATAATAGTCGCCGCCGATGAGGTTTTCCGGGCAGCCGAGCTCTTTAGCCAATTCTTTACGGTTGGCCAAGGAAGAATCCATACCAAGGAGCTTCATAAGGTCGACAATAGAGGTTCTCCAGTTGAGTTTCTGCGGGTTCTTTGCAGCCAGGGCTTCGCAGACAGCGACGACGTCGACGGTTTCAGGCGCTGCGGCTGGAGCATCAGCGGCGGCCGGTGCGGCGGCAGCAACGGTTTCAACGGCAGCGGCTTCCACGGGAGAGACCGGTGCTTCCGCTGCAGCAGCGTTTTCCCCTGCAACAGCTTCAACGGCCTTGTCTTTCACAAAACCAAGTTTCTGAAGAATTGTATTGAAAAGTCCCATAATTCACTCCTTTATCAATGGTGTTGGCAAATCTTTTCGCGCCGATTTCTCCGCAGGATGAACGGCGCCGGTAAGACTTTCATCATCAAACTGTAATTCAATTGCGAAAGGATGGGTTTGGAGAGCCACCATCATGAGCGCACCTGAAAAACTCGTTACATCTGCGCTGAATCGGTCGTTCTAAAATTTCGACAGCATAAAGAAAAAGTATCGAAAGATGAAAAAATTATTAGTACTTTCCTGCTTGGCGGGCACCGTCTTGTTCTCCTCGGTCCCGAAGGCCGCAGACTTTGATCGCGTTTACGAAACAGGAACACCTCTGAAGGCGCCGCGCATGATGCCGAATTTCCGAGAGCTCAAGCACGCTCTAAAGATGCCGCAGTTTGATCTCAAAACTATTTACGGAACAGACGTAAATTTGTCGGATTACAAAGGAAAGGTGATCGTTTTAAACGTTTGGGCTACCTGGTGCCGCCCCTGCGTCGCGGAGATACCGGAACTGATTACAGCACAGAAGGCCCTTAAGAACTCTGATGTCCGTGTTATTGGAGTTGCTGTTGACGGAGAAAATGTGGATCTTAAAAAATTCCTCGACAAGATCCGTGCTTCGGGTTTTGAAACCTTCATTGACGGCAATCAGGCGATTCCCGGGAAGATGGGTGTCTCGGTGGTTCCGACCAACTTCATTATTGACGGGAACGGCAACTTAGTTGCTTATGCCGAAGGCTATTTGCCCTGGGAGAATCCTCAGATTATTTCTTTCCTGAAAGAAATCGGCAAGAAATACGCGTCCGGTCCTTCTGCGGCTAAAAAGCCGGCCTCTGCCCCTGTCGGTTCCGTTGGATCTGTTTTCAAAATTAGTCAATTTTAGGTTAGTAAACTTAAAGCTGACTTTAACTTTTTGGACCGAAAAGAGGTATTTTGAAGCCCTAAAATGACAAGACTTCACTAACTTCCTTGTGCTTGTCATGAAAACTGCCCAGTCGTCCCGAATTCTTCAGCTCACTAAAAAACTTTGTGCCATTCCTTCCGTTAGCGGTAGCGCCGCGGAGGAAAACCGCTGTGCGGACTTCATTACGCATTGTCTGTTTTGCCTTGCACAAAAACATCCCGGACGCGTGCGAGTCTTTGAACCGGTCTGTGAGCGGGACCCCCTCGAGCGTAAGGCGGTTTTCGGACTGCTCCGAGCCGCCGTTCCTACCGATAAAACTGTTGTACTGACAGGTCACTTCGATGTCGTCGATACGCAGAACTGCGGTGATAAAGTACAGACGGCTTTCGATTTAGAACGTTACACGGAAGCACTACGTGAACAGCCTCTAGATGAAACTGCTCGGAAGGATCTTGAGAGCGGCAATTGGCTGTTCGGGCGCGGCAGTATGGATATGAAGGCGGGCCTTGCGCTGTTTTTGGCTTCCATGGAGGAGTGGGCAGATGACCCGACTCTTGCCGTCAATATTCTTTTTTGGGCGGTTCCGGATGAAGAAGCCAACAGTGCCGGCATGATCGGTTCGTTAAGAACTTTCCTCCATATTTGTGAAGAAGAGCATCTGAAAGTCGTCGCAGCTTTGACCGGAGAACCTTGTTTTTGGACAGCGGGAACCAAGACCGTACCGGCCGTGAGACCTTATTACACAGGAACCACCGGCAAACTTATGCCGTTCTTCTACGCCTTCGGTAAATCCGCACACATCGGCAATTATCTTCACGGCTTCAGCGCAGCGCTCTTAATTAGTGAAATCGTTTGTCTGGCAGAAGCCGACACCGCTTTATACGAGGGTTCCGGATTGGATCTTTTAGCACCTCCCGCCTGCTTAAGTATGGAGGTGCACCGCAACGGTTATTCGGTCACTGTGCCTGAAGAGGCTTCCGCTTACTTTAATGTTCTGACCGCCGTAAAGAAACCGGCGGATGTCCTTCGTTGGGCTCAAATGACAGCGGCGCGGGCTGCCGCGCAGGCCAGAAGCAAACTGATGCGTGCACTGCTGTTTGCACAAGATAAAGGCGCAGACTTTCCTGACATTGATGAGGTCAATGTTGTTACCTTCGGGATGCTTCAGCGGATGGCTCGCCAGAAGACGGGCGAATCCTTCGAAGAAAAAAGAGATCATTTTTATCGCTCGCTCCCTAAAGATCTGGACATTCGGGAGGCGGCCCTGAAAGAATGCTCCTGGCTGTTTTTACAGGCTCAGATGCCACGGCCGACAATTGTAGTCGGGTTCCTGCCGCCGTACTATCCAGCTCGGCTGAATCGTCGACAGTCGCCTGATGAGCAAAAACTTAGAAAAGTGATGGAAGAGATGACGGAGCAGGCAAAAGTCTTGAGCAAAGACGAAGCAGTCCGTCTGCACGAGGTTTTCGGGGGCATTACGGATTTGTCCTTCCTAGGCTTTGAAGAAATGAGAGAAGGGGCCAAACAAGTCGGCGAGAACATGGCCGGCTGGAAGAAACTCTTTTATTTGCCGACCGATCTCCCGGGCGCCTTCGACATTCCGATTGCCAACATGGGGCCGGCAGGCCGAGATGCGCACCGAAGCACCGAACGTTTAGAGCTTGATTACTCTTTGAACATTGCGCCGAAGCTTTTGGCCGAAACGATTCAAAAGCTTTCCTAAAAAAGAAGGGACGGCTTCAGCCGTCCCTCTGGCGATTCAGTGCTTAATTATTTTCCGAAGGTGTCCTTCAGAGCAACTGCAAGGTTGAATACCAGGT
>OGFO01000703.1_pt1 | contig 17758 bp, 10 predicted proteins | sample 1570981 | NCBI WGS metagenome assembly OGFO01 (sample SAMEA2581955, study PRJEB24529) | metagenome | biome: Human gut stool | place: China | collected 2011
GTAGGTCTTAAAGATTCAAAAATGTATGCCTTGATGCCATTGGCTGCCAGACATCTTGCTGCCTCATCGGAAAACTCGGGAGACATGCGGCGGGAGTCAAATGCGATAGCCACACCCTTGCTCTGGGTGCCGCGCTTAATGATATAATTAGCAAGACCCTGAGTTGCCTTACGAACGGTATATACGTTCATGCGGTTGGTTCCTGCACCGATCACGCCACGTAAACCGCCGGTACCGAATTCCAGTTCCTTGTAAAAACGATCTTCCACTTCTGCCTCGTTGTTGCGGATTGCCAGAAGTTCATCCTTGGTCTTCTGGTCAAAATAATCATCATTCAACCAGAAATTCAGTTCGTCCATATAACTCATTTTCCTATCCTCCTGTTTTATCGCTATCTTTATCTTTCTTCAGTAAACGCTCTCCGCCATTATTCTACCATAGATTACCTTTACTGAAAAGAGCAATTTAACGTCCGCTAACCGGATCTCTCAGCGCATAGTCACTGCGATCCAGAGAGAAATTCGGGTTGTAATAGGGGTCTCCTGCTTCCAGCTCTGCCTTCCATTTTTCACGGAAATGCTCGGATTCTTTGTTGTAACGCTCCGCCTTCTCTCCCTGATCATCCAGGCCTCTGGAAATAGATTCATAATGATACAGTTCCGCAAAAGGGGTCCATACATTCAGCAGTCCCAGTTTGCGCAGTTTCAGGCAGAAATCCACGTCATTCAGAGAGATCACAAAGCTCTCGTCCAGTCCTCCCACCTGCTCATACAGACTCTTTTTCACCAACAGACATGCTCCGGTCACTGCCGTGGCATCCTGGGTATAACACAGGCGTCCCATGTAGCCGAGGTTCTGTACCGGAATACGATAATGGGTATGTCCTGCGGTGCGATGTGCCCCCAGTCCGATGACTACACCGGCATGCTGGATCGTCTTGTCCGCATAATACAGCTTTGCACCTACGGCACCCACATCTTCCCGCTGTGCATACATCAGCATCTCTTCCATCCAGTTGGCAGTGATCACTTCCGTATCATTGTTCAGCAAAAGGATATAATCTCCGGTGGCATAGGATACTCCCAGATTATTTACAGCAGAATAATTAAAGTCACCATGATAGGTCACCACAGAGATCCGGCCGTCCTCGCTGTGCAGAATCCCGCCGTCATGACCGCAGACGGTATGCAGCTTGCATCTCTCTGCGTAGGAATCATTGCCGGACAATCCCAGCAGCTGGGAATAGTAATCCCGGATTTCCGGTGTGGTGCTGTTGTTCTCCACCACGATGATCTCGTAGTTGCTCCAGGTGCTGTTCTTCTGAATAGAAGTAATACATCTCTTCAGATCTTCCACGTGATCCTTGTTGGCGATCACGATGGAGATCTTCGGATCTCCCAGAATCTGATAGCGGATCCGGAAAATTGTGGCACAGGCTCTGGTACTGGTGATCTGAAAATGTTTGAATCCATGCTTTTTCAGATGATCCGCCACGGCACCCTTTGCCGCCTCGATGGCATAGGGCTTTGCGTCAATACTGGCGGCGGTACTGCCCGCATGGCTTCTCCAGTAATACATCAGTCTGGGCACATGTACGATCTTTTGTGCTCTGTCCGTCAGACGCAGGATCATATCGTGGTCCTGCGCACCGTCAAAAGCCGTACGGAACAGTTCCTCGCCTTCCAGAAGTTTTCTGGAAAAGACGCTGAAATGACAGATATAATTGTTGGCCCGCAGATTATCCGGTGCATAATCCGGCTTAAAATGCATGGTCAGCATTTTATTAATATTGTCCTCCTGGAAGGTGGTCTCATCACAGTACAGATAATCCGCACCCTGTTCATTGATTTCCTTCACATAGGCATACAATACGGAAGGATGCAGAATGTCATCCTGATCGAACAGTCCGATATAGTCTCCGGTGGCCAGCTTGTAACACTCATTGGTGTTGTAGGAAATACCTCCGTTATGGTCCAGGTGCTTATATACAATACGGCCATCTGATTTCGCCGCGTACTCCTTGCAGAGTTCTTCGATGTAAGCATGTTCCGCATCGGAACCGTCCGCCAGACACAGTTCCCAGTTCTGATAGGTCTGGTTCATGACGCAGTCCAGCATCTGTATCTGGAACTCTCTCTTGTTATTCCACAACGGCACGAGAATACTGATCTTCGGCATATAGGGGAATACCGTTTCTTCCTCTTTCTTCCTCTGCTCCGCATCGGGAAAGCTTCCGGTACCGTAGGATTCCATCAGGCTCTTCTGGTGACTCTTGTTACGGATCTTCCGCAGAATATCTTTGGGACCACCGCAATGAGACAGCCGTTCCTTCTGTCTCTGGGCAAAATGGATCACACTTCTGGCAGGTCCTGTAGCCTTCCAGAATTTATTTTTCTTGATTCGGTCCAGTTTGAACTGCAGATCTTCCTTCTCCGATTCCAGTACTACGATCTTGTCCGCCAGATCCGCACATTTTTCATGCTCTCTCTCGTAGGCTTCCTTATAATTGATCTCGGTGTTGCTCTCTGACATATGTCTCCTCCGTGATGCTTTCACCGCATTTTAGCGGATCATGTATCTGTTTTATTCTTTTGCTGCCGGAAGCTCTACGGTCAGATATTTTCCCGTAGTATTCCAAAGTTTCAGCTTGCTGACACGATTCACCACAAGAACAGCGATCGTATAGTTTCCCGCCGGCAGTTGTTCTCCTTCTCTGAGGACACAAAAGCCGCCCAATGCCACATTTTTCTGATCCGGAAGATTTTCCTCCAGTTCCTGTCGGTAGGCAGGCATCAACTGCATGGACCACACACCCTGTCCTTCTGTTTCCCCACAGGGAATCAGCAACAGATGTTTTTCATAGCAGGCATTATCGTCCCCCAGAATCACACTGTATCCCTGGATCCGCTCCGGTCCCGCTGTCTCTACTCTGGCCATCAGGCAGTTATCCCTGCGGATCTTCTGTAATTCCTCTCCGCCAGGAAGTCCCCTTTTCCAGAAAGGCTCCTGTAAAACATTCCGATCTGTCAGATATGCCGGAACCACACGGCTGTCCAGTCCCTCCCGGTTCAGCCCCTTCGGGTAAAAAGGATCCTCTCCCCGGAACTGTGGATGCATCTGGTAGAGCAGTTCTCTCTCCTGTACCAGACGCTGCATTTTCTCAGGACTTTCATCGCTTCCCCGGCTGAGAGATTCATGGTGATATGCAAAGCGGTCGTTCCACACCACATTGTAGTATCCCATTTCCAGAAGCCGGAAGCCCAGTTCCACATCATTATAGGCTACCCGCAACACTTCCCGGAATCCTCCGGCCTCCCGGAACACCTCTGTCCGGATCAGGAGACAGGCTCCCGTCACGGCCACACAATCCTGTGTAAAACGGTTCCGTCCAAAATAGTAGCTTCTGTCATCCTCCATAAACTGTAGCTTATGCACCGGTCCCACCGGCAGATTGACAATGCCGTCATGCTGGATCTTCACGGAATCAGGATAATAAAGTTTCAGTCCCACACTGCCCACATAAGGCTGCAAGGCTCTGGACACCATTTTATCCAGCCAGTCATTCTCACATAATTCAATATCATCATTTAAGAACAGCAGCAGCTTGCCATCTGCCAGTTCTGCGCCACGATTACACATGGTGGAAAAATTGAACTCCGCAGGCTCATATACATACCGGATCAGTGTTCCGGCTGTCCGGATTTCTTCCACCAGCTGTTCTGTTTTTTTCCTGTTTTCCTCGTTACTTCCGTTATCTATCAGCAGGATTTCCACCGGAACACTGCCCTCCGGGCGTTGCGTCAGCGACCGCAGACATTTTCCCAGTACGGAAGGATTATCTTTGGAAGGAATGATCACAGAGACCCTAAGTTCTCTGGCGAACAGTTCTCTGGCTTCCTCTGCCGCTTTGGCCGCCAGTTCCACGGACAGTTTTGCGGATTCCGCTGCCGTCCGGTACTCTTCCCAGGGGTTCTGCTCATCTTCCGCTTTCTCCCGGCTGGTTTCTGCCGGTCCCTGCAGTCCGATTCCCGCAGTACCAAAAGTGCCGTGAAACAGCACTTCTTCCAGATGTCCAATGGTATGACAGCCTCTCTCAAATCCACCGGCCGCCAGAAACAGCCGGTCCATCAGGGGACGGATCTCTTCCGCTTTCGAAAATACTATTTCCCTGCCGGTGCTCTCTCCTTCTGTCACAGCCCCGGGCTCCCCCAGTTTCTGCAACAGTCTGCTCCGCACTGCCACGACGCTTCCCACATAGAAGAAAGCCCGGTAGGTATCCGGAGCCCAGCAAGGCTTGAACCAGGGGATCATACGCTCTCCGTTCTCTGACAGCAGATCTTCATCTCCATAGACGATCTCTGCCTCCGGATGCTTCACAAAATACGCATTGATCCGCTCCACAGCATTTTCCGCCAGCTCTCCTTTCTGCTGCCTGTAGATCACGAATTCCGCAAGACCGGCTCTTTCCCCGATCTCTGTGACCACTGTTTCCGCAATCTTTTTTTCCTGCTCCGCAGCCCATTGCGCGTAGGTCACCCGCAGCTTTGCCAGTTCTGCTTCATACTTTTTATCCTGTTGTCTGACAAGCATCTGCTTTACTGACGTCCGAATGCTCAAGTTTCCTGTCTCCTTAGAAAAATTTTTTCACCGCTCCCGCCATGTCACTTGCCACAGCAAGGGGAATCTGCACGATCTCCATTTTCACAGTCAGGATGTTCTCTGCCTTTCTGTCCAATGCATCCACCCGGATCGTCAGATTCGGATCCTCCGTGGGAAATACCACGCTGGGATGCTCCGCACCGTCTGCGGACTTTAAGATTTTTCCATTGGTGGTAACGATCTTTTTGTCCTGCACAGGAACCGGCTGTCCGTTCATGGTAAGCTCCCGGATTTTACACACGCAGGCGCACATGGCCGGATCCAGCCGTAAATAATGGACATTTCCATCGAAATTCACCGTAAATTCCGCCTGTTTTTCCTCTGCATAGACGTTCTCCGGGAAATAAGAATTTTCTTCGGAAAATCCCTGTCCCTTGTCCTCATAGATCTGTACCCTGAGTTCTCCCTCCGTCTGACGGAACCGTCCGATCCATTCCGTGGGCTTATAAATTTCGCCGCCTAAGAGATTGCGGATCTCACCCATGGACAATTTCTGTCCGGTCACATATTTCTGAAATTCCATCTCCTGCTCTCTGTACTGTCTGGCTTCGTTTTCCGTGATGCCCAGACGATCCAGAATACGATCCAGTTCCAGTGCATTACGTCTTTCATCTTCCAGTACATAACAGTATACAGCCCGGAAGGCCAGAGCTCTGGTCTCTATGGGACGGTCAAAAGTCCATTCATAATCAATCAGTGTCCAGTGGTCACCATCCACCAGAATATTGGCAAAGATCAGATCAAAGTCTGCCACCGGCACATCCTCCCCGTAGCCCACTCTCTCCAGATATTCTGCGAACAGGTTGTGAAATCCCTCCACATCCTGTCTGTCCAGGCATTCGTCCATCAGTTCCGACAGCGGTCTGCCCGGCACGAACTCAAATTCCGCATAAGGTATGCCGTTCTCTTCTCCCAGATGGCAGACATTGACATCCAGACTGCTTCCCGCATACCGTTCCTTCAATTTTTCATAAGCCTCCGGCATATGACGCACATGGGCTTCCGCTTCTTTTGTCAGCGGATATTTTCGGACCGTCTTACATCCTTCCTTGTCCCGCAGGATCTCGGTGCGGATCCGGAAGCTTTCCGCACGGTCATTGGAATATCTGGCATATTTCAGATCCAGAGGTGCTCCGATCACCGCCATATAGGAATTGGAAAAAACGGAAAACAATCCTTCCTCCACAATTCCGTCAAAAGCACTCTTCTCATCGAACAACAGCATTCTGTCCCGGTCAAAATTCCGCAGATTGTTGGACAGCTCTCCACGTCCTGGAAGATAAGCATCGGAATAGACTGTGGTCATAAATTTATAATCGGGATACGGATAATAAAAACTGCGCTCTCTCACACCGCAGGCATCGAAAATGCGCTCCAGCTTTTTCCGGGAAAACGTGCGTACCACACCGCCCTCCGGATAATTTTCAATGCCGGAAAACCAGCTGCCCAGATGATCTTCCTTGCATCCGGCAAAATATTTCAATCCGTATTTGTTCTCAATGGCAATCACGATCCTGCCGTCCGGTGCCAGATGCTTCTGCAGGATCTTAAGGAAATCCTCGTAAGGTGTCTTGCCGCCTATGTAAGCCTGTCCGTACTCAAAAACACCGATCAGACAGATATAGTCATAGTCTGCGGGAAGTTCCGGTTCCACATCCGTGAAATTGCCCACATGGATCGTCACATTTTCACATTCGCTGTGGCGGTAGGCGTTGATCAGGCTGCGCTTCTTCGAGAGATCCACACAGGTCACTTCCTCGGCTTTTCTTGCCAGTGCACCCGTGATGGCTCCGCATCCACTGCCCACTTCCAGCACTTTCTCTGTTTTCTGTATGGGAAGGAAATCCACGATATTTTCCCGGAGAGCAGACAAATGATACAGGATCGGCCAGCTCTTTCGCTCCGCAATGATCCTGTCATATTCCACCGTACTGTATTTTTTTACAATGTCTAAGATCTCGTCCTCCACACTGCCGTCGCAATAATAATCCTCGCCGGGATATTTATCCAGATTCAGTGTGATCTTCCCGATGGTCTCTGTCATTCCTTACTTCTCCTCCGCATCCCATACTTTTGTTTCGGAATCCATATCATAATATCCTACGGTGTTCTTGTCCGATACCACCGTAATATTCAAAGCATCATACAGTCTGTGATATACCTCGAAGGTATCCTGATTGTAGCCGGTCACTCCCAGAGACAGCAGATACTCACCACCCTGTAAGTTCATCTTCTGGGTAAAAGTCACATTTTTCACCTCTCCCGGCTCCACGCTGTCCAGAAAAGCCTTTTCAATCATGGTATTTGTACCGGTGATCTCCACACCGATGACATTTTTTACAGAAAATGCAAAAATGGGGGCCGGAATATGATCCATAAAACGAACCCGCATATGGATGGTAAACATACTGCCCTTCAGGATCGCATTGGTGGGAACCCCTCTGTCATCCGTAATGTAAAATTCCTCAATCTGTGCCTGCTTCGTACCGTATTCCAGGGCATTGGGATTCTGCCCCTTGGCCTCCATGGAAGCCTGGGAAGCATCGGTCCCCTTCTCATCTGCTTTTTGGGCAGCTGCTCTCTGCAGGTCTTCATCATCCAGCAGACTGGCAGTCTCTTCTCCCACACTCTCCGGGCCGTCATACTGTCCCACCAATACCCTCTTGTAGGTGTCGATCATAGCCTTGGGACTGCCTTCGCCCAGGATATTTCCCTGATTCAGCAGATATACACGGTCACAATATTTGCTGATGCTGCTCAGATCATGACTGACGAACACAATGGTCTTGCCCATCTTCTTGAATTCTTCGAATTTATGATAACATTTTGCCTGGAAAAATACGTCACCGACACTCAGAGCCTCATCCACGATCAGGATCTCCGGCTCGATATTGATGGCCACCGCAAAGGCCAGCCGGACGAACATACCGCTGGAATAAGTCTTCACCGGCTGATAGACGTAATCTCCGATATCCGCAAAACTTAAGATCTCCGGAAGCTTTGCCTCGATCTCCTTCTCGGAAAATCCCATCATCGTCCCGTTCAGATACACATTTTCAATGCCGTTATATTCCATATTGAATCCGGCACCCAGCTCCAGCAGAGCGGAAATACGGCCATTTACCAGCACTCTTCCCGAAGTGGGATTCAATACACCGGTGATGATCTTCAGGATCGTGGATTTACCGGAACCGTTGGTACCGATAATACCCACCGTTTCTCCCTGATAGATCTTCATGTCCACACCCTTCAGGGCATAGTGAAGCTTATGCTTCGTCTTTTTTCCGAAGCCGAAAGCCTCCTTCATCCGATCTGAGGGCTTATCATATAGTTTATAGATCTTCTGGACATTATCGACTTCAATGGCCAGCTTTTTCTTTTCCTGCATCAATTTTAATCCTCGCTTATCAGCGTTACACTGTCTTTGTCATACCATATGGCCAGAGAACGGTTGGCCTCGTTATTTTCATCCTCCGAGAGGTCTCCCATGCACAAAAACCAGGGCTTGTAGTGATAAGGTTGCAGCTGTACATCATCCTCATCTCCCAATAGCTTCTCCACCCGTTCCAGATATTCCTGATGGAAATTATACGCTTCTCCGGTATGCACATAGTAATAGGCCCCATAAGCCGAATAATGTCCTGCCTGATTGGGTGACACCTGAAAGATCATGATAAATTCCAGACCCATAATCGCATAAAACCACCACACTGCGGCTCCGTTCCAGTTCGCCAGCCATCTTGCCGTGCTGCCTGATGCCTTCTTCTGCAGTCTTTGCTGCAGCCAGCCACACCAGTATATTTCGTTCAGGAACAACAGCAATAAATATGTGATCTTCACCGCATTCAGAGTTCTGGACAATCCGGCATGTCCGAGGGAATACAGGCTTGGGGTGTAACCGGTGGCATACAGACAGAAGGACCACAGAAGTACGACTCCCGGATACCGGAAACGATACTCCGTCTCCTTAAGTGCCTGCCAGATCAGGGGTAACAGCATCACCATTACCATAAGAACAATAGATCCCGTAAACTCTGGAAGATGTTTTACTCCTTCCAGAAAAGATCTGCCGATGGACTCCAGGGGACTGTATCCCCAGCCGACATAGCTGCGGGCCCGCACGGAATTGCCCGGTGCCGCTACATTCAGCCCAAATCCTATAATGTATACCAGCGTAGCAGGCAACAGCCACAGTCCCTTTTTCCGGTGTTCCACTACCACACTTATAAACAGAATCGTCAACAGCGATAAGAGTCCCTGCAATGCCGTGACAAAATTGCTTCCGGCCGTGATCATGGAAAGCAGTACCGAGGCCGTAAATAGCAGCCCGGTAGCAGTTCTTCCTTCTGCTCTCTCCAGGCAGATTGCCACAGACAACATCAACAATCCAAAGCCGTGCATTCCCACGTAATGAACTCCGCCGTTATACCAGTAGAAGCCACTCTGTGCGGAATAAATAAACATAAAGACTGCCACTGTAATCACTGCCTGTGCTGCCAGGCCGGTCCACTTCTCCATGCCCAGTACTTTCCGCAGGATCACATGGGTAAATGTCATGGTACCCGCCAGCAATAGAAGCAGGATGAACACTGGACCGAGGAAATAATACTGTTCTCCCCAGATTGCTGGCATCAATGCCATAAAGAAAATAGAAGAATAGGTTCCCTGCCACGCATACCACTGCGTTCTGGAGCAATCCAGTGCACCGGAGATGGCAGCCCATTTTGACTGTTCCTGCTCCATGGCAGCTCTGGCAAATCTTCCGAAATTGTAATCATCATAATACGGAACCGCATAGACTGTCAGACGAAACAATGGAATCATCGTCAACAGCAGTAGTCCGCAGCATCCCACGGCCAGCAGGATCTTTCCCGGCTTCCATAACCAAAATTTTCTAAATTTTTCACGAGCACCCTTCAATTACTTTCACCCTTTCTGTTTTCCCCACAACAGTTTTGTAATGCAGCTCCTCCCACAAGGTTCTTCATCTATAAAAGTTTTGCTATGCTCTGTTTTTTATAATACGATTTCTCCGTTCTTCGAACTCTCGAAATCGTAACAATCATTCGTATTATAGAACGTCTGCGAAATGTACCTTCAATCGTTTGAAAATAACGGCTCCCAACCCGAACAGTACTACCGTTACGATCCAGAAATACATGGTGGAAAAGAAATCCTGGAAAAACCATTCCTTCTCATAAATAGCGCTTCGATAACCGTTTACAATATACACCAGCGGATTCAGCTTCAGGATCATGATCCATTTGCCGGACAATGCATCCAGATTCCACAGAATGGGAGTGGCCCACATGCCGATCTGCAATCCGATACTGATGATCTGGGACAGATCCCGGAAAAAAACTACTACTGCACAGGTCGTGTAGCTTAGCGCCAGTACGAAAACAAACAGGCAGAAACTATAATAAATGATCTGTGTAGTATATATGGTAGGATAATATCCGTAGATAGCGGCCACGATCAACAACAGACACACAAAAAATACATGAATAAAGGTGGCTGCAATGATCTTGATGATAGGCAGGATACTGATCTTGAATACTACCTTTTTCACCAGATAATTATATTCCAGCAGTGCATTTGTCCCATTGTTCAATGCCTCACTGAAATAGAACCAGGGCACCAGTCCCGCCGTCAGGAACAATACGAAGGGTACTTCCACACCCTCCCGCAGGGGAGTACTCGTATTACCCATGATCTTATCAAAAACAATGTAATACATAGCCACCGTGACCACCGGCTGCGCCATGGCCCATACCGCACCCAGATAAGATCCCGCATATCTTTTTTTGAAATCATTTTTGGCCAGTTTCCAGATCAGATGACGGTTCTGGAACAGTTCCACCGGCAGTCCGGTGAATTTATCATACCAGTGAATAAAAGCAACGCATGCCGCCGCGATCACTACGCAGGAAATGATCTTCTTGGCCAGTTCCTGTCCCGGATCTGCCGCAGGTCCCGGATTCTTATGGAATACAATGAGCACCGCCATGATCACTGCCGCTGTCACAAACAGGGTAATACCCGTTTTCTTACTTACCTTCATTCTCTTTTTCCTTCACGTACTGTTCCAGTGTGCCCCACTTGGTATCCTTCTCGGAAAGCGTCAGTTCCATACCTTCGGGAATCGGCCATTTTACACCGATATCCGGTGTATTGTAGGCAATACCGCCCTCATCATCGGGATGATAAAAATCCGTACATTTATAGCAGAATTCCGCATAATCCGACAGTACCAGAAAACCATGTGCAAAATTCTTCGGGATAAAGAACTGCTTCTTGTTCTCTTCAGACAAAAGCACTCCGTACCACTGGCCGAAAGTCCTGGAACCTTCCCGCAGATCCACTGCCACGTCATAGACTTCTCCGCGGATCACGCGCACCAGCTTGTCCTGAGGAAAATGTTTCTGGAAATGCAGTCCACGCAATACACCCTTCTTGGAAGCGGACTGATTGTCCTGTACGAACACCTCAGGAATTCCCGCAGCCTTGAAATCGTTATAATTGTAAGTCTCCATAAAATATCCTCTGGCATCTCCGAATACCGTAGGAGTAATGATCTTTAATCCTTCAATTTCACAGGTTTCTACTGTTATTTTACCCATTTATTTCGTCCTCACTCTTTATTTTTATTGACTATTCGTAGGTGATATTCATGTCCACACGACCTTCGATGCCGTCCACTTTTCCCTTGGAGGTATACTGCCAGGTCTTATAATATCCCTGATATAACGGAACACTGCGATACTCTGCCAGCCAGATATGATAGTTTTCCAGTCTTGCTGTCTGCAGATTATTGTTGTACCAGTTACGGCTGGCATAGACACCCGCCGTGTATCCGGCATTTTCTATGGTCCTGCAGAACGCTTCACATACCAGTGTTCTGGTCTCAGCATCCAGATTGTCCGCACGGCCGTTACCGCCCGCACCTTCGGTATCGATAAATACCGGATAGTTCAGCCGGTAATCCCGGATCAGTTCGATCACCGCGGAAGCCTCTTCCACAGCTTCCTTCTCATCCACAGCCTGGGTGAAAAAGTATACGCCCACCGGAATTCCTGCGGCCTGTGCACCCTTCATGTTCGTCACGAACATGGGATCTTCCACCAGGCTTCCGGTTACCGAACCGCGGTATCCGGCACGGATAATGGCAAACTGCACTCCTGCATTTTTCACCTTATCCCAGTCGATCTCCTTGTTCCATTTGGAGACATCGATACCGACCTTTGCATTACCGGACGTGGTCTGCAGCTTCTGGATCTCTGTCTTGTCCGCATCTGCCAGAGCATCTGCCACGGCGCTGTCCTCGGCTTCTGCATCCACTTCATCCTCCGTCTTGATCAACAGGGAAATATCGTCAATGGCCAGATACTCCACTTTATCCTTGACGTGAACTCTTGTCTCACTGACCGGAACCTTATATCCCTCAATGGGAAGGAGCTCAATATAATAGTCTCCGGAATCCAGATCTCCAATGTAAATGATACCGTCCTGATCCAGATCCTTGTAATCACCCAGGCCATCCAGCCGCACATAGAAGCTTTCACCGGTCACCGGAATTCCTTCGTTATCCACGATCTGGATCCGCAGATCCTTTTCTATGGAGGTGGCTACCAGAGACAGACGGTTGCTGTTATCCTTTGCAGCTTCCAGAATTGGATTTACTTCCTGATCAAAAAACGTATTATCTTTTAAAAATGCCTTCAGATCATTGCCGATCTGACCATCCGGTGAGACCGTCTCTTCTGCCTGAACGCCATTTTCCGCCGGAGATGCACTGTCACCCGCTCCGGCATTCTGAGTGCCGGATGCCGGCGGTCCGGAAGCTGCCGTAAACTGCTCCCTATTGACATACATGACCAGCAGTGCCACCAGCAGGATCACCGCCATGGAGGCCAGAATCGCCATTTTCCGCAGCTTAGAGTCCATTTGCTACCTCTACCAGATATTTTCCGTAGTTCGTCTTAAGCAGCGGCTCTGCAAGAGCAAGCAGCTGCTCTTTGTCAATGAATCCTCGCTTGAAAGCGATCTCTTCAATACAGGAAATGTACAGACCCTGTCTCTTCTGGAAAGCCGCCACAAAATCTGCCGCATCCAGAAGGGCATCATGATTGCCGGTATCCAGCCATGCAAAGCCTCTTCCCAGTGTCTCTACCTGTAAACTGCCTCTGTTCAGGTACTCGTTGTTGATGCTGGTGATCTCAATCTCTCCTCTTGCAGAGGGCTTTACATTCTTTGCGATCTCCACTACAGCATTGTCATAGAAATACAGTCCGGGAACCGCATAATTGCTCTTGGGATGCTCCGGCTTCTCCTCGATGGAAAGTGCCTTGCCGTTCTCATCAAATTCCACTACACCGTATTCTCTGGGATCACGCACATAATAGCCGAAAATAGTTGCGCCCTTTTCTCTGGCAGCTACTCTGCGCAATACTGCGGAAAAGCTCTGTCCGTAGAAAATATTATCTCCCAGTACCAGTGCCACTCTGTCATTACCGATGAAATCCGCACCGATGATAAAGGCATCTGCCAGCCCGCGGGGCTGATCCTGCACCGCATATTCCAGGCGCATGCCCAGCTGGCTGCCGTCTCCCAGCAATTCCTGAAATACCGGAAGGTCTCTTGGGGTGGAGATGATCAATACCTCTCTGATATCTGCCAGCATCAGTGTTGACAGGGGATAATAGATCATGGGTTTATCGTACACCGGCATGATCTGCTTGGAAATCGCTTTTGTCAGGGGATACAGTCTGGTTCCGGAACCTCCCGCCAGTATAATTCCTTTCATTTCGTCCTCCGATCCGCCCTTTTCGGGCTTCTTTTTACTTGTTTTTTAACACACCGAATGGGAACGACGTTCATCGTTCCCATTTAACAGGTATTCTTTACTTTTCTTCGTACATCTCATTGTAGTACTTCTGGTAATCACCGCTGGTCACATCATTCATCCAGTCTTCATGCTCGAAGTACCAGGCGATGGTCTTGCGGATGCCTTCCTTGAACATGGTCTCGGGATACCAGCCGATCTCTGCCTTGATCTTGTCCGGTGCAATGGCATATCTTCTGTCATGTCCCTTACGATCCTCCACGTAAGTGATCAGATCGTTGTTAATATGTGCCTTGCGGGGATCGGAATCCGGAAGCATCTCCTGCAGAGTCTCAATGATAATGTGGATGATCTCGATATTCTGCTTCTCATTATGTCCGCCCACATTGTAGGTTTCGAACAGTCTTCCCTGTTCCTGTACCATATCGATAGCCTTAGCATGGTCTTCCACATACAGCCAGTCACGGACGTTCTTACCGTCACCGTAGACCGGAAGCTTTTTGCCATGCAATGCATTATTGATAATCAGAGGGATCAGCTTCTCAGGGAACTGGAAAGGACCGTAATTGTTGGAGCAGTTGGTAATGTTGGCAGGGAAATGATAGGTATCCATATATGCCTTCACCAGCATGTCCGAGCTTGCCTTACTTGCGGAGTAAGGGCTGTGGGGATCATACGGAGTGGTCTCATAGAAGAATGCATTGTCATCATCGGGAAGAGATCCGTAGACCTCATCTGTAGATACATGCAGGAACTTCTTGCCTTCTTTGAAGCTGCCATCGGGAAGCTCCCAGGCTGCCTTGGCACAGTTCAGCATCACTGCAGTACCCAGGACATTGGTCTGTACGAAGATCTCCGGGTTGCGGATACTTCTGTCTACATGGCTTTCTGCCGCAAAATGTACCACACGGTCGATATCATTCTCTGCGAAAATTTTGCTGATGGCATCCTTGTCACAGATATTAGCCTTGACAAAGGTGTAGTTCTCACGCTTCTCCACGTCCTTGAGATTCTCAAGATTGCCTGCATAGGTCAGTGCATCCACGTTGATGATACGGATTTCATTATCGTATTTTTTAAACATGTAATGAATATAGTTGGAACCGATAAAACCGGCCCCTCCTGTTACCAGATAAGTTCTCATTTTTTCTCCGTTCTGCGCACAGCGCACATTTTTTGTTATAGATAGGGGTATTTTACCATAAAACAAGCAGGATATCAACACGGCTCCTCCGCACTTCGTGCTCTCGGATCCGTGACACCCATTCGCATTCCGGACTATTGGCATTCGCAGCTCTGGGTATTAACTCGGCTCCTCCGCACTTCGTGCTCTCGGATCCGTGACACACATTCGCATTCCGGACTATCGGCATTCGCAGCTCTGGGTATTAACACGGCTCCTTCGCACTTCGTGCTCTCGGATCCGTGACACACATTCGCATTCCGGACTATTGGCATTCTTAGCGCCGGGTATTAACACGGCTCCTCCGCACTTCGTGCTCTCGGACCCGTGACACCCATTCGCATTCCGGGCTATCGCCATTCTTAGCGCCGGGTATTAACACGGCTCCTCCGCACTTCGTGCTCTCGGACCCGTGACACACATTCGCATTCCGGACTATCGGCATTCTTAGCGCTGGGTATTAACTCGGCTCCTCCGCACTTCGTGCTCTCGGATCCGTGACACACATTCGCATTCCGGACTATCGTCATTCTTAGCGCCGGGTATTAACACGGCTCCTCCGCACTTCGTGCTCTCGGATCCGTGACACCCATTCGCATTCCGGACTATCGTCCTACATGCTCATGTGTGTTTCATCAGCTAATGGCCAGCCGGTTCCGCCTGCAAGCAGTCTCACCGGCTGGTCATTGCTGATGTTAATATCCCAGGTAGCTTAAGTTCAGATCCACATTGCCACTGATGCCGCTGACTTTTCCTGTGGATTTGTATTGCCACAGATCATAGCGTCCGGTGTAGGTGGGTGCTGCTGCATACTGGGCCAGCCAGATCTTGTAACCACTCAGTGCACTTGCATCCATCTTCTGGCTGAGCCAGGTCTTGTTGGCATACACACCTGCGGTGTATCCTGCATTCTGAATGGTATTGCAGAATGCCTTACATACTGCCGTTCTGGTAGCGGAATCGATCTTATCACCTCTTCCGCCGCTTCCTTCCACATCCAGGAATACCGGATAGGAAATCTTGTAACCGCTGATACGGTCCAGTACCATGGAGGCTTCCTGTACTGCCTCGACCTCATCCACTGCCTGGGTAAAGAAGTATACACCCACTTTCAGTCCTGCTGCCGTAGCTCCCTTGATGTTGGTCTTGAAGGTAGGATCATCGATCAGTGCTCCCTGAGAGGAACCGCGATAACCCACACGGATGATCACGTAGCTGACACCGGAATTCTTCACGGCGTTCCAGTCAATTTTTCCATTCCACTTGGACACATCGATTCCCATGGTGCCGGAACCAACTACCAGAGATCCGTCACTGGCAAAATTGTATTTTGCGCCCTGAATGACCTGTTCTCCGGTAACCTTGTTGCCATCCGCTGTAAAGAAATAAAGCTTTCCGTCCAGTGTCTGCCATCCGGTGTATTTCACATCACCTTTGATAAAGAACTTAGAGGCAGTAAAGTAATCCGCATAGACTGCTTCACGATAGCTGTCACCATCCTGTACATACAGCTGTACACCGCTCTTGTCTTTCAGCCTGGTAGTTTTATCTTCTCTCGCATTGGAAGCCTTTACTGTTACTGTGCACTTGGCTTCCACCTTGTTGCTGCCTTCTGTATACGTTACCGTTACCGTAGCACTTCCCGCTTTCACGCCGGTGATAGTAATGGTCTTGCCGCTTACAGCCACAGTTGCTATACCGGTATCACTGGAAGCCGCACTTACGGTTCCACTTCCGCTGACTTTTGCGGTAACTGTATCCGTTGCCTTCGGATAAGTCGTCACTGCCGTTTTATCCAGAGTAATTGTCGCCGCCGGAGTCGCTGTAGGGGTTGCCGTAGGGGTCGCTGTAGGAGTTGCCGTAGGGGCAGCTGTCGGGGTTGCCGTAGGGGCAGCTGTAGGAGTTGCTGTTGCCGTCGGGGTTACTGTCGGAATCGCTGTGGGCTCTGCAGTCGGGGTTACTGTCGGAGCCACTGTGGGCTCTGCAGTCGGGGATACTGTCGGTTCTTTTGTAGGTTCTGCTGTCGGTTCCGCTGTTGGTTCTGCTGTAGGTTCTGCTGTAGGAGACACTTCTGCCATCCGCAGGAACTTACCGCTGTAAGCCACCGTTACGGTCTCTGGATTGGTAATGGTATCCTTGGATACTTCTTTATAAGTATTGGCAGTTGCGGTACTTGCCACCCACTGCACAGTATCCTGCAGTGTGGACTCTACAGTAGTATCCTTGATCTGTGTATCCTCTTTTGCAGCATTGATCTCAGATTCTTTCTTGATCTCATTGGAGACATCGACCTTTTTATAGGCGATATCTTTCTTTACTTCTACTTTCTGTGCTGCTGTCGGCAGAACATAGTCCTTGTATTTATCATCCGTCAGTGCGTTTACCGCTACGGAATAATTCCCCGGCGTAATACCCTTTTTATAGATAATACCGTCCATATCGTCATCAGTCCAGGTCTCGGTCTTGCCGTTGGGATCTGTGATGGTTACGCTGAAGGGTACGTTGGAGATCAGCTTGCCGGTCTTTTTATTGTTGAATTTGATCTTCAGATCCTTCTGTACAGAGACCAGCTCCAGTTCTACCGTACCGCCGTTGGTGTACTCTGCCTCTTCATATTCCTTCTGTTCTTCCGGATCTTCTTCTACCGCATTGGCTGCCGCGATCTTTGCCATCTGTGCGTCTGCCACTGCCAGAAGTCCCTGCTCACCGATCATCTGGATGCCGTCCAGCTGTGTTCCCACGCTGACGAACTCCGATACCTGTCCATCCACTGCCCGGGCACTGGCATAGACACTTCCGGTCACGATAGCCAGAATCAGTACCGCCACTCCGGTAGCTGCCATGATCCGGTCCATGGTACTCAGGTTCAGGAATTTTGTCCAGATTACAGCGATTCCGCCCTGCTTTTTGCCCCCGGTCTTTCTCCTGCCCGTAGGAGCCGGCTCTTCCTCGTAATCCTCGTCGGCATAATACTCTTCATCGTCACTCTCTTCAATGTACTCCACGTCATCGGCATAGTACTCCTCACCGTCTTCTTCTCCGGTGTGCTCTTCCTCATCGGCGTAGTACTA
>OGFO01000715.1_pt1 | contig 17492 bp, 14 predicted proteins | sample 1570981 | NCBI WGS metagenome assembly OGFO01 (sample SAMEA2581955, study PRJEB24529) | metagenome | biome: Human gut stool | place: China | collected 2011
TCTTGATGGCGTCTCTCATGTAATCAATCCAAACCGGAAGCGCTAAACCGGCGCCCTGCGCTCTGCGGCCTAAGCTGCGGGGCTGGTCAAAGCCCATCCAGACGGCTGCGCATTGATCTCCGGCGTACCCGACAAACCAAACGTCAAACGCATCGTTACTGGTACCGGTCTTGCCGGCGATGTCGGTACGTTTAAGCGAAGCGGTTGCGCGTGCTGCTGTACCGGAAGTCGCAACGCCGTGCAGCATCTGATGCATGATGTATGCGTTGCGCGGGTCAAGCGCCTCAACTCCGGCGACTTTTTCTGCTTCTGCGGTTGACTGCATCAGAACTTTGCCGGAAGCATCGGTGACCTTAGAAATTAAGTACGGCTCGGTTCTTCGGCCGATATTGGCAAAAACGGAGAAGCCTTCCACCATCTGCCACGGAGTAACGGATCCGGCACCGAGGGCCATAGACAAATGCGGCGGATGTTTATCCGAGTCAAAGCCGAAACGCTGGATGAAGTCCACTGCATAGCGAGGCGTGATCGCCTGAAGAATTCGAATTGAAACGAGGTTTAGCGATTTCTTCAAGGCGTCCTTCATCATGATCGGGCCGCTGAACTTGCCGGAGAAGTTCTTCGGATTCCACTTCTTAAAGCCGGTTTCAGACGGATCCAAGACGATCGGAGCGTCATTGATGACTGTCTGCGGAGAAAATCCTTTCTCGATCGCAGCTGAATAAATAAAAGGCTTAAAGGACGAGCCCGGCTGACGCCACGCTTGAGTGACGTGATTAAATTTATTCAGGGCGAAGTCATAGCCGCCGACCATTGCTTTGATGGCGCCGGTGTTGTACTCTGTCGCAATAAAAGCGGCCTCAGCCTGAGGAATTTGGGTGATTTCCCAGTAGCCTTCCTTGTTGCTCTGAAGTCTCAGCACGGATCCCGGGACGATCTTGATATCGGCCTTAGCTTTCGGCTGGAGAGCTCTCTTTACGAAATCCAGGCCTTTGCCCGTAATGGAAATGACTTTGCCGTGAGACATCTGAACTTTAACTTCCGTCGGCGAGACTTCTAAGGCGACAACCGCCGGCATATCGGTGGCAATCAAAGCTTCCTGAAGCGCGTTGGAAATGTTTTGTTCTCGTGTCTTGGGATCGCTGATATCGACTTTTGCCTCTGGACCGCGATAGCCTTGGCTGTGGTCGTAAGACTGCAGGTGGCTTCTGAGAGCTTTGTAAGCGTAGCCCTGGTCTTCCGAATTAATCGTGGTGTAGACGTTCAGACCGCGGGTGTAGGTTTCCTGCTGGAAGATATCAAACATTAACGTGCGAACGAGTTCGGCAACGTACTCGGCATGAAGAGACTCGTTCATGCGGGTCGGCGTGCCGACTTGTTCGGCAACACGGGTCAGACGCGTCTGAATCGGAGCATTCACTTCTTTTTGATACTCAGCTTCGGAGATATAGCCCAAATCTCTCATGCGGCCGAGCACATAGTCTCGACGCATCTTGGCGCGTTTGGGACTTGCGAACGGGTTGTAAACCGAGGGCGCGGCTGGAAGACCTGCCAGAGTGGCAGCTTCTCCGGCCGTCAGCTGCTGAAGGCTTTTGCCGTAGTAAGTGCGGGCAGCTGCAGCAAAACCATAAGCACGGTTGCCGAGGAAGATCTGGTTCATGTAGATCTGAAGAATCTCATCTTTACTGAGGTTCGCTTCGATCTTGAAAGCCATGGCGACTTCGTAGAGTTTACGAATGTAGCTTCGTTCGCTGGAGAGGAAGAAGTTGCGGGCGACCTGCATCGTAATAGTGGAGGCGCCCTGGCTCTTTCTGCCCGTGGCTAAGTTATTCAGCGCAGCACGAATGAAGCCTTTGGGCTCGATACCGGCGTGCTGGTAGAAGCCGTCGTCTTCTGCAGAAATCAAAGCTTCTTTGACGAGCGGCGGGATTTCATTAATCGTGACGAAGTCGCGGCGTTCTTCGCCGAACTCGGCAATGAGTTTGCCGTCCGCGGTCCACACACGCATCGGAACCTTCGGCTTGTAGTCGACGACAGTGTCAATCGGAGGGAGCTGAGAGTAAACGAGGGCGAAGACAAAAAGCGCTAAACCGACGCCGGCCAAAGCGAGGGCAATGCAGGTTGCGACGAAGCCCTTGAAGAAGCCCCACAGCCTGCTTCCTCCTTTACGAGGCGCAGGGGCTTTCTTCGGAGATTTGTCGGCGGAACGAGCCGGCGTTGTTTTCTTGGTATCAGCCACAATATTCTCACGTTAATTGTTTGTATGAGCGCCTAATTTTACCTTTTAGGGACGAAGGAGTGCGCCGCTCATCAATCTCTTATCGGATGAGGGCGCAATCCTGACTGTTACAAACTGTAGCGGCTGACCGCCCTTAGGCGAAGAGACTATTGACCAAAATCACGTAAACAGCTGTTCCGGCAAAGATCGAGAGAAGCGGTTTTTTAACAAACCATTGGACAATCAAAGTAAGGAAGACGCCTGCAGCTTCGGGGACAGGAAGGCCGCCTCTGGCGAGTGCCGAACTGGTCGAAGCGTGCAAAACCAAAAGAACCATAATGGCAAGCGGCAGGAAGTCGCCAACGACACCGACCCACCGCTGTTTGCGCAGCCAGGAGGAGCAGGCAAACGGGAGAAGGCGCTCGGCTGCGGTTACTGCGCCCATGGCGATGAACACTGTAAAGAGATACACGTAATCATTCATGGCTCGAACCTCCGGCGGAGCGGGCGACTTTAGGAAGCGGGTTCTTTTGGAAGGCAAAAAGGATGGCGCCTAATGCACAGATGGCAATGGCGATCGCCAGTGCATTGTCGGCACTAATAAAGCGAGCGACGGCATAGCCGATCAAGGCAACCCAGAGCGGTTTAGAGTTGACACGTCCGCGCCACTGTTCGCAGAGAAGCATCGCAAAAAGACTCGTGAGAACAAAGTCGAAACCGGCCAGTTCAATCGTAGCGGCCGCGCCGAGCAAGCCGCCGATCAGACTTCCGAGAATCCACCATGAATAATCGAAGAGCGCGATCAGAACCAGGCGGTCGATGGGCGCGTCTTTCTTCTCTGTTGTAATAAGCGAGTAAGTCTCATCGGTCAGCAAAAAGGCAATCAGCCATTTTTTCCAACCGGCGGAATGAAGACGATCTAATAAAGAGAGACCGTAGAAAACATGTCGAAGGTTGACGACAGCGGTCGCAAAGGCGATGGAAGCAACCGACATGTCTGCCGCCAGCATCGGAATCATCATGTATTGGACCGCTCCTCCGTAAATCAGGACCGAGCTGATCGGCGGAATCCACCACGAAGCTCCGGCTTGAACGCAAAGGAAGCCGAACACGATGCCAAGCGGAATGTAACCCATACACACCGGGATAGAGGCAGTAAAGGCGTTTTTCACTAGGGAACTTTGAAGCTGCATTTCTATTTTTAGGATTTAACGTACTAATTCTTCTTGTAGAAATCCATTTTAGTGAGCAAAAACTTTGATTGAACGAAACGCTGGAAAAAACGCACGATCCTAGGCGTAAGTTCGCAGAATGAGGCCCTCGCACCTTAGATTAATAAGAGGAACCGAAGAAAGCCTGAGAACACTATGTTTTGGAATTTATTCTGGCCGATTGCGCTGATCACGCTGGCAAACTGTTTCTACAACATCTGTACTAAGTCCACGCCTGAGCAGGCGAATCCTTTCCTCTCGCTGTGCGTGACTTACTTAACAGCCGCGGCGGTTTGCATTTCGGTCTTTATCTTTTCTCAGTCGAGAGAGGCCGTTTCTCTGGAACTCTCGAAACTCAATTGGACGGCGCCGACGCTCGGTTTGGCAGTGGTAGCCTTAGAAGTCGGCTACATCCTTACGTATCGTGCCGGATGGAAAATCAACACGGCTTCTTTGGTGACTAATATCGCTCTTGCCATCCTTTTGCTGTTCATAGGATTCTTGTTTTACGGCGAACCGATTACCGGACGGAAATTACTCGGCGTCGTCATTTGCTGTATCGGTTTGTTTTTCCTGATCAAATGATCAGCGATTGATCCTCAGGATTGAAAGCGCGTTGCTAAAATTTAGAACATTCGCAGCTGAGTAAAGCAAAGGAGCTATATGGCAGTACAACCTCCGAACCGAACGATATTTCTCGTCGGAATGATGGGCGCCGGGAAGTCGACGATCGGCAAAGCGCTGGCTGCATTAATGGGGACGAAATTCGTCGATCTCGACCGAGAGCTGGAAGAGCGCTGCGGAGTCTCAATTCCTCACATTTTCGAGACGGAAGGTGAAGCCGGCTTCAGGTGCCGGGAAACCCGCCTTCTGCAGGAATATGCGAAAGCATCCGATATGGTCGTTGCCACCGGCGGCGGAGTTGTGACCCGTGAAGAAAACCGAGAAATACTGAAAGCGTCTCCGGCTGTCGCAGTTCACCTTAAAGTCAGTCCTGAAGAATGTTTCCGGCGCACTCAGGGCACTGATAGGCCTTTGCTCCAATGCGCGGATCCGATGGAGAAGATTTGCCGTCTGCTGCAGGAAAGAGGACCTTTGTACGAGGAAGTCGCCGACATCTCTTATGAGACGGATGGAATGAAGGCAGCACGCGCGGCCCAAGAACTCCTCAACAGCATCCATCAACACCAACTCGTTAAAGAACAAGAATGAAAGAAGTACAAGTCAAAGTTCCCGGCCACTCCTACACCATTAAGTTAGGGTCGGGCGTGATCAAAGAGCTCCCGGCGGAATTGAAACGACTCAACCCTTCCAGCTGTCTCATCGCCACCAATATTACGGTTGGTTCGCTCTATCTAAAAAAGGCTACCGATCTTTGCAATGGGATGTGCCGCACGGAATCGGTCGTCCTGCCTGACGGCGAGGCTTATAAAGACTGGAACAGTGTCTCGGCAATTCTTGAAAAACTTGCCTCGATGGGGGCAGATCGCAAGTCAGTGGTAATTGCACTCGGAGGCGGCGTGGTCGGAGACCTCGCCGGCTTTGCGGCCGCAATTTATATGCGCGGTATCCGCTTTATTCAGGTTCCGACAACACTACTGGCGATGGTGGACTTAGTTGGGGCTTTTCATCAGCCGGAAGCCGTGATTGCCGACTCCGACTTTTTGCGGACACTGCCGGAAAGACAAATTCGCGCCGGTATTGCAGAAATTATTAAGCACGGTGTCTTAGCAGATAAAACTTATTTCGAAGAGCTCGAGCGTGACATGGAGAAGTTAAGGGCGCTCGACCCCGAGACGGTGGCCGAAGTGGTCGGACGATCCTGCGAGATTAAGGCCGGCGTCGTCTCCCGAGATGAAAAAGAAAAGGGCGAACGCGCCAAACTGAATCTCGGTCACACATTCGGTCACGCCATTGAAAAGCTCACCGGTTACGGCACGTGGCTGCACGGTGAAGCGGTGGCTGTGGGCACCGTTTTGGCGGCAGTGACCGCTGAAAAGCAGGGCAAAATCAACTGTGGGGATGTTAAGCGGATTCAAGATTTGATCCATCGAGCAGGACTGCCAGTCCGCATTGCCGGCATCAGTGCCTCAAAAGCGATTGAGGCGATGAAAGGTGATAAAAAGAGCACCAAAGGCGTTCCCCACTTTATTCTGCCGGTCGCGATCGGAACAACGGTGATCGAAGAGGTTCCCGAAGGCCTGATCAAGGAAGCCCTTCTGGAAGAAGGATATGAGCCATGATTACGGAAGGTTTTGAACTGGCGGATTACGCCTGTAGTTCTGCAAACTCTCGAGGGCGAGCGATTGAGGAAAAGAGCAGTACGTCGCGTACCGAGTTTCAGCGTGACCGCGACCGCATCATCCATAGTTCCGCTTTCCGCAGACTGGAATACAAGACGCAGGTCTTTGTAAATCACGAAGGAGATCTCTTCCGCACGCGCCTGACGCATACGCTGGAAGTGGCTCAGATTGCCCGCACAACCGCGACGCTTTTGAAGATCAATCCCGATTTAACGGAAGCCATTGCACTGGCGCATGATCTCGGCCACACGCCCTTCGGCCACTCCGGCCAAACGGCGCTGGATCGCTGCATGGCTGATCACGGCGGATTTGAACACAACCTTCAGTCGCTGCGAATCGTCGACCTGCTGGAGGATCAGTATCCGAACTTTGACGGACTGAATCTGACGTGGGAGACCCGAGAAGGGATTCTGAAGCACTGCAGCCGGGAAAACGCCCTGCGCCTCGGCGCTTTAGGCGAACGTTTCTTGAAAGGCGAGCAGCCTTCTCTTGAAGCGCAGCTCGTCAATATTGCCGATGCGATTGCCTACAGCACGCACGATATCGATGACGGCCTGCGCGTTGGCTACCTCGATGAAAAAGACCTCGTCGAAAACGTTCCGCTGTACGCCGAATACCATGCGCAAGTCGATGCGGAATATCCGGATATTCAGGAGCGCCGCAAGCAAAAGGAAGTGGTGAGGCGGCTGATCGGTTACATGGTCGATGACTTGGTCTCCACGAGTCGGGCCAATATTGAAGCCGCACAGCCGAAGTCTCCGGATGATGTCAGGGCTTTGAAGACGCCGCTGATTTCCTTCTCGAAAGAGGCCCAGGCTCAAATGAGGATTTTGAAGAGCACTTTAATGGACAAGCTCTACCGCCATTACCGCGTTTTGAGGGCGGTAGAAAAGTCCGCCAACATGATTACTCAGCTCTATCAAACTTTTGCCCGTACACCGGCACTGCTGCCGCCGCTCTACCAAGAACGGTCTAAGCGTTACGGTGTGGAGCGGACGGTGGCTGATTACATCGCCGGCATGACCGATCGATATGCGGTCTTAGAATTTAACCGGGTGCTGAATCCGGCTTTCGAAATCTGATTTAAAAGCGCAAAAAAAATCAGCCGATTCTCGAGAGGAGAACAGGCTGAAATTTTATGAGTTGATCGCGCTTAAACGATGGTGTTCATCTGTCCTGCATAGAGGATGAACAGACGCAAGCACATCATGCCGGCGATCGCACAGGTTCCTGCAAAGTAGAAGGAAACCTTGGACTCGGTATTTTTGCCTGCAATGAGAGACGCGATCAGCGGGATACCGAAACCGATACCGACGGCACCGACCCAGAAGACGACTGCCCAGATGCCGTCTGTGAAAGCGCTGAAGGCAAGTTTGGCAGATTCGTTGCCGGAGAGCAGGGCAATGGCGATCATGAACAGGCAGAAAGCCTCGGTTGCCATGACCGGCCATTCGGCCTGGTGCATTGCATGCATGTCGGGATCTTCTTCGCGAGCTCCGAAGCAGCAGGCGGCCAAAATCTTAGTGACAGCCATACCGGCGGAAATACCGGACGCAACGAAGAGAGCGGGAAGAACAGCCGTGTTGATCAGCGGGAAACGGATCAGCGCAGAGATCAGGAAGCCGGTGTAGGCGCAGATGGCAATCGCCAGCACCATGACGACGGCATTGATCCAGACGCGGAATTTTTCCAGCCGGTCGCAGACCGGCTTAACCCAGCCTAACAGCGGCCACTTGCTGAAGGTATCTGCAAAGGACATCACCATAAGTACTGCAACCAGCGGGATATAGAAGAGCAGCAGCATGACGCCGATACTCATCACACTCGTCGGGTTGTAGTAGACCAAAATTCGCCAGAAGTACAGAGGATTGGTCAGGTCAAGTACTAAGCAGAGCATACCGAGCAGGATGGTTGCCAGACCGATAATGCTTGCAGATTTGATGATGGGCGTTGTTTCCGTCTTATGCCTAAAGAAATTAAGCATAAGGGCAACGGCAACCGCACCGCCCGAGATACCGGCTAAGAACAGATAGACGGCAATTGGCCAGGGCCATGCGATGCCCTCGGATAAACCTATTGTAAAGTTGATGGCTCCGTCCATTTAAATTTTCTCCTTCATCACCGGGATGTAACGCAGACTCGGTTCGGTTCCGAGATACGGGCGAACCCGGACGGCATCCTTCACGTCTAACAGCTTGGCGACGTAAGAGTTCGGATCGTTCAGATCGCCGAACGCCAAAGCACCGTAACGGCACTTAGAGACGCAGGCAGGATCCTCGCCCTTTGCCAATTTGGTATGCAGACAGAAGTCGCAGTTTTCAGCAACGCGGGTCTGTGGGTTGATAAAGCGGACGTTGTACGGGCAAGCGGCGATGCAGTATTTGCAGCCGACGCATTTGTCCGGGTCCATCGTCACGATGTTGGTTTCCGGATCGCGGTGAGCTGCCTGTGCCGGGCAGACGCGAACACAGGGAGCATCGAGACACTGCTGACAAGAAACACGAACATATTTGCGTTCGCAGTCGCAGGGCTCGATTTTTCCGCAGTACGGGCAAGCCGTTCCGGGTTCTCTCCCGTTCTGGCGCTCTAAAGCCAGACGGAACACACCGGCAGGTGTCTTGTTGGTTTCGGCGCAAGCTTCTTTGCATTCGCCGCAGCCGACGCACTTGTTCTGGTCAAAGACCATGACATAGTGGGGCTTGGCAGAACCTTGCGTTACTCCCTGAGCCTGAGCACTCTTAATGGGAGCGCTCTTTTTCTCAGAGCAGCCGGCCAGCGTGAGAACGAACAGAGAACTGGCAGTCGTGCCCTTAATGAAAGTTCGCCTGTTGATGGTACTCACAATGTATCTCCTCGGCGGAATAAATCCGCGCTATAGGAGCTCGGAAGAGCGGCCCAAAGACGCTCCCCGGACTCCTTTATTTTGTTGCTATCTTGTTGTAACCGCCCTTGTCCATGATCTGCTGGGCTTTGGCAAGATAAGCCTGTGCGGTCTTAACTTGGTCAAGCAGATAGTTCTGGGCGTGCATACCCCAGGAACCGTCTTTCTTAATCATGGTTGCAATCTGGTCGGCTTTGTCGAGAAGAAGTCTGGCGTCGGTTTGGTCGGCTGGGCTCAGACGAGTAACTTCAAGAAGCTTTCTCATGCGGGGAATGGCTCCGGCGATTTCTTTGTAGCCTTCCTTGATCGGAGTCTGCCACTTCAGAGTTTCGCCGTAGACCTCTTTCTGATCCTGATAGATCAGGCCTTCGTCGAGTTTGGACGTTGCCGGGTTATGGCAGCCTTTGCCTTCGAAGACTGTGTAGTCGGCAGGCGTGTTGCGTGCGCAGCTCCACATCAGGTCAACGTATCCGTTTCCGTCTTCATCCTTGGCCATGACATAGCCTTTGGCCGTGCCGTCCTTACCGACCTTGACTTCACCTTCAACCATAGAGGAGGCCTTCGGGTCGACAAGGATCTTGTAAGTATGGATGCGGCGCAGAGCCTTGGGGCCGGCAGCGTTCTGATCGGTCGAATAGTCGGCGGCAGAAGCAACGTTCGGCATATGGCAGGCAATGCAGTCGAGCTTGTCATGTGTATCGGTGTGCGCAAACACATCGGCCTGAACCGTATGGCAGTCCTGGCAGGTCTGACGGATGACGGGTTTGTTCACAACGGCCATCCAGGCGACGCCGTCAAGACTTCTCGGATCGTGACAGGTGTTGCAGCTCACGCCCTTCTGAGCATGGACGCTCATGAAGTGCTGATCGGCTTTTTCATGGTATGCCTTGCCGGCGAGCTGGGTCTTTTGGTCTTTGGTCAGATCGGGCTTGGCATCCTTAGCGATACCGAGAGAAGCCATGAACTCAGGTTTTTCGGGGATGTTGATTTGATTAACGTTGTAAGAACCTTCTGCGGCACAGGCGGCAGAAAAACCGGTCGCTGCCAGGCAGGAGAGAGTTAACGTTGTAATTTTGGTAAGCATAGTATTTTGCACCTTTATGTCGGCGGCCCGTTCGAGGCGTTCCGCCGGGAGTCTTTACTAGAGCATCTGAGCTTCGCCCTGATCCATTTCCTCCGCGAGGAAGTCCGCCATAGCATCTTCAAGGTAAGTTGAAGAGTAGAGATACACGGTTCCGGCGGATGTCACGGTCACCCGAATGTCTTTGGCGTTGGGATCTTCAGCGATTCGATCGAGGACATCCTGGATCACAGTCGGATCGATTCGGAAGGGCGCAAATTCAAAGGTGAACACTCCGACGGGACGCGGATAGACGCGGGAACTTTCGCGAACCGTGTCCAAAATCTGCTCGTAAGGATTGTTCTGCGTAGAAAGCAGTCTGGCGTACGAGGCAGAAAGCAGCGGAGAGAAATGGTAATAGTGCTTGCTATCCCAGCTCGTGAGATCTTCAATGCCGTACTGACCTTTGAGTACTTCGGCTAAAACGGTTTCGAAGTACTCCGGCGTGATCTCTCTGGGTGCGGACTCAGCTTCCGCCGGCTCTTCCTTAAGGTCGGCAAGACTTAATTCGCCACTGAAGAGAGAACCGAACATCTGTCTGCGGGAGATCAGACGTCTGCGCTCTTTCTCTTCGGGGCTGTCGTCGGCCTTATTGCGCAGCTTTCTTTCCATTTCCGGGATGGCTTCGTATTCGGCCTTGATCTGAGAAACGGGAATGGGCTGTTGCAGGGGAGCCTTACTGAGGAATTCGTCTTGAAGGTCTTCGTGCGTTACCAGTTCAACCTTGCGGCTGTGTTCGGTAATCAGATCGATCAGCAGGACGATGTCAGCTTTGAGCTGGGCGGCATCCATTGCGGAGTTGGCTTCAGGGTGATTCATAATTTACTACTCTATTTTCCGGGGATTAAGCCTTCTTTCTGCATGACAGGGATAACGAATTCGAGATTGATATCCTTGTAAGCCTGTTCGGTCGGGGCGCCGGTGGCGGGATCCCAGTTGATCAGCTTGAAGAAGATATCGAAGCTCTTTTCAATGTCACCCTGATCCATACGGATCGTGCCTTTCGTGAATGCCGGTTTGTCCTTGGCATCTGTAAAGATCCAGGCCGGATAGAAGTCATGGTTCTTGCGCATATTGACTTCATTCATTTCGCGCATGGTGTAGGCGCGATGCAGCGTGAAGGCGCGGAAGCCGGCGTCATCAAGCTGCTTAGCAGTTGTATTTCTGCCGGTTAAGGCGCGATAAACCTTGCCTTCCATGTCATCGTCACCGATGTAGTTTTCGGACTTGTTGGGAGACACAACCCACGGAGCCATCCAAGAGCAAAGACCGAGCATGTCGTGCAGTTCTTTGCGGCAGATGATCCAGCGCAGACGGCGCATCTTGGCTTCATTGGTAGGCGTGTAGTCGCCGACTTCGTCGACGGCATCGCCGCTTCCCCAGAAGTGTTCGGCAATCTGTTTCTTCACATTGATCGGCAGACCGCTGCGTGTGAAGTTCACGGTGCCGTGGCACATCGGGTCACGGTTGTAGAGGCAGTTCAGAACCACGCCGACCTGACCGTCGTCTTCGTTGGCGTGATGTTTCGGATGGCCGAGACCCCAGTAGTTTGTGGATTTGTCTGTGGACCAGTCGGATTCGGGGATGCCGAAGTGGCCAAGCATGTAAGGCGTGCTTTCGCCGAGCCACTTGCCCATTTCACCCTGACGGTAAGCGATGCGCTGGAACAAATCCTGCAGGAAGGAAGCGTCGCAGTCTTCAATCTTCTGCCAAGGAATGGAGTTGTATTCCTTTTCAGGAAGAACCTTCTTCCAGAGGCCCTTGACGTACATCTTCTTGAAGTCGCGGTGAAGCTGACCGTAGTTGCACCATACGCCGAGGTCGTCCATTGTCTGGATGCCGACCATGGAAGCCTGACGGGCTGCCGGCAGGTCGCGTTTCGTGGCAATCTTCGGGAAGGTCACGCGGCCGAAGTACAGAGACATACAGGTCTGTTCGGTCATCTTATTGATGTGATAGCGGGCAGCAGCTTCTTCGTCTTCAACGATCGAGTAGCAGCGCAGCGGGCAGGAGTAGCAGCCGTTGTTGCGGACCTGAATCTTCAAACCCTGAGGTTTGCCGAGGAAGAACTGGCTGGCGCACCAACGGTAAGAAATCTTGTTGGGGCTGCGCATATCTTCACCGAGCGTGATCGGCGGATTGGCTTTCTGCCAAACGTTGCCCGGCATACCGTTCCAGCGGCTGCCCGGGGCCCAGAATTCAAACAGGGGGGTCGTGGCGTACGGAACGACGTGCTGGTTCAGAGAACCGAACAGATCGATGTTGCGTTCGGTGATCTTCTGCCATTCTTTCTTGTCGGCATGAATGTGGATCGGCTGGTCGCCGATGATAACGACGCCTTTGAGTTTCTTGGATCCGAAGACGGAGCCGACACCGCCGCCGGAATGCTGACGGGCGCTGATGAGCACGGACATCGGAACGAGGTTTTCACCGGCCGGTCCGATCACGGCGATAGAAGCCATCGGAGAGGTCTGGTCGGCAAGCATCTGCTGTGCACGACGGGTGCCCTGGCCCCAAATGCCTTTGGCGTCGCGCAGTTCGACTTCGTCGTTGTTGATGTAGAGGTAAACCGGTTTTTCAGATTTACCTTCGATGATGATGAAGTCATAGCCGGCCTGTTTGAGGCGTGCAGCCATGTCGCCGCCGATATGAGCGGAGGCAATCATCGGCATCGGATAGATTGTCGGATAAATGGTCGTAATGGAAGTACGGCTCGAGCAGAGGGCGCCGGATCCGGAGAAGGGTCCCGGAGCGATCACGAGCTTGTTGGCTTCATCAAGCGGCTGAGTCTTCGGAGGAACTTCGTCCCAGAAAACACGGTAGCCCAAAGCAGTTCCGCCGATTTCGTCTTTAAATCTCGGGAACGTCGGTTCTTTGGTGATTTTGCCGGTTGTTAGATTTACACGCAGGCCCTGACCGGTGTAGCCATATCTTTTTTGAATATTGTCCATAGCAGTTCCTTAGAGATTTAATTAACCATGGCAGACCGAGCACTGGTTAGCATTTTCTTCAGGCAGATAGCCGTGGGTCGGACGTCTTGCGGGTTCGCCGGAACGATCCTTCCAAGGCATATAGGTCAGAGCGGCAGCCGGGCAGGCTTTCACGCATTTCGGTTCGCCGTCGCAAAGGAAGCACTTGCTGGCTTTCTGTTTTTCGCGGTCGAAGCTCATCATGTCCCACGGACAGGCTTTCTGGCAGAGTCCGCAGCCGATGCACTTGTCTTCATCCACATAGCGGGCGCCGGTCTTGGGGTCGACGCGGATGGCACCCTGCGGGCAGGCATTAGCACAAGGGACAGGGTGGGCGCACTGACGGCAGGTGTCCTGATAGACAGTGCTGTCGCCCCAAACGCCCTGCAGAGGACGTGCACCGGGGTTGCCCGGACCGTACCAAATATTGCGGCCGATACGAATACGAGCCAGAACCGGGTCGTTCTTACCGTCGTTAAATTCGGTACAAGCCATTTCGCAGCGCTGGCAGTTGACGCAGAGAGAGGGATCGCCGACGATTAAGCCCTTTGGAGTTTCCAAAATAATGTAGGGCTGAGCGCCGGTCTGCGCGCGGGATTGATTCATAGCAGCAAATGCTGCGGTTACGGTAGCTACCTGCAGGAAGCCGCGTCGAGTAATGTCTTGGGGCAGATTTACCCGAGACATTAGGTCTTTCAGATCAAACATGATTTCAATTTCTCCTGATGGAGGAACGACAGAGACTGTCGCAGAGAGAGAACGCAGGGACGAAGCTAGGAGAGACCCTGCGAGTCCGTTGTGGTGCAGAGATTAGATTCGGGCAACAGACCAGCCGTCGCTGCCGACGGGTTTGATTGTCCAGCGAGTGAGAAGGATCGGTTCTGTGGCGGAGAAAACAACCGAGGGAAGCTCACGTGAGAGAGCCTTTGCGTAAACTACTTCTTTGAATCTGGTTGTCATTTTGTTCTCCGCAGCTAGTCGCTGCACTTGGGGTGTTATGCCGAGACGGTTTGTTACAGTTTCGTCTTCGACACGAACAAATTCCAACAATTTGTAATATTCTTGAAAAGAATTTTTGTGAAGTTACAATTTTTTTTTAGTGGATACACAAAATAAATACCCATCTAAAAGAAGAACAAAAAGTGTTTAGGATCAACAAAATATGTATGGTTGTTTTGTACTTTACCCCTTTGAGCTAGGAGAAACCCTAACAAAAAGAATAAATGTAGGTGTAAGCACGGACAATAGTTTCGGCTGCGAACTCGCCGAAGATGTTGTTTGCATGGAAGATATTCCGCCTTATGACGTGTCGCTGAGAGACGGATGGGCGATTAGCACAACTGAGGGTAATCACACCTTAGTGGGTGAGCCGGTCAAAAACGGAGAGCAGCCCGCTTTGTTACAAAAAAACGGTTCCCGATGGATCAATACCGGCGGTTTTCTCCCGCTTGCTGCCGATGCCGTCGTTTCAGATTCTGATCCACAAGCCCCGGATTTTGCTGCTGATGTGTATCCCTACGAGAACGTCCTGCCGCGCGGGACAGAATGGACCAAAGGGTCTCTTATTCTGAAAAAAGGTACGGTCCTTGGCGCCGGAGCGCAGGCGCTGCTGTTTGAGGCCGGCATCGAAAACATTCGCGTCTGGAAGCGCCCCTCGGCCGCGATCCTGGCGACGGGGCACGAGATTGCTGAAGCCGGCGCTTTGAGTTCAGCGGGACGCCACTCCAGCAATGCGGTCTATCTCATGAATCTTCTTTCCGGGCTGGGACTGACGGATACGGCGATCTTTTACGCGAAGGACGAAGCCGATTCGATTGCCGACCGTCTGGAAGTGCTTGCTCAAAGCTTCGACTTTATTATCACGGTCGGAGGAACCGGACAAGGTAAGAGCGATATGCTGCGGCTTGCGCTTAAGCGCGCCGGAGCGAAGCAGTCCGAAGATCAGACAAAACTCTCGAGTTCACTGCCTTTTGTATGCGCAAATCTCAAAGGTGCGGTTTTGTTCGGCCTTCCTGGTAATCCGCTCGGGTTCGTCAACATTGTTCAGCGGGTCGTGCTCCCCGTCATTTGGCAGTCTTTCAGAACGGATCCTTTCTTTGTGAGACGTCAAAAAGTATTCATGGGATTTGATTACGAAGGCAAAGCCGGCGACATTTGCGTGCAGTTGGCGCCGTTCGAGGGCAGAGTCATTGCACTTCCCGTACAGAAGGGAAGCGGCCGTTCGTCGGCTTTTCGAGATGCAGCGGCGGCGATTCCGAATCCCCAGGGCCGAAGGATTGAAGCCGGAGAAGCCGTGGAAGCGCAGCTGTTTTTTAACGGCTTATTGAGTTAAAGCGCTTCTGGCTCGGTAAGATAGGTTAGAAAACCAAAAGACCCGAATCCCATGACCCGTTTGACTCGATTGTCTGCAGCTGCGCAGGCACACTATGTTGTCCTCAGAAGTGTGCCGGAAATCTCTTTGATTCCGTTTGATAAGAACATCGAGAAGCTCTTTCAGATCTTCTCAGACGGCTCTCGTGCGTACAGCACTGACATTTCGGCCTTTGCGGTTTTTACCGACCAAATTCATCTGCTGCTGACGCCGCGAGAAAAAGCGGAGGATCTCTCTCGGTTCGTGCAGCAGCTAAGCCGTCTGTACAGCCATTACTTCAATGACGAGTTTTCGCGAAACGGCAAGATTTGGCAGGGCAGATTTGAGTCTTCGCTTCTGCAGGGAAAAGGCAGGCTTTTGGCGGCGACAATTTATATGGAATGGCTGCCGTTCGTTTACGGTTACGGAGAGCCGCAGTTTTATCCGTGGAGCAGCTACTTCCATCACGCCGGCATCCGCAGCGATTACTTCATGGTGCCTTCCATCGAGTATTGGGCACTGGGCAATACGCCGTTTGAGCGGCAAAAAAATTACAAGGATCTTTTTGAACGCGGTCCTGATAAAGTTTTCGGGGAAAGGCTGATGTCTTGTGTAAAACGCGGCTGGCCGATCGCAGACAAGAAGTTCTTAGAGTCTATAGGCGTTGAGGCTGAACGGATGGAGCCGCAGCGCGGAAGAGGTCGCCCCCGCAAGGCGTCCGCAATAAACCCTCTTGAATCTGACACCAATTTATTAAATAAATAAAGAAAATTTTTATAAATTAGTGTCACATAAAAATATTTCTTTGCATTTTGCGAAGTTAAATCTTCTATAACAAACAAGTCTTCAATAAAGAATCCATTCAGGAGAACCCCATGAGCACTCGCTCAGACCAAAGGAAAGATGCTGCCGAGCACGGACTTTATGATCCCGCTTATGAGCATGACGCTTGCGGTGTCGGTTTCGTCGCCAGTGTCAAAGGACAGGCCAGTCACGAAATCGTGACGCAGGCGCTGCAAATTCTAAAAAATCTTGATCATCGCGGCGCGGTCGGTGCTGATCCGCTGTGCGGCGACGGCGCCGGTATTTTGATTCAAATTCCGGATGCCTTCTTCCGCGCCGAAATGGCTAAACAAAACATCCTTCTGCCGCCCGCAGGCGACTACGGCGTCGGCATGATTTTCCTGCCGCGTGAGCACGCTTCTCGGCGCGCCTGCGAACAGGAATTGGAACGCGTCGTGAAGGCCGAAGGCCAAGTTGTTTTAGGCTGGAGAGACGTTCCGGTTGACACCACTATCAGAATGTCGAAGACGGTTTTGGAAACCGCTCCGGTTATTCGTCAGATCTTCATCGGCCGCGGTCCCGACGTCATGGTGCCGAACGCCCTTGAACGCAAGCTGTACGTCATTCGCAAGCTTGCCGGTCACAAAATTCAGGCTTTGAAATTAAAGCACGGCAAAGAGTTCTACGTGCCTTCAATGTCGACAAAGACCATTGTGTACAAAGGTCTTTTGCTGGCAGATCAGGTCGGTGCCTACTACAAAGATCTCAATGATCCTCGTGTCGTCAGCTCCATTGCTTTGGTTCATCAGCGTTTCTCGACCAACACATTCCCGAGCTGGGAACTTGCCCATCCGTACCGCATGATTGCGCACAACGGCGAAATCAATACGGTTAAAGGCAATTTTAATTGGTTAAGAGCCCGCGAACGTGCCGTTGAAACAGCCGTCCTGGGAGATGACGTCAAGAAGCTGCTGCCGATCATCTACGAAGGTCAGAGCGACACGGCTTGTTTAGACAACATGCTTGAACTTCTGGTCATGAGCGGCTACCCGCTGGCTCAGGCCGTGATGCTGACCATTCCTGAAGCTTGGGAGCAGGCAAAAGGACAGATGGATCCGGCTCAGCGCGCTTTCTACGAATACTACGCAGCCATGCTGGAACCTTGGGACGGTCCGGCAGCTGTCGGATTTACCGACGGTGTGCGCATCGGTGCCGTACTCGACCGAAACGGTCTTCGTCCGGGTCGCTATATTCTGACCAACGACGATATTGTGATCCTGGCTTCTGAAGCAGGAACACTGCCGATTCCTCAGAGTCAAATTAAAAAGAAATGGCGTCTGCAGCCGGGCAAGATGTTCATGATCGATACCGAACAGGGCCGCATCATTGAAGACGAAGAAATCAAACGTACCCTGGCTCTGAGCAATCCTTATAAGGAATGGACAAAGCGCCTGAACATTCATCTCTCTGACGTGGTTGCTCCGCCTCCGCTGCCCAACAATAATCCGGTTCCTCTGATCAAACGTCAGGAAGCGTTCGGCTACGGCGAAGATGACATTAAGTTTGTTCTGCGCCCGATGGCGGAAAAAGGCGCAGAAGCAATCGGCTCCATGGGAAACGACACACCGCTTGCGATGCTCTCTCACCGAGCCAAGCC
>OGFO01000718.1_pt1 | contig 17427 bp, 22 predicted proteins | sample 1570981 | NCBI WGS metagenome assembly OGFO01 (sample SAMEA2581955, study PRJEB24529) | metagenome | biome: Human gut stool | place: China | collected 2011
CAGCAGGTTTCCCGGCAAGATAATAACCACCGTCCTTCTTTCTTAAGAAATTGCCGCCTTTGATACGCAATATTCTGATGGGAGGATTGGAGGTTTCCACCTTGGATATAAAGACACAATTGGCAAGAGTGACCATTGTATTGGCTTTGTACGGAGTATTGGCGGATTCCCAATGACCGCCACCTACAACAGACAGGCCCGGATCACCTTTTTGTCCTTCCGCCACTTGTTTCAGCCATGCCGGGTTATCATCTGACGGCTCGGTTGTTGTTCCATTATCATCAACACACAACCACAAAGCCCCGTTGTGTGACACCCGGTCATAGTAGGCGTACTTCCCTGCAACCCATTCACCTTTGTCTAACGGAACACGCACTGTCTGTCCGGTGATCTCGTCAACTTGGAAGATAAGCCCGGTCATGATAATGTTTTGAAGAACGGCCGAGTAATTGTCCGCATTAATACCGGCTACAGTCATGCCTTTTTTCTTGCCGAACCACGCAGGCATCTGCGCCGGTTCCGGGTCCCAAGTGTTGGCATTGTCAAAGAATGTAATACAGTTGTTTCCGTTGACTGAATCAATAAGTATATAGGTCTGACGTTCCGGATCAGTAAAGTTACCTGTTTGTGCCAATACCATCTGCTCGGCAGGTTTCCAGTCAGAATGTCCCGGACGGGGAATGACAGTAAACTTCTTGGCGGTATAATCTGCGGCAGTCACCCGGAATTTCATCTCTTCAAAGCCATTCAGCTTGCCTTCGCTATTCTTAGCCACAAAACAGGTGGTAAGGATATCATCAACAAACTGGCTCAATCCGTCCGCGTCCGTCAGATCGGGAGTGATGGTGTAGGTTCCATCGCCGTTATCCACGTATGACAATACGCTACAACCGCCACCGGGGGAGTTTACCATACGTCCTTTGAAATAAGTTGTACGGTTATAGGCTATTTCCGGGACAAACAAACGCTTACGGAAAACTCCGCTTCCCATTTCCATGTCACCCTTTTCGTCTATGTATCCACCTGATACACCAGTAACGAAATCACCGAACTTGGCATATTTCTTAATCAAGACTCCGCCCAGTAAGGATAACAAGTACTTAGTGGAATCCGCCACGTCCTTCCGCAAGAATATCTCTTTCAGCTTCTCCGCGCTGTTCTCTATCTCAGTCATTACACGCAATGCGCTCATCACGTCTTCATCGGTGTAGGTGACATCCTCGTCACCCTGCTTTACAATGCGGTTTATCAGGTTTCCTGCTATCTTAAGCCCCTTAAGGTAATTAATGATCCCTTGCGCATCATCATCGTTCAATGCGGATAAGAACCAGTTTTGTACAGGTGTGTCCTCATCCAGCGTATATGCGGAATTGGCATGATCGGCATTGGTGACATCACCGCCACCACCACCACCCTGTATAATAGTCACAGAGCGGGGAACATATTTGCCATCACGCTCCCTTGGTACTATACGGCTAACGATTCTTATATCTGACCTTATCGCCATTCTCTATCATTGATAATGTTAATGTATTCTGCTCGTAATCCCAAACACCACTTAACAGCATGAATTTCTTACTAACCATAGAATTGTCATACAAAACCGTGAAAGGATGAATGAGATCACTGTTTTTTAATACTTGCGTTAACTTGATTTTGGTTACCTGATAACGGTTGATTATACGGCGAATATAACTTTCTTCAAGGCGAACCAGCCCAGTCTCTCCGGCATAATAGATATTATCTGTTACGTAAAAACCGTTAAGCAAGGGCTTTGAAAAGCTAGCACCATCATTATTATAAGTAGATATTCCGAACTCCTGTTCATCCAGTTCAGTCATATACTCTCCATTAACCACATTCTCATATACCCTATCCCCATCTTCTCCCTCAAAGTTTTCATCATCCTTTTTATAATACTTTACTTGCAAATCCTTAAACCCTATTCTAGATATATGAAAATCATTCCATGGCGCACTAAAGCCTTTCCCCAATAACCTAAGTTCAAAATCTCCGTACAAACCACTGTCAGGCAATTTTATAAGATATCCATTAGCCCCGGTATAAGGATCATCGACAGTTTTTGTATTAATAACCGATCTCCAATATCCTACGGTGTTACTTACTTCCACTCTAAACGTTGAAGAAGAATCCATCGTCCATGATGTACCGTTCCAATACCAATTGCCAATCCGCAATTGAAATACAGGCGCGTATTTACCTTCCTCAAACTCCCTGTTTTCCAACTGGTACTCATACGTTGTATTATATATTCCCAAACTAAAGGATAAACAGATAGCCCCATATACATATAATAGTGAGCCACCCTTAATCAAAAGCAATGGATTATTCAAGCCCCAAGATTTATCCTCGTATGATCTGAGAGAATTGATACGGCATACAACAGCATTTTCCCATGAGTATTCCGAAACATCCGGAACAAACACACCATTTTCTATATGGCCGTTGCTTTCCGATATCTTCGCGATAGACGAACCAAAATTCTTTAAATTCCCCGTATTCGGATCATTATCAGCATTTATTTCAACTTCTCCACCTGCGGCATCATATATCTTCGGTTTCCATACTACAGGCTTGTATGTTTTCAATATGTATCGTCTCCATTCTGAATCCACATCAGTTATTTTCCCATCAACCGAACGTTTTCCAAGCAAATCAGCCAGACTATCGTAAGGCTCTTCATCTATCATGCTCTCCGGAGCGTTATTTATAGCTTTTACCGTAGCTTTATTATAACCTTTCTCTATATCTATTGTATGGTCACTTCCGGCGAATCCAATATTCTGTAGCAAAACCTCATTCGGATATACGGTTTCATATTCTGTCAAATCTTCATTATAAGCATGGTATTCACCATTCCAATCGGGGTCTACAAAATATAAGCTTCCTTCATAATCGTACAAACTCCATGCAAAAAAACGACACAAATATTCCAACACCTCATTGAGGTAATTCTCTTCCGATATGAAATTCTCTTCCGCAAGGACAAGATTTTCAAAAAGGAACTTGTTCTCCGTGTAATCAGACTCCGAAGAAGCGTATACATGAGGAATATAAATCTTCTCATATCCTCCATTTGCAGACTTAAGTATGTATCTAAGCAGATCTACAGCTTTAATGAAGGCATCATCATTCTGTTGCTTGTATCTTATATTCTCAAGCGTGCCTATCGCACTGATACAATCAATACTAATATTATCTGGCGTAGGCTTATAAGGCTGCGTAAATTGTTCCGGAACAATATATCCCGTCCACATCAACTTGTCACCCTTAAACAATTTAACCGGTGCATACTGGTTATTAATACTGAACAGGTCCAGAAGCAAATCACTTCCCAATAGGGTTAATGTCGCCGTAGAACTTCTTATAGGTTCATATACGAAATTCTCATCGTTCCCCTCCACGACAAACGCGCTTCTCGCACCCAGTAATTTCGTAACCTGACCTACATAGCCCTCAATATATACCTTCACATCGTAGGCGGTGTTCTTGTAATTCTTGAAATGTATGTTGTATCTCTGTCCCATATCACCACTTTATATTGTTAGCCTTCATGTAATTCCTTATCGTTATATACATAGCCTTACCGCTTACCCGTGCCTCACCGTCTACTGTTATGTGATTGGATGGTCCACCATTGTTAATCATATCAAACAACTTGCCTTGTTGGGACTGGTTCAATATCATCTCACCACTGTTAACGCGTGCTATCATGTGATCGCCGAAAAATGAAGAACCTCCCACTATACCACCTGTTGCATATTTTGGAATATTGGCTAAAGCTGCCAATACTGATGCTATGGCAGCGACAGCCAATGCTGCACCAACGAAAGGGATGGAAGCCACAGACGAAGCGGCACCGGTTACGGCCGCTTCTGTATTAGCCACAGATTCTTCCTTCTTCTTTGTATTAAGGGCATCAATAGCCGGAATCGCGGCAGCTACGGAGGTCAGCAAGTTACTGAAGTAAGACAGGAGCGAACCGGCGGCACCATCAGCCATTGAAGACATACTACCAAAGGCACTACCTATGGCACTTAACGAATCGGCGAAATCGTTATTTAACTTTATATCCTCTCTTGTAATCGGATTAATTTTTTGAGGCATTTTCTCAGATATCTTAGCATAGCTTAATAGATTTCCTCTTCCTTCGCCTTTATTTACAAAATCGGGAGCGTTGGGAAATCTTGCTTGAAATTCTATTGTTATTTTCCTTTTTTTTAATTCATCCAAAGTTTTTGCGGCAGCTTGTCTAGCCTCATCACTGGCGGCATTAGCATACTTCTTTTGTGCCTCATTAATTTTTTTATCAAGTTCAGCCAATGAGCCAATAGGGCTTTCTGCTTCTTTTAATGGTTTTTGTATAGTTCCATTTATATTTAGTTCTTTTTGCTTTGCGGCAATAACTACCATTTCTTCACGTTGCGCCTTTATATTGTCGTATATAGCCTGTCTTTCCGTATACTCTTTCTGGGAAATTTCCAGTAATTTTCTCGCTTCTCCTACTGCCTCAGCTTCTTTTTTAGCATATCCATTTACATTAAGTAGCTTTGCTCTTTCATATTCTGCTTGTCTTCTACTTAAAGCTTCTAATCTCACCTGATAACTATTAGCCTCTGGATATAATTCATTAGCCCTTTTCAGCTCTTCACTTAAAGCCTGCTCCATAGTCATTCCTCCGGCTACAGACTTATTAATACGCTGATTACTTTCTAAAACAACCGAAGGAACATTTTCACTACTACGCATTTTCCTTAGCTGTTCTTCGGTCATAAACCATTCTTTAGCCTTAGTAATAAGGCTTGTAAACATATCAATCGAAGTCTTTAATATGCCATTTGAATTATTTACCGTCAAGATTAATCCTTCCCACGCTGATTGCAATCCCTTCACGGAACCCGCTACATTATCATTATTTATCCTCTGCTGTTCGAACGCCGTATTTGTATCCGTTATCACTCCGGTCAATTCTACAAACTTATCCTTTTCTGAAACGAGCGCCAATGCAGCCGTTACACTCTCTTTGCCAAACATTTTCGTCATTTCCGTAGCGTTCATGTGCTTTGCCGCAAGGTTTTCCACAGCTTGTGATAATCCGACTACAGAAGGGCGTAAATTCTTGTCCGCGCTGCTTTCCAAAGTAAGAAATATATTACGTAGATTGGTTCCCGCACTGCCGGCGTCCGTTATTTTGGGAGCGATAGCCTCTATCGCGGCTACCAATTCATTGAATTGTACACCTACAGAAGATGCAGCACCACCAGCGTTTTCTATAGCCTTATTCAAATATGGAATATCCGCCGAACCTTGTTGAGATGCTGCCGCTAAAATATTGATATATTCAGCAGCATGACTTGAGGAAGCCCCCATTTGGTTTAAGGAGCCAGCTAATGCCTTTGCGGCTTCCGGCACATCTATTTCTGCCGCTTCGGCAAGAACTATAGCGCTTTCGGTTACTTGTACCAAAGCTTCTTTATTTTGTAATAAGGATGGGATCTGAGACCCCATCAGCTTAAAAGCATCTACCACCTGAGATGCAGTCTGCGTGGTGGTACTGCCCAAACGGATAGCCTCATCCTTAAAATACGAAAGCTCCTGCGTTGTCACACCTGTTAAGGATTTCAAAGAAGATAACGACTTCTCAAATTCCATAGAGGTTCTTACCGCATCCCCAATGGCTACCGATATACCAGCAAAAGCAGCAAAACCACTTAGAGCAGGTCCTATCTTGCCGGCCATGCTTGTTATACCTTTCTCAAAATTCCCGATCTCACCCTTCGCCCTTTTGATATTCTTATCAAAATCGGCAGTGTTGAATAATAGTCTTACAATTGCATTACTCGCCATATTCCATATTTTTTGCCCGTTCCCTTAATTCTTTCAATTCATTCTCATCTATTTTTATCGGCTCCCGTTTTTCGTCCCACGGAAATGGAAACAGCAATTCAGGCGTGAGACTTTCCGTAGAATTCACTTGTGCGATAGTATACATCATCATCCTTGTGCGCTCCCATGCCTCCTGCTCCTTCCGGTTCATCCCCCTTATAAATGCAGCACACTCGTTAAAAGTCATACTGTCAAAGAAGTAATCAGGTGATATCCCTCCACGACCGACAACTTCTTCATACAACCTTATCACGCTTACTTCTTCGTTCTCTTTCCCATCGCTTTTTTTTTATCATCTTTCCCGATAATCACACTGATTCTCTTGTTCTCTTCCTCTAAAACAGCTAGAAATGTTTCGAAAATAGATGGATCGGAATCACATGCATCTATCACATCATCAAATGTTAACGGAAAATCCTTGTTATTTGCCATCAGCATGGCACATAACAGAATATAACTGTTAACCATCCTGTCGCCGGAATAGGGTTTTCCGGTAATTTCCTCATATATAAATAAGGCGCGCAGAGTATACCTTAATGTATACTCTGCATTGTTGATCGTTACTTTCTTCATAGCCCAACAGCTTTAAATCAACCTCCTGCACCTGTAGCCTTCTCCAGTTTCCCTTGTCCCTTAAACTGCGCCGTCATGGTGGAATTACTACCCTTGGCATCAGTACGGTCAAGAGATGTAATCAGAGCCTTACCCTTGTAATACTTCTGACCCGTCTTCGTAGCCGGAGAAGTCCAACCGTTTTCAGGAACACCGTCATTGGTCAAATTAGCCGGTACTCCCAAAATGATATCAACCGCCTCACCGGCAATAAAAGCATCATAAAGAGAATCAAAACTTTCCACATCAGTATCAGCACTCACTAACGCCTCTGTAGATGCTTCCCATCCCATCTTCGTAACTATCGATTCATCCCACATTCCATCGTCCTTGCTTGCAGCGTCTCCCGTTTCCGCTGTCAGTGTCAGTTTGTGACTTGTCGCCAAAGCCGTAGCCTTTCCGGCAACGAAAATCATAAAGTCCTTTCCGTTCAAAGGTTTTGCTTTCATAATTCTATTTTTTTATTAAAAATTCGTTGTCTTTATCTCAAAATTCAGACTAATCGTGAATGCAGGCAATTGATCATCATATCCTTTCACCCATGTTGTAATAACGCATTCATTCACATCAAAATCTTCATAACATGCTGTCTTTCCTTCGACAGCCTTTCTCGCGGCCTGTCCTAATGTCACAGCCTCATTATATGTTTTTGCCACTACCGTCACCGTACATAATACATTGTCACTTGCAGGGCCATCCTTCGTTTCATCTCCTCCCTGTCCACTATCATCATATACTATGAATGGATATACACTCCCATTCGGTATAACTATCGGATAGATCCTGTCACCTATACTATTGAAAATTTCGCTTGATTCCTGCAATTTCTCCACCAAAAATTTACCTGTTAATATGCTCATATCCAATAATATTAATTAATTACTTCCCTTCCGCAACCTCGGCAATCAAATCCGCCACTCTCAATGATATCCTCTTACTTGCTTCCTGCATTGATCCTGTCGCCACCGAAAAAAATCCCTTTCCTCTTATTTCTCCACGATTTGCCGTTTTATTGTTTTTGCTTCTGTTTTTTGTATATGCAGTTCTCTTTTCTGTTCCATCGTTTATAAAACGCAATATAAACGCCCTATCTTTCCCTCTATACGAATTGATCTGTATAGTACGCTCGCTGATTCTCCTTCTACGTCTTATACCCGATCTTCCTCCCTTCGGCTGTTCGTATAGCCTCATACCTCCCGCTTTTTTAGGGTTGAACAAACTTACATTACCACCATATATTTTTTTATATACCATTGTTTTTACACCCAAATAAGCGCGTCTCGGATCACTCTTCATAGCATTCTTAGCAGCCTTCCTCACGTCCTTCCTCACGTCCGCCAATTCTTGGCGTATCATCTTTTTTACATCTTTTTTTCTCAATGCTTTTTCAGATAGCATCTTATCAAGCATCTTTACAACATCGTCAGCGTCCAATGTCATTACCACCCCAGATATGGCGCGACTCCCTTTGCTTTCATACATACGTTTCATGTATCCCATAAGAAACCTCCGCTTATTTCAAGCGGAATACACGAAAAATCCATGTATTCCGCTTAATTTTATATTATTAACCGCCTACAGAGGCTTTACCTGCATATAACGCAAATGCCTCTGTACGCAATGTAGTCAAGCTCCAATCAGCATTCAGTGTCACTTGAACCACATCTTCTTTAGCTCTTGTGTAAGGATCCACAATCAAGCGCACTTCTCCATGCTGGTTGGCAGCCAAGTAACCGAAACATCCTGCAGCAACATATTCTACTTCTGCCTTAAGCTTATCATCACCATAATTAATATATTCTGTTGTAAATACTGGATATCCATTGATGGTACCATTTTCTATCACCATACGTCCACTACCTGCATCAATTGGTGTAGCTTCCAATGTGGCTTTCATTGCCTCACTCATCACATAACAGAAACCGTTCATCTCCACTCCTGTACTTGCTACCGCTCCCTTCATGCCCAGCAATTCTTTATAAGTAGGAGTGGCGGCGGCAAAAGTTCCATTAGCCTTCGCTCCGGCAAACGGTCCGTGAAGATCACTTGTGAAGTTCTCATGTGAGAATGTCACACGGTTCAATGTTCGTGATAATCCGGCTCTCAACTGTCCCTGTATCAGTGACACCAAGTCCGTATAACTGTCATTGATGGCCTGATTAGACACAGGGATAGTAATACCAAGTCTTACATGTTTTGCGTTAATCTTACTCAGATCCAACGATTCATCAGTCAGTGCCACTGTCTCTCCCTTAATTGTTGCCTCAACCGATCCCAATACGGGCCATTGCAGATTTCCGGATACGCCTGTCTGCACAGGAATACCTACCTTGTCAAAAATAAGACCCATTTCAAGAGGAGGAAGGATATCCTTAATAGTTAATGGGATCATACCACCTGCGGTAATATCCGATGTGTCCATTCCCGTATATTCCCTACTCAACGCAAATTCCTTCTTTCCGCCAGAGCTGTTAACGATACCTTGCAACGCCTCACGCAACATCTGATTCTTGCTTTTCTCTACCTTTTCAGCACTCTTCTGAGCGTTTACCATATCAAAGTTCATCTGAATCTCACGAGTATGTTTACCGAAATCGGCTTGCAACTGCTGAAATTCTACATTCTCTTCCGCACTCAATTCCCGCTTTTCCGATTTTGCTTTGTCAGCTATCTCATTCATGCGGATATTAACCGCCTCTCTCTTCGCTAGGAGTGAATTCCGCTCCTGAATTAACTCCTGTACCGTTTTTTTTACTTCTTTCATACAAACTAAAATTAATATGTTAACTATTTGAATTAATACATCAAAGATTCCCGTTCCATCCGTTTCGCTTCCATTATTACTGGCCCTGTGTACTTTATCTCTCTTTCCTCTTCCAACTTTACCCCCGCGTCAGTCAATTCCCGCGCTGTCACACTCGTTTCCACGTATGCCGGATCACTTGCTATCGTCATTTCATACACCTCATCTATCCGGTTTACATGCCTCAACAATACACCCTCTCCATCCTTGGTATATCTTACAGAACTTTTCTCATCACTCCAGTAGGTGAATGATGATCCGGACAAATCGCCCCTCTTGACAAGTTCCAATGCGGTATTTCCATCCGGTGTTTCCGGTGCTTCAAACGAGTACTTCACACCCGTCTCGTCAACCGTAAGTTTCAATGTTCCATTTCCTTGGTTGCTTCGTGCCAGCAATTTTTCCCGGTTGTGCCATAGGGTCATCTTGATATCCATTCTGTTCAAGTCTTCCTCCGTAATAGCACCTTTCTCTATAATTTCCCTGTAATCCTCCCAGTAATCCACCAACATACGGCTTTCCACGCCAAACACAATAGCATAACCCTCAATGGTTCTGCTGCTCTTCTGTCCTTCCGCCGCCTCACGTATCCTCGGGACAAACCTTTCTCCCGTCATTGTGCGCACTTCCCGTTTGTTTTTCTCCTTTTCTTTCATTTTAATATCGTTAATAGTCCGTCTATAGTAGTCATTACCATACAGTCAGCTAAATACCACTCTCTATACATCCTTTAATAGACTGTTTTGGCTTACCCATTTTTATCGTCCTCATCCAGTACCGATGCTGTTATTGTTACACTTCCGTCACTCCTCGAACGATTCAAACTCTCTATCCCGTACATCTTTCCGTCCCAACTCAATCTGCACCTCTCTGTTATGATCTTGTTGTTTCTCATCATCACCAAAACCTGCCTTGTCATCCATGATTCTCCCAGCGTCAACGCCTCCATTCCCTTCTGAAATTTTACCGAAGCCCATACAGTCGCTTTTTTCTGGTATGTTACTATCTGATCCCCCATTTCACCGCGTGTCACCACCGGCTGCAATATATCCACTCTCTCATTCAATGCTCCTGCCCGTAACATAACTATTCCCTTTCCGATAACTTTACATACGGTTTTACCAATACAGCGATACTTAGCGGCACCATGTTTTGAGCTATGCTAGAAACCGGTTCCCGGTTTCTGTAGAAGTGGGATGCCAGCATCAATATTGCCACCTTCAATGATGATGGGAATCCCCTTCCATCCCATCCGTTCAGCTCTTCCAGCGTCCTCCGTGTCATATCTATTACCGTATCCTCTGCCGCACATCCGTATAGCAATATCGACTTGTCTTCGTCTTCGAAGTCCACCCTCATCTGTAGTTTCAGATCCTCCATTGATACAATTCTCAACTTTTCGCTCATACACCCATCGTTTACATGTTATTATCCTGTAGCTGTTTACCGGACAGTTTCTCGCTTCCCAGTTTTGCCAAGTTCGTGCTCAAATACACATCATCCCCCTGCTCTACCGGGGCTTGGTCATTCTCCCGTCTTATGTCATTTACAGTTGCTTGGCCTGTCCCCAGTCGGGATTGATCTGCCTTACCCTTACTGTCCACGTCCAGCGCGTACAGTGCAGAGAGGTCGAATGTGTATTTATAATCCATATATGTAGTGTAGTCCAGCATTTTTGCTGCAAACTCCCTCTCTATTTCTGTTATGATTGGCTGCAATGCCTCCGAATAGAATGCAACATTACTCATCTCCGCACTCTTATAATTCGCATTCGAATCATCCATCAACTTGCTAGGTGGCACATTGAACGCCCTTGCAATATCCCTCAAGTTAAATTTTACCATTTCCAGAAATTGCATATCAGCAGTAGACATGCTGATAGGTGTCAATGTTCCGTCTCCTCTTACTACCAGTATGTCCTCTCCACGGTTAATGTCATCTTGCAAGTCCTGTCCCTGCTTCCCTAGTTCCTTGTCTTGATATTCACCGAATCCCTTCACACTCACGTTATTCTGCAAGATCGCCTTGAATCTACCACCTGTCGCGAACCTTTTCAGTGTCTCTCTATCTGCCGTAGACGATATGGATAACGTATCCCTTACGTATGCTATCGTGGACCGTCCCATATACCCTCCATCCATGCACATGTTCTTAAAGTGTAGGATCTCCTCCGCTCTCACAGTCTTATATATCCGGTTAATCGGGTCATTGATCATGTAGGTATTACTGTATACATCATATACCACAGATCCCGGTGAGCACAGGTACATAGCCTGTATGCTTCCTAGAGCATCCCTCATCGGATATAGGTAAGCATTCCCTTTCAATAACATCATTGCTACCAAATACTTCATCAATGTGTACGAATTCATCCGTTCATTAGGTTTTACCCCCAGCAGGTAGTTCAATTTCCTACCCTCGCCCGAGTCGTATATCTTGTAGTAATCCTTCGCCCTGTCCTTCCTCTTATACCGCAATGTCAATACTGCTGCCGAGCTTGATATCAGATTCACCGCACGGTATACCGCTGCTATACGCATCGCCTTCTCGTCCGTGTTAGCATATACTACATTCTCCGTATATGACCCTCCGGTAACAGGTGTATCCGTCTTCTCTCCGGTAACAGGTGCTACAGGAATACCCTTCCCCTCTCTTCTAAACAATTGCATGAATTCGCCTATCATATTAAAAAACATCATTTATCAATTATATTTCCTTCTTAATACCAGCGAAAATATGTTTAAGGTTACCCGTGTCTCCTAATGTTTATTGCTCATAATTGTTATAGAGCCATATAGTCATCAAGGTTGCTATAGCTCCATCTATTTTTAGATTTGATTTTCTTTTCAATGGCTTCTTATTTCCCATTCTGTCTTCATCCAGATAACAGTTACCGAAGCAGTAGAATAAAATCGGATTATTCGCAAGCCTAACTCTTGCCGGATTCATTTTTGCAGCACGTTCGAATGTCTCAACAGGTGATGTAAATGCACCGTATGTTTGCGGAACGGCACGCAATATCCTACCCGGATCCACTCCTGTGGCTGATATTGCTGACGCTATAGCATTAACAACCTCCTGTGATTTATACGCATCGTACCCAATCTGTAATATACACAACTTCCTATTCCTCTTCAAAATGTCCTCCACTATCATCGAATCGCTTATAACCGCCCCCTTGCACACTTTCAAATACCCAGCCTCAGCCCAATATTTATATAGCTCCTTGTTCGGATGTGTTTTTAACGTTTCCTCTGGTATGTAAAAATCAGCCCACACAAAAAAACTTCGCAACGGCCGGCTATATATATTATAAACCACCGCTGAAAAGTCATCACTTACAGACAGGTCTAATGCCACCATCGTGTCCGGTCTTCCTTCAACTTTATCCACATCAAAATCAGAAGCCAAAGATCTAGCCAGATTCTGCGATATCCATACATTCACTCCCCCGGCTACGAATATATTCAGTAATTTCGTTTTAAATTCTATCATAGCCTCAGCATCATGCTGCGCTTTCGCCCATCTTTGCTTGTAGTAATTCTCCTGCACCGTCACTCCGATATGCGGGTTACATTTCCTCCATACTTCCGGTTTCCCCATACTTTCCTCGTCCATCTCCCATTCGTCCGGCATAAACAGACTTGCAAATTGTGAATCATCCCTATATTCATTCATCAATACTTTTTTTGCGTTCTCCAACTCCAGAGCGAACGGACCGTCTTCTACTCTGCTAGCCGTGGTTATGATTATCGTTAGCGGTTCCCTTCGCACACCCATGGATGATGTTAGTACCTGTAGTAATTCCGCACCGTCCGAATGATCCTTGACATACTTCGCCTGTGCGTATTCATCGAAAATCACAAGAGAGGCGTTAAGCCCATCCTTAGTATCCCCGCCTCCTGTAAGACATTCTACAAAAGATTCCTTCCCGAACTTATTCTGTTTCCATTTTAACGTCTCCCTCGTTGATTTAAAATACTTACGTTCACTATCCAGCTGCCGTATTATCTTCGATATTTCTTCAAAACATATCTTAGCCTGTTTATAGGAGTTTGCCGCCGTGTATGCTTGCGCATTAGTATCACCAAACAGCAATTCATTCACCGCAAGCGATGCGGTACTCGTTGTTTTTGAAAACTTTCTAGGGACGAATAGAATAGCTTCTCTCACCAGTCTTCTTAATTCCATTATTCTCCCATCCTCTATTTTTTTTGTCTTCCCTATCTTCTTGTCCGATTCCCCTTCAGCTTTCCCCACATCTTCCCAGTGGTAGAATCCTAATATTGAAGCAAACTGGAAATACTGAATAGGAGTAAGCCTGTAGCATTTCCTTCCGTCCATCCCGGAGAATTTTAGCGATTCATATAGTTTGACAAACCTCTTTACTTTCGAAGCCCTGAAAGTGTATTCGTCCATCAACCTTAGAAATTTCAACACAGCCAACACCTCATACAGATTATGATCATCCGGATTATCCCTAACTCCTTTCACATACTTCTCCAGCCTCTCATCTATACCTCCTAATTGATATCTTCCCAAGTCTATCTCATTAAGCCTTCCTGTATGTTTCTCCTTTAATTCTCTTCCCGATCTTCTCCCTTCCATGTATCCTCCCTTCCGTCAGCCTCATCACTCATCATCCTTGTCGCTCAGCTGCTCCATTAGTTTAGTAAGTGCATCATCGTCCTTTGCCTTGTTCTCATCTCCCTGCTGGATCTCTTGATTCATCATCAAGGCCCGCAAGTCCTTCCGCACCCTGTCCGCATATCTCGCCATGAGTATGAATATCGGATTTTCCTTTTCCCTGTCGAATCCCTCTCGGCTTTTTTCCAAGACTATCAACTTCGTATTTTCATCTAAGGCTTTTTCTCTGATCCTTCTAAATACTAACAGGTCCGATGCAAGCAATTCTATCTGATACGACATCTCATTCGAATACTTCCCGTTCTCCTGCAATATCCTCCTTATCGTAACCTTTAAGTTCTCGACTTTATCCGATTTTCTTTTACTCATGTTAAATATTTTAATATTACCTACTTTTTCTAATTCGAACACATTTTTCAAGCCCTCCATTTTACCCCCACCGGAAATTTTTCACCACCCAAAAATCTCTCTCTTTGGAAGCAGAGGATTTGAGAAGGATGCCCGCCTTTAAAAAAAACTCCCCCCCCTCTATAGGAATTTTTTTATAAACCTTTCCGTACTCTTGTGCGCCCTCTGCTCCACCTCTTTACGTGAGTGGCTTTTCCTCCTTGCATGTTCATTAATATGGCAGTCGTGGCACAACGATTGCAGATTGTTATAATCAAACATCAACCTTTCCATCTCATCCGTTGATACCGCATCCTCCACCGGGGATATATGGTGCACCTCTTCCGCTGGTGTTATTATCCCGTTATCATTACATATCTCACATATAGGATTGCTGTTAATCTTCCTTTTTCTCAACTTCGTCCATCTTACTGATGTTATCATCTTGACATATCTATAATCCTTGCTCATCATTCACCACCCTTTTTCTTGCCTTAACAGGCACATTTCCGTATCTCGTAACTCCGGATATCTCATTCATTTCATCCATCACTTCTTCACCTACTTCATCCGCTCCTCTTACTTCCATCCCTTCAAGCATATATTCTATAATCTCCTCGTATCGATTGGATCCTATCCCTTTCCCAACACTATCCAACTTCTCCGCCATCTTCGGGTATAAATATCTAATCACACTACTTATCGAAGTTTCACTCCTATTGCTAATCCTTACCCCTTCAGCATCCACCTTCATGTTTCTTGATACGTAGCCTTTTTTCCCGACTTCACTGAATATATATATGGAGTTAACCAATTTTAGTGTCTGTATACCTCTTGGTTTTGTTGTAATAATTCTATTCCTTTTGTTTTCAAATCCCTCAAATAGCTTCCCGAATTCGTTGATGGCATCTCTGCTCTGTTCCTCCTCGTTCGAATACCCCGGATCTGCCTTGGATAAAAATGCCGACAACACATATTGCATAACCTCGTACCTGCTTGAGAATCCGTACTTCTTCACAATATCATCAATCCTCTCTGCGGTATCACAAGATACTTTAGCCTGTATCATTACATGTTTCAACTTAGACTTATCCCTCATGATTCACCTCCTTTTTTAATATTGATTGTAATGGATCAAAACTCGCATTTACTTGTTGTACTCCATCTATAGTATCTGCTATATTTGTGCACTCTATACTACTCACAGCATTCGATATTTCTTCTTCATTCATGGTTATTCCTCCATTTCCAGTTCAATCCTTTCTGTCCGTCCCCACCAAGAGCGTTTGTTGTGCTCTTTAATCAATTTTCCCAGCATGTGACGCTTGTATCTTTCATCTGAAACTCTTTCCCTTTCTTTGTAGACCTTTTCCTGCAGGGATTTGACTTCGCTTTCCAGCTTGGATACTTCTTCAACAAGCTTCTTGACATACTCATCTTTCATGGGATATATCGTCCGCGATTTTCGGGGGAAGTCATCAATTAATTTAGCCATCGTATTCCCATCACTCAACGCTACGACGAGCATAGAAAGGCTTTCCGCACTTATCTCGTAACGCTCTTTTATATTGAAAGAATCAGGCAGTTTGCCGTTCTTTACTTCTATATCATCCACGTTAAATATAAGATCCTTTCCGTCAAAGACTACTTCTTTCTTATTCTGTTCCATAATTTCTTCATTTTTAGGATTATCCATTAAACTCATTCATATATCCCATTTCTTTCAAGCGGATATTAAACTCTTCAACCGAATCATTATTAGGAATGAATCGTTCAAGAACATCGTTAAAAGGGTGCAGATCGTTTTTTAAAATATCATTAGCCTCTTCTTCTCCACGTTTCTTTCCTAATCGGTCTTTGCATACTTCTATGTAATCATCTTTTGTCATATTGTAGTGCGTGACTGTATCAACAATTGTACTAAACCTACAATATAAGCCGTTTGGCTGTTGGGCTATAAATGATCCCATAATTACCTCCTTTCTTTCTTGTTATTAGTCATTAAATCTCATGATAGATCTATTAATAATGTCTTCATCTCCCTCGTTATAATGTTCACCACAGGAAAATTCTTCATATCCCTTTTCTTCTATCTTCCAACGAGGATCAGACGCCCCATTAAAATCTGAATCAGAGTGGATCTCACCAAGTCTTTTAAATTCTCTGTTAAGTTCTTTGTCTTTTATATCAACAATCACAGAGACCTCTTTTTGTAGGATATATGTAACCTTATACTTCATTTCTGATCAGTTTAAATTACTGTTTAAATTCTGGTAAAACACCGAGATATAAGTACTGATTATCATCGGTTCTGTACACTGTGATGTAATATAATACATCGCCTTCATTTTTAATGGCATCGCATCCTTGCATAAGGTCTCTTGAGCAATATGCAGGAGGTATGATATCCGCTATGTAGTTGTATAACCTTTCGTCAATATAATCACCTGGGCACAAAAAAACATTCAAATCTTTATCCTGTTTAGCCCATTGTTTAAAAGTCTTTTTCATTTCTTTCTTGTTATTAGTTAATTGGTAGTTTCATAAAACACATCCACATAGTTTTGCCATGCCTTCCGGTGGTGTGACCGAACAACGGCTGCCGTCCGATGGCTTTCAATACTTCTTTAACCGTTATCTGGTCTTCATTCCATTTGAAAATGAGAACACCGTAATTTTCAAGTACTCGAAAGCATTCATCAATTCCTTTTTTTATCACCCTTGGCCAATCTTCGGGAAGTTTACCATACTTCTTGGCCAACCAACTTTCTTTACCCACATTTAAAAGATGGGGCGGGTCAAAGACTACCAGTTTAAAAGATTCATTGAGGAATGGCATATTGGTAAAATCAGATACAATATCCGGATGAACTTTCAGACTTCGACCGTCGCAAAGAGTATGCTCTTCATCTCTAATGTCAGCAAACAAGGTCCAAGGATTTTCCTTGTCGAACCAAAACATACGGCTGCCACAACAGGCATCTAATATGATTTTTGTTTCACTCATTTTTGTTCGGTTTTGAGGGTTATTGTTTTTCTTCATTTTTCAAAAAGCCACTCCGGTCAGGATA
>OGFO01000719.1_pt1 | contig 17408 bp, 14 predicted proteins | sample 1570981 | NCBI WGS metagenome assembly OGFO01 (sample SAMEA2581955, study PRJEB24529) | metagenome | biome: Human gut stool | place: China | collected 2011
CGATGAAAGGAAAATATATTCTATTTTTAATTTGCAGCCTCTTCCTTTGCGAAGTCTCTGCACAAACGTTGGAACAGGCACGCACCTTATTTACCAAAGGTGAGTACGAACAAGCCAAACCAGTTTTTAAGAAGTATGCTAAATCACAACCGTCGAACGGGAATTATAATTATTGGTATGGCGTATGTTGCCTGAAAACCGGAGAGGCGGAAAAAGCGGTGAAACCTCTTGAAATAGCAGTAAAGAAACGTATCACCGGTGGACAACTCTATTTAGGACAAGCATATAATGAGACGTACCGCTTCGAAGACGCTGTGAACTGCTTTGAGGAATATATAGCAGATTTAAGTAAACGTAAAAAATCGACGGAAGAAGCGGAAAAGCTTCTGGAAAAAAGCAAATCCGACCTCCGTATGTTGAAGGGAGTTGAAGATGTATGTATCATCGACAGTTTCGTTGTGGACAAAGCGACTTTCCTGAACGCTTACAAGATTAGCGAAGAATCGGGCAAGCTGTTTACTTTCAATGAGTTCTTCAAGACAGAAGGAGATCATCCGGGAACTGTTTATGAAACTGAAATCGGAAATAAAATTTATTATAGCGAAAAGGGTGAGAGAGGTAATCTTGACATCTTTTCAAAGAACAAGCTGTTGAATGAATGGAGTGACGGACGCCCGTTACCGGGTAGTATCAATGCTTCCGGCAATGTGAATTATCCGTTTGTCCTATCGGATGGAATCACCGTTTATTACGCCAGCGATGGCGAGGGACTGGGTGGCTATGATATTTTTGTCACTCGCTACAACACGAATACCGACACTTATCTTGTTCCGGAGAATGTGGGTATGCCGTTCAACTCGCCGTACAATGATTATATGTACGTCATTGATGAATACAACAACCTCGGATGGTTTGCTTCCGACCGTTTCCAACCGGAAGGAAAGGTATGTATTTATGTATTCATTCCTAACACTTCCAAACAGACTTATAATTATGAAGCAATGGAGCAGCAACAGATCATTCGTCTGGCGCAGATTCATTCGCTGAAAGAAACCTGGAAGGATAAACAAGCGGTTACCGAAGCACTGCAACGATTGGAAGCTGCTATCAGTCATAAGCCCAAAGAACGCCGTGCCATGGATTTTGAGTTTGTCATTGACGACCATACGACTTACTATCTGATGAGCGACTTTAAATCCGCAAAAGCCAAAACACTTTTCCAGCGCTATCAGCAGATGGAAAAAGACTATTATCAACAAGAAGAAAAGCTGAACAGCCTTCGTCAACAATATGCCGGTGCCAACCAACAGGGAAAAGCAAAAATGGCTCCTGCCATTCTCGACCTTGAAAAGCGGATACTGCAAATGTCCGAAGAACTGGATGCTCTCGAAGTGAATGTACGTAATGCAGAAAAAACAAAATAAATAATAACTCTGAACTATGGATATACTCATTATCGCCGTTCTCATTATTGCCGCAGTCATACTGTTTCTGGTAGAACTGTTCGTCATCCCGGGCATTAGCCTGGCCGGAATTTCTGCATTGGTTTGCATCCTGTATGCCAACTACTATGCGTTCGACAAGTTAGGTATGGCAGGAGGATTTGTCACTCTTGGCATATCAGCGGTTGCCTGCATCGGATCACTGATTTGGTTTATGCGATCGAAGATGCTGGACAAACTGGCGTTGAAAAAAGATATCGATTCAAAAGTAGACCGTAGCGCAGAAGATAGCGTCAAAGTGGGTGATACAGGAATCAGCACTACCCGCCTGGCACAAATCGGTTATGCCGAGATTAACGGAAAAATTGTAGAGGTAAAGTCTATAGACGGATTCCTCAATGAGAAGACTTCGATAATCGTAAGCCGCATCACCGACGGTACAATCATGGTTGAGAAACACAAAGAATAATATTCACTTAATAAAAACATCAATGGAATCATCTTTCTACTTGCCTATCTTTCTGATAGCCGGAGGTATTATCTTCTTGATAATATTTTTCCATTACGTGCCGTTCTTCCTTTGGTTGTCGGCTAAAGTCTCGGGAGTTAATATCTCGCTGATACAACTATTCTTAATGCGTATACGTAACGTTCCGCCGTATATCATCGTTCCGGGAATGATCGAAGCCCACAAAGCCGGTCTGAAAAATATCACCCGCGACGAACTGGAAGCCCATTATCTAGCTGGCGGACACGTAGAAAAGGTGGTTCACGCCTTAGTATCGGCATCGAAAGCCAACATCGAATTGCCTTTCCAGATGGCTACTGCTATCGACCTGGCAGGACGTGACGTATTCGAAGCTGTACAGATGTCTGTAAACCCGAAAGTGATTGATACTCCTCCTGTAACGGCTGTTGCGAAAGACGGTATCCAGTTGATAGCCAAGGCTCGTGTTACAGTACGTGCCAATATCCGCCAGCTGGTCGGTGGTGCAGGTGAAGATACGATCCTTGCCCGTGTAGGTGAAGGTATCGTATCGTCTATCGGTTCTTCTGAAAACCATAAATCGGTATTGGAGAATCCGGATTCTATCTCTAAACTTGTACTTCGTAAAGGTCTGGACGCAGGAACTGCTTTCGAGATCCTGTCTATTGATATTGCGGACATCGACATAGGTAAGAACATCGGTGCGGCTCTGCAAATCGATCAGGCTAATGCAGATAAGAATATTGCACAGGCAAAAGCTGAAGAGCGCCGTGCTATGGCAGTAGCTTCCGAACAGGAAATGAAAGCAAAAGCACAGGAAGCTCGTGCAAAAGTGATTGAGGCAGAAGCTGAAGTACCTAAAGCAATGGCTGAAGCTTTCCGCAGTGGAAACTTAGGCATCATGGATTATTACCGTATGAAGAATATCGAAGCTGATACTTCCATGCGTGAGAATATCGCCAAGCCTACAACAGGCAATGCTGGCAATCAGCCATTGAGCAAATAATCTATCACAAACGCCGGAATCCGATTTCATTTCAGTCACAAGACGTTCTCTCCTTTTCTATGTAAAAAGAAAGAGACTTCTTCTGAACTTAAATCCGGTTCCGGCGTTTCTATTTATAGATACAATCCTATTATAAAACTAAAACCTTTCAATGACATGAAAAAGTACTTTCCATCCTCTGAATTGATAATCAATGAAGACGGTTCAGTATTCCATCTTCACGTAAAACCCGAATGGTTGGCAGATAAAGTAATCCTGGTAGGTGACCCCGGGCGCGTAGCACTCGTAGCTTCTCATTTCGAAAACAAAGAATGTGAAGTGGAAAGCCGCGAATTCAAAACCATCACGGGTACTTACAAAGGTAAACGAATTACGGTAGTCTCTACAGGAATTGGTTGCGATAACATCGACATCGTAATGAATGAATTGGATGCACTCGCCAATATCGATTTTGTCACCCGCGAAGAAAAAGATCAGTTCCGCCAACTGGAATTAGTGCGTATCGGCACATGTGGCGGTCTGCAACCCAATACGCCTGTCGGAACTTTTGTCTGTTCACAAAAGTCCATCGGTTTCGACGGGTTACTGAATTTCTATGCCGGACGTAATGCCGTATGCGATTTGCCTTTCGAACGTGCTTTCCTCAATCACATGGGTTGGTCGGGAAATATGTGCGCTCCTGCTCCTTACGTCATTGATGCCAGTGAAGAATTGATCGACCGAATCGCCAAAGATGACATGGTACGTGGAGTGACAATCGCTGCCGGAGGTTTCTTCGGTCCCCAAGGACGTGAACTGCGTATCCCGTTAGCAGACCCGAAACAGAATGATAAGATTGAAGCGTTCGAATATAAAGGTTACAAAATTACCAACTTCGAAATGGAAAGTTCGGCTTTGGCAGGACTTAGCTGGTTGATGGGACACAAGGCAATGACCGTCTGCATGGTGATAGCCAACCGACTTATCAAAGAGGCCAACACCGGATATAAGAATACAATCGATACGCTGATTAAGACAGTACTTGACAGGATATAAATCTATATTCAGGAGGATTAAATTGTAATCGAAAGAATAAAATTGCAATTAAAAGAATGTATAATGGCTTGAATCTTTCACTGATAATATGTGTGGATTCAAGCCATTGTTTTTTTTATTAATAACCAATCGTAAATCTCTCCTGATGATGTTTCGGATATTCCAGTTCATCAATCATGGCGGCAGCATAATCTTCAACAGAGATATGGCTGTTTCCTACAATATCTACAATCATATCATCTTTTCCCAACCGATAACGTCCTGTACGTACTCCCGGACGCATATCCGCTGCCGGAGAGAAAAATACCCAGTCTATTTCTTTTTCTTTCTTTAAAAAGTTCAGATAAAACTCTCCCAGAGCTTTCACCCCCGGCAATATATTTTCGGGTACTTCACCGGAATCCATCAGACGCAAGCCCGGAGCGATAAACAAAGAACCGGCACCGCCCACCATCAAAAAGCGATTAACACCCGCTTTCTTCACTCCATCAATAATGGTCAGATAAACTTTGATTGTTTCATCGTATATATCAGGATTATTCCATCCCGGATTGAATGCACTAATAACCGCATCTGCACCTTTACAAACGGCAGCCACTTCATCAAGCGCGGAGACATCGGCTTTCACCACTTTCAGATTTTCATTCTCTATCTTTATCTTTTCCGGATGACGAACCACTGCCGTAACCTCGAAACCACGATTCAATGCTTCATTCAGAAGGGCAGAGCCCACAAAGCCGCTTGCCCCGATAAGGACTATCTTTTTCACTTTCTCCATATTCTAATATATTATAATGTTACTACTATATAATAAATAACACTACAACATTCAGAATGTTAGTTCTCTTTTAGAAAATTAATTATCCGATATAAGATTCTATTGTCTCTTTCAACCTTTCCAAAGAATAGGGTTTTGAGATAACAGCGTTGCATCCTGCCTGAATAGCCTGCTGCTGTTCTGTATAGAAAGCATACGCGGTCACTGCAATAATAGGTACAGTCAGAGAAACTGTACGGATCTTTTCAGTGGCTTGAATACCGTCCATGATCGGCATACGGATATCCATCAGAATCAAATCCGGCTTTTCGCGGATGAAACTATTGATGGCTTCCTGTCCGTTGCGTACCCATGAAATTATATATTCCTTATTCAGAAGAATATTAAGTTGGGCAAAGTTCGACTCAATGTCTTCTACCACCAATATCTTTTTACGTTTATCCTCATCGACATTCTTCTTATGCGGAAGTCTTCTTTCGACAACCTCCTGCGGTATTTCCTGATAAGGCAAATAGAGTGCAAACATACTCCCCTGTCCTAATTCTGAAGTTACTTCGATACGGCCGCCCAGTCGTTCTACAATGCTTTTACAAATTGAAAGCCCTAATCCGGTGCCCTGCACAAAGTCATTCAGTTTCTCAAAACGGGTGAAAATTTGAGGGAGTTTCTCTTTGGATATACCGCAACCCGTATCGCTGACATACAGTTTCAGCCAGGGTCCTTCATGTTTCAAGCCTAAAGTAATACTTCCCTTTTCCGTATTTTTAATCGCATTCGACAAGAAGTTGAACAATACTTGCATCACACGGTTACGATCGGTAGAAGTCCAGTATTCCCCTTCGGGACGAATCACTTTCAATTCTACATTCGACTTCATCTTCAGCTGGTGCACTTTTTCCACTTCTTCCACTAGTCCCGCAATCTCAACCTGTTGGAAATGCATTTCCGATTTACCGGATTCAATACGGGAAAGGTCTAAAATATCATTAATCAACTGCAGTAACAAGTTACTGTTTCTCTGGATAATCTCCAGATACTCCCTTTTCTCTTCTTCACCCTCCGTCACCGCAATAATCTCCGAAAAGCCAACAATAGCATTCAACGGGGTACGAATCTCATGACTCATATTCGCCAGAAAAACCGACTTCATCTTATCGGCATCTTCCGCACGACGTTTGGCTTCAATCAATTCCTGCGAACGCTGAATCCGATCTCCGATATCATGTATTAACGCCAACACTCTGTTCCCTTCAAAAGGGGCGATACGTGCCTGAAAATAATGTATAGATCCATCCACTTCAAGCGGATATTCTATTTCTTTCAACTGTCCGTCTTGCAGACACTCGCGAATGTTACAAAGGAACAAGTCGCTAACCTCCGGTGAATAAATAGATCGTCCGTCTGCTCCGCGTAGCACTTCCACAGGGTGAAGCAATACCGTTCCCGGTGCCATCAGGACATCGGTAATAAAGAAATTATCATCAAAAATAAAAATGAATTCCGGTAGTGCTTCAATAATTTTGCGGTTATATTCTTCCAGATATTTGATATGTTGCTCCTTTTCACACTGTGAAGTGACATTCACCGTGTAGGCCAGCACTTTACCCGGATGGCTTTTACAACTCTCTTTGTAAGACAAGAAATGATCTTCCAGCCAAACCACTTTCCCCTGTTCACCAATACAACGAACTCTGATTTGTGAAGTCTTAGAGTCTGATGAAAGCATCTCTGCAAAAGCCTGCTTATAAGCTTCGGTATCGTCCGGATGAACAAACCGATAGAAACTATCAATATCTTCAAAAAGGACTCCGGCATTCTTCAAGCCAAGTGTAGAGAAATAGTCGTCAGAAAAAGAGCATTCGCCCGTAATGATATCATATTCCCACAAAGCTATTTGATGAGCTGCAAGGACAGAAAGTATTTCTTGTGAGTTCTCCCGTATGAGTTCACTCTTTTCATTGGAAGAATATAAATTAATCGCTGGTTCCATAAGCATTATTGTTTTATTTTGTTTGGTGTACCACTGCACGGCAGCAAATATAAACAAATAAAGCACAAGTTGTGCTCAATTTTCTGTTTTTTATTTAGAAACAATTATCTTTGCTCATCCAAAAAGAAAAAACAATGATTCAAGATACTATCTGCGCCATCGCTACCGCTCAAGGCGGTGCTATCGGAAGCATCCGCGTTTCCGGTCCGGAAGCTATTTCTATTACCGGCAGCATCTTCAAGCCAGCCAAAGCTGGCAAATTATTAAGCGAACAAAAACCATATACTTTGACATTCGGGCGTATTTATGACGGAGATGAGATGATTGATGAAGTGCTCATCAGCCTTTTCCGTGCTCCTCATTCGTATACGGGAGAAGACAGTACGGAAATCACGTGTCATGGTTCCACTTATATTCTTCAACAGGTGATGCAGTTGCTTATTAAAAACGGTTGCCGCATGGCCCAGCCGGGAGAATATACGCAACGTGCTTTCCTCAATGGAAAGATGGATTTAAGTCAGGCAGAAGCTGTGGCGGACTTGATTGCTTCTTCATCTGCTGCCACTCACCGATTGGCAATGAGCCAGATGAGGGGCGGATTCAGTAAAGAGCTGACAGATCTACGCAACAAGTTGTTGAATTTCACTTCCATGATTGAATTGGAGCTGGATTTCAGCGAAGAGGATGTGGAATTTGCCGATCGTTCGGCATTAAGGAAGCTGGCAGATGAAATTGAACAGGTCATTTCGCGGTTGGCTCATTCATTTAGTGTCGGAAACGCCATTAAGAATGGTGTTCCCGTAGCTATCATCGGTGAAACAAATGCCGGAAAATCGACTTTACTGAATGTATTATTGAATGAGGATAAAGCCATTGTCAGTGATATTCACGGGACAACACGTGATGTAATCGAAGATACTGTCAATATCGGAGGAATCACTTTCCGGTTCATTGATACCGCCGGAATCCGGGAAACCAATGACACGATTGAAAATTTGGGTATTGAACGGACTTTTCAGAAGTTGGATCAGGCGGAGATTGTTCTTTGGATGGTAGATGCTGTGAATGCCGCCTCTCAAATTGAACAGTTATCGGAGAAGATAATTCCACGTTGCGAAGAAAAACATTTGATTGTTGTATTCAATAAGGCTGATTTAATTGAAGGTAAACAGAAAGAGGATTTATTATCTTTATTAAAAGACTTCCCCAAAGAATCTACGGAATCTATTTTCATCTCGGCCAAACAACGAGAGAACACAAGTGAACTGCAAAAAATGCTTATTGATGCCGCACACTTGCCTACAGTGACACAAAATGACATTATTGTGACAAATGTAAGGCATTACGAAGCTTTAAATAAAGCTTTGGAAGCTATTCATAGAGTACAAAACGGACTTGATTCGCAGATTTCCGGGGATTTTCTTTCGCAAGACATACGAGAGTGTATCTTCTTCATTTCGGACATAGCGGGTGAGGTTACGAATGACATGGTACTTCAAAATATCTTTCAACATTTTTGCATCGGCAAGTGATGGCTTGGAAACAGCCGTAACCAACCATAGCCAATTAGAAGAAAGTCGCTGATAACCAGCGGCTTTTCTTTTTATATGGTTTTCAGTCAAATCTGACTGGTTGCGGATTTCCAGCATTATTTTGTACCATAATTCTACCGCCGAACAATTAAGCGGACACTTCGCACTCATCATAGCGACATCTTGGACACGATGTGAGACGCTATGAGAATGAGCGGAACCGCTATAGAAGACACAGTGTGAGACGCTGTGAGAAATTGTGAGACGCATTGAGACTAAATAGGAGAAATTAAAGGCGACTAATATATGGAAATCCAGAGAAAATGCCAGTGGTGCGGCAAACCATTTATAGCACACACGATGGTAACACGCTATTGCAGCAAATCGTGCAATGAAAAAGCATACAAAGAGAAGAAGCGGAAGCAGAGGTTACAGGAATACGAGGAACGGCAAAATGAGCAGCCCATGCAGGAAGTCGGTATCGTAGGAAGCAAGCTGTATCTCTCCCCTGCCGAAACTGCAACCCTTTTAGGTATTAGCCGTGCGACCATCTATCGTCACATGGCTTCCGGAATCATCCGGGCTTTACAACTTCGTGGGCGTACCATTATCCGCAAGTCGGACATTGAAAAAATGTTTGATGATGCACCCGGTTATAAGAAACGGAGTTATGGAAGAAAACAGACCGTTCTTTATTACACTACCAATGAGATTCTGGAGAAGTACCAAATTCAGAAGAAAACCCTGTATCGTCGATGCAAGTTATACAACATCCCTAAGGTTGAAGAAGGTAACCGTGTATTCTACAACCGCACCCTTATAGACAAGTATTTTGCCGACCTTGCCGAAGAAATCAATCCGGACTGTTATTATACTCCGGAGCAGGTCATGGAAAAGTACGGTATGAGCCGTAATGCCGTTGTCACCTTTGCACTACGGCACAATATCCCCCGAATCAACCGCCACCATGAGGTGTATTATTCCCGTGCCCATATAGACGCGATTAAGGAAAAGCAGGAGAAGCTGAATCCTGACTATTATACCTACGATGAAATCACCGAGAAATACGGACTTACCAAAATTAATATCAGCTACTATGTCAACAAATACGACATCAAACGCTTCAAGCAAGGAAGCCGAACAATGGTGCTACGTTCCGAGTTTGACAAAGTCTATATAGAGCATCGTGATGGAACATATACACCCAAGAAACGGGAAAAGAAAAGCGACCTGCCGAAAGAGACCTTTGTAATCCCTGAAGGTTATTACTCATCCGAGCAAATTGCGGCAACCTATCAGATGAACAGAAAAACCATTTGCAAGCTATGCCGTGAAAACGACATTCCTAAAATCAGTCATGGTGGGTTCAATTATTACGTGCAACTGTCAGTTGACAGATTCTTTGCCAAATACAAGGCTGCAGACAATATAAAGGAATGGATTAGTGCGGAGCAAATGGAGGAAATCTATGGTATGAGCAAAGATGCCAGATGCTCATTTGTACATCGCCATAAAATCCCGTCCCGTGTTGTTTATGGCAAAGTCCAATATTCAAAAGACCATATCGACATCATCAAAAGCGGAGGTTTCGACCAACGGGAAATGTATTACAGCGTAACCGAAGCAATGGAAAAATATAGCCTGCGTAGGGATGATGTCTACAATTATGCGAGGTATAACAAGATACGGAAGATGCATCACGGAAAGTCCATGTTCCTGTTGAAAGAGGATTTTGACAAGGTGATGGCTGAAAAATCCGGTATCTGAGAATTATTCCGCACAGACAAGAATCATTTTCAGCAATGGCAGTCATCAGCATTGTTTCATTGTATTGGTTTGCAACAAATTAATCACCAATTATAAAAACATATCATTATGCACGAATGTAAAACTGTAACATTGAGGACAAGACCTCTAAAGAAAAACATGTTGTCGTTCTATCTGGATTATTATCCCGGTTATCGCAACAAAGAAAGTATGAAGGTAATCCGTCATGAATCTTTGGGTATCTACATCTACGCCGAACCAAAGAACCAACGGGAACAGAACTTTAATGCCGTCATGTCGGAAAAAGCGGAAGCCATCCGATGCCGACGTTTTGAATCCATCGTAAATGAGCGGTACGATTTCTTTGACAAGAGCAAGATGAAAGGAGATTTTCTTGCCTATTATAAGAAGACACTCCGCAAGCACGACCAGAAATGGGAGTTCGTATATCTGCATTTCTTCAATTTCGTGGGTGGAAAATGTTCGTTCGAGGAAATTGATGTGGACTTATGCAACAAGTTCAGAGAGTATCTGCTTAATGCAAAACAACTTAGACGTCCTGAGCGTCCCATATCACGCAATTCGGCTGTGGGCTACTGGTCCACATTCAGAGGATTTCTCAAAATACTCTATCGCAACAAGTTGATTCACTCCAATGTAAATGATTTCTTGGAGAAGATAGAGCCGGAAGATGTAGTGAAAGACTACCTGAGCGTAGATGAACTGTACAGATTGGCAGAAACACCTTGCAAGATACCGGTTCTGAAAACAGCCTCGTTATTCTCTTGCCTTACAAGTCTGAGAATCAGCGATATTCTCACTTTGCGATGGGAAGAAATCGTGGACTTTGCTGCCGGAGGAAAATGCGTCCACACCGTCACTCAAAAGACAAAAACAGAAGACATCATCCCCATTAGTGACGAAGCCTTGCAATTGATTGGTTATTCTCCCGAAAAGACAGGGCTGGTATTCAAAGGATTGAAAAGATGCTGGACGCAATACCCCATGAAAGAGTGGATTCGAGCCGCAGGTATCACCAAAAACATCACCTTCCATTCATATCGAAGGACATTCGCCACTTTACAGGCTGCTGCCGGAACAGACATCCGAACCATCCAAAGCATCATGGCACACAAGAGCATCACCACAACCCAACGATACATGAAAGTGGTGGATAGCAACAAGCGAAAAGCCAGCAACAAAATTTCCTTGATCCGTAAGTATTAACGGTCATTTTTGCCTCTTTTATATGGTTAGAGTATGATTTTCGAGTATGATTCATATTCTAACCATAAATTATTTGTAAATATCAGTCCAATAACCATTAGTATTTATGGTTATATGGAAATTAGTGCTGAACTTTACGCCATAAAACAGTAAACAATCACAACTATATGGAGAACAATATACAAGTTCAGAAAGCAGCTGATATCAGCAGTTTGGCTGGAGTGGTCATCGTTTCACTCTCGGCACTCACCGCATACAATATCGGTGAAAAGTTCAATCACAACATCCTGTTTGATGCTACCATTTTTATCATCTCTTTGGTAATGCTTATTTTGACCTTTGCCATATTCCGCAAAGTAATGGCAGGGCTTTTTACGACAATCTCAAGTAGTACTACAAATAAGCAAGTACAAAGCGAATGTTCACAAGAAAGCAACCATCAAAATGCTAATCAAGATCCAGTCGAAGAGGAACAGATACCTGATAGTTTGGAGAGATATGAGAGCATTCTTGTGGAAGAGCAACTGAAGGAGGTGAAACGGAAAAGGGACATCATGATAGCTATCCGCGAATATGTAGTGGAAAAGACCTCGAAATATCTCTCAAAAGAGAATATCAGCACACTATTCCAGAATATAGAGTGTATTGCCGAAAACCGGGTTAATGATTGTCAGCCAATCCATTCAACTAAAGAAGCAAAAATCAGTTCTCCCTCTTTAAGACACTTAGCTTGGAATATCGGTGAACGGCTTGGAGTCTCCCGTCGCGACAGAGCGATATTCATTAAATCTTCTTTCCCATACGAATTGCGCAACGCCGATATAGAATATCTGGAAGCAAATTTGCGTGTTAATGTCCCATGCGACATTCCTATTGACGTGCCGGACAAAGGAGATTTCCACTTTCACAACAATACTTGAAAATTAAATCGTGCAGACGGTAATCATTGTTCCGGCTGACAGATTTCTGCAAAATTTCATTCTGTTGGTTTGCAGCATATTAATTCTAATTATTGAAGGTATGAACACAACAGATTTGACTTTTAATGACCTGCCCAAAGTGGTAGGCGAACTGTGCGAGAAAATCGCAGGAATGGAAAATTTACTTAGGGACACTCTTAACCGCCAAAGCGAACCAAAAGAGAATTTGCACGTACCAATGACAGTGCAGGAAGCCTGTGCCTATCTGAAAATGCCAGTCTCCACCTTCTATTACAAGATAAAGAAGGACTGCATCCCGGTAATCAAACAAGGAAAGCACCTTTATATCTATCGTGACGAGCTCGACAAATGGCTGGAGGCATCACGCAAAACTTCAGTACCTCTCACCTATGAGGAAGAAAACGAAGCGATGTATGCCTCACACCGTCGCAAGCCTAATCCTAAAAACTGGTGAGTATGGAAACGGCAACACCCATTGAAGATCCTGCTCAAATCACTACGAGATGGCAAGAGACCATGCTCAGTCTGGAAAAGGTGTACGAACAAGAGCCGGAAGTCCTGAGTATAGGCGGAGTGGCTATCGGGACATTGGGAAACTTCAGTGCATCCATTGGCAAGGCAAAAAGCAAAAAGACTTTTAATGTGTCGGCTATGGTGGCAGCAGCATTGTCCGGGAAGGAAGTCCTTAACTACACAACGGATTTTCCCGATGGGAAAAACCGCATCCTTTACATTGACACAGAGCAGAGTCAAAACCACTGCATGATTGTAATGCATCGTATCATGAAACTGGCAGAGTTGCCGACTAATGAGGATTGCGACCGTTTCTATTTTCTCGCTCTACGCAAGTTCAATCCGAAGGAGCGTTTGGCTATCATAGACGATGCCATCAGTCAGATTGAGGGGCTTGGCTTTGTCGTGATTGACGGAATCCGTGATTTGGTTTATGACATCAATTCACCGAGTGAAGCCACATGTGTAATATCCAAACTTATGCAGTGGACTGACGAATACCAGATTCATCTTCACACCATTCTTCATCAGAACAAAAGTGATGAAAATGCCCGTGGACACATTGGCACGGAAATCAACAACAAAGCGGAAACGGTCATCCAAATTGAGAAAGACAAGGACGACAGCAACATCAGCAAAGTGGAAAGTGTGCATACCCGCTCAAAGGACTTCCTGCCATTCGCTTTCTACATCAATGACCAATCGCTTCCCGAACTTCTGCCAGACTATGTGCCGACCAAGAAAAGTGCTGGTCGTCCTAAACAAGAACCATTCTCCCCAGGTAAGAACATTCACGAATCCACCCATCGCAAGGCTCTCGAACTGGCTTTTGAGGGAAAAGAGACTATTTTGGGATATAAGGCTTTGGAAGAAGAACTGACCGCTGCCTACGAACTGGCAGGAACAAAATTGAATCACAACAAGATTGTGGAAACAATCAAGTTTCTCACGAACAAACGGATGGTAGTTCAGGAAAGCCGTGGCATTTATCGCTTCATGCCGGATTACCACTATTGACTCTACACTTGACTTTATTCTCAAAGCGTGTATTCTTGTATAAGCCAAAGTTAAGTGCAACGGCTGGTTTCATGATAATTCTCGAAACTGGTCGTTGCCGTCTTATCTCCCAAACCTATCTTTTTAAGCCAAGGGCTTGCCCGTTGTACAGACATTATCTTGTATGGGGAGCCTAATACCCCAAGCGACCAAGCGGTCGTTTGAGAGTGCCAATTTTCCAGCAAGCTGATTGGATGAAAAATAGCGTTATTTAAGCACTTTTTCTTTTCACCAGCCTCTTCCTCATCTTTCTCGACAAAAAGCGAAATTTGCACACTTAATTGCACCCTGGGCTTGCTCATTATACGACCTCTATTGAGTTAGGGTAACTCAATATCCCAAGCGATAAAGCGCTCGTGAGAAGTTGTCAATCCAAGGCAAGTAGAATATGGCTTTATTGCGATTATAGAATACCTTAACTCTCCACGGAATCACGTTTTGGTTGGGCTAACCTCTGTTTGATAGCTGGCACGGATAAGCGCATTTCAATAATGCTTTTACGAACTCTTTTATGAACCCTACTGGTTCTTTTATGAACTCTTTTCCTGGTGTTAGGTTGATATTCCGGAGTAATGTCAGCCACCATAAATGCAGATACTAGATGATGAACACAGAACTATTGTCCGAACGCTTGCCAATCAGTCGAAACGAATCTGCCATATTCCTTAGGTCGATTTTGCCAACCTCAGATGGTTCTGTTACGAACTCAAAAATTGCCAATCACTTTGGAACAGAGAGTGAGAGAATTGCATTTGAACATCCTCCCACTCTTTATTCGTCATTTACCAAGAGACTTGAATACTTTTGCAATACACCGCTTTTTCTGTTCCATATTTGGATGAACATATAAATCCAAAGTTGTTGAAATATTAGAATGCCCTAACAATACACTAACGGTTTTGTAGTCACAGCCAGCTTCTATACAACGAGTGGCAAAACTATGGCGGAGTCCATGATATTTCAATTTGGGAATACCTAACTTCGCCATTAATTTGCCGTAATAATTACGGTAGGTACGAGGTTCGGTTGGATATTCATCATTAGTCAAGACATAGAACTCTTCATTAACGACCTTCTTTAGTGGTTTTACCATTGCAAGAAGCTCCTTTGTCATAGGAATTTCCCGACATGAGTTTTGTGTCTTGGGAGTGTTGATAACCAACTCAGTATGTTTCTCAGTCCCATTAATAATGTAAATCCGTTCAATTGTACGATTGACTGTTATTGTTCCCTCAGAAACATTGATGTCACTCCATTTCAAAGCACAAACTTCCCCTATACGAAGTCCTGTACAAAGACTGATGTAAATACCTAGTCCGGCAAAGGAGAAATGATTTTGAATATGATTGAGTATTTTCTTGTGGTTGGCAACTGACAGTATTTCCAATTCTTTCGTTATTGAAGGAGACGGATATTTGATGTCCCACTCTTGATAATCCATCCATTCATTTTTCACACCGAATTTCATAACCATTTTCAGAACAATCAAAATGTCTTTTACGGATTTCACACTCAGCCCATTCTCAATTTTCCGCAAAACAAAGTCTTGCACAGCCTGTTCATAGAGTGTATAACTTTCTCCAAAGTTTGGAAGAATATGATTCTCCAAGATAAGCACATAAGCAGCCATTGTGGACTGCTTCACATAAGGTTGCTTGTACTCTTTCCATGCAACCGAGATTTCTCTAATTGTTTTTTGTCCCATAGTCGTATATTAATATGTTGTACATATAATTAGAGAATAATAAATCCCTAATGTTCCCCCTTTGAGATTTCCAGAGTTTAGTGGGGAGTGGAAATGTACGACTATCGGAAATATCGGAGATATAAAAAATGGACCTTTTGGAAGCGTACTACATGCTGAAGATTATGTCGAAAATGGAATACCAATAGTAACAACCGAGCATTTCAAAACGGGTTTAATGCCCTCTGACAAATTCGGAATACCACAAGTGTCTAACGAGGATTATATACGCTTAAAAGGATACAGACTTGAAACTAACGACATTGTGTTTTCTCGTGTCGGGTCAGTTGATATAAATGCCCATGTTGGTATTGAGCAAAATGGATGGTTATTCTCGGGTAGAGTTTTGAGAGTCCGCCCGAAGTATGATATTGATTCTCTGTTTCTACATTATGCGTTATCTACTGAAGCTGTCAAGCGAGATATTCGTAACCGTGCTGTGGGGCAAACTATGCCCTCAATAAATACACCGATACTTTCATCGACAACAATACAACTTCCAAAGGATCTTTTTGAACAAAAGAAAGTTGCCCATTTCCTCAGACTACTAGATGAACGCATAATAACTCAAAACAAAATCATTGATAAGTTGCAGTCCTTAATTAAAGGACTTAACCAACACTTACTTTGCTCTGGAAATGATTGGATTACCTATAAACTTAACAATTTAGCTCAAATTAAAAGTGGATATTCAGGAAATCAGATTAGTATCAAAACCCCTTATAAGGTCTCTCGCATAGAAACTATTAGTAAACATTGCATTGATATACAACGTATTGGTTATGTAGAGGATATTCCTGAAAGTTACAAGTTAAACGTAAGTGATATTCTGTTTAGCAATATCAATAGTGTTCAGTATATAGGTAATACAGCCTATCTTGATAAAGATTATGGACTTTATCATGGCATGAATCTATTGCGAATTATACCTAAAACAGATATAGTTGTACCTCGTTTTCTCCATCTACTTCTTTGCACAAATAAGGCAATAAATCATTTTCAAACAATTTGTAATAAAGCAGTTTCACAAGCAAGCATTAATCAAACAGATTTGAGTAAAAGCACTTTTGCGATTCCTTCAATGTCTGTTCAACAGGAAATCTGTAGTATGTTTGAAGTTGTAGAAAGAAAATTGAGAAACGAACAGGTATTCCTTGATAATCTTCAACGACAAAGAAGGTATTTACTCCAACAAATGTTTATATGAACATTTGTTGGAGTAAATGATTTTTCTGCGCTATCAATGATGCCAAAGTCTTTTTTTCAAGGCTTAGCTTCTTTTGAATGGCAATAAGAGCTTTTGCAGAATTACGAATCTTACTCCTAATAATGGGTACTGGTACCCTGTTTTCTAAGAAACGCTGATTGCTAATGTTGATCGTATTCTTTGCACCTTTCTGAACCAATGAGTAGAGGTAATTGTTGGCTGAAACAGCCGACATGAAATAGTAATGTAGATACACACCTATCTCAAATGAAATCGGAATGTATACACCATACAAAGGTGATATGGCTACATTACTTTCAATATGACTTTGCTTAATGATACCATAAGGGAAGTCACCTGTTGGAGATTTTGTGTATATAATATCTCCATAGTGAGCCACATGATAATTTGAAGTGTCTTTGGCTGCAAATGAACGGCCAAGATATTCAATTTGATTGATGACTCCTTCAGATACAGATACAGAAAATACCGAATGAAGTTCTGTGTTCAGTTCTTTACGCTCTGTCAATACGTTTGCTAATAGTGTCTTCTCCCAACTAGTGTTTTGCAGCCCTAATTTAGCAATCCTATGTGGAAGTCCTTTAATTAAGGATTTTGTAGCTAATAGGTGCGCAATTATTGAAAGTCTATTAAATAGTGTTCGTTCTAATGAAATGCTACTT
>OGFO01000722.1_pt1 | contig 17358 bp, 12 predicted proteins | sample 1570981 | NCBI WGS metagenome assembly OGFO01 (sample SAMEA2581955, study PRJEB24529) | metagenome | biome: Human gut stool | place: China | collected 2011
GTGCTGTCAATGGCGAGGTCACCATCCCCTATATGCTGATCTCCAACCCGATGCTCAGCGGCTACCCCTATGAGATCGGTTTCGCCGCGGCGGTTGCCGGCGACGGAAATACCGACGCCCTTCAGGCGTGGGCGGAAACCGAGGCTACCATCTGGGACGCCAAGGGCATCCACCAGATGTACGGCCCCCAGATCGACCTGGTCACCGACCCCCGCTGGACCCGCAACAACACCACGTACGGAGAGGATCCGGAGCTCATGGCTGACATCGCCACCGCCCTGGTGACCGGCTTCCAGCACGGCACCGACGGCGTGCAGCCCGGCGATGTGGCCGTGATCATGAAGCACTTCCCCGGCGACGGCGCGGCGGAGAACGGCATGTCCAGCCACAATATTGGCGGCCAGTGGCGCATTTACAGCACCGAGGGCTCCCTGGAGAAGTACCACCTGTCCGGCTTCCAGGCGGCCATCGACGCGGGCGTGACCGGCGTCATGCCCAGCTACTCCCGCCCCGCCACCGACGCCCGCAGCCAGCCCCAGACCGTGGACGGCGTCCTGATCGAGCCGGAGGAGCTCGCCAGCGCCTATAACCCCACCATCCTCCAGACCCTGCTGAAGGACATCATGGGCTTTGACGGCTTTGTCAACTCCGACTCCGGGATTATCACCCAGGGGATTGACTACGGCGCTGAGGATATGACCCCGGCGGAGCGCTATGCCGCCGTCATCAACGCCGGCACGGACGTGATCGGCGATGAAATGGCCGGGGCTGTGGATTACACCGATGTCACCGAGGCCGTCACCTCCGGCCTGGTCACCGACGAGGCCTTTGACCGCGCCACCACCAACCGCATGAAATCCTGGATCGACCTGGGCATGTTCGACAACCCCTACCGCGACCCCGCCGAGAGCAGGGCCGTGGGTGAGCAGTACGCCGATACGATGGAGAATTACCAGACCGAGTTCAACCAGAAGTCCGTGGTCCTGATGAAGAACTCCGACAGCGCCCTGCCCCTGGCGGACGCGGGCGACGAGGGCCTGAACATCTACATCCGGAAATTCACCGGCACCGGCACCGATAACACTGTTTCTGAGGAGCTCGCTTTTATGGGCTATACCGGGACGGACGACCATGACACCGCCGGCGGGCTCGCCGCCCTGGGCTACAACGTGGTGGAGGACTACAACGAGGCCGATGTGGCGATCCTGATGGTGGAGCCCGCGGCCATGTCCTGGAATAACGACTCCCTGCACGTGCTCGACCTGGTGGAGGATCAGGAGTCCCCGGAGTATGACACCACGACCGGCGAAAAGACCGGTGATACGCTTCCCGTCACCACCGTGGCCGATATCGACGAGCTCTGGGAGATCGCCGACGCGGTCCACGCCAACGGCGGCAAGGTCATCGGCACCATCGACATCACCAGCCCCTGGATCTTGACCAACCTGGAGCCCTACTGCGACGCCCTGCTGGGCGGGTTCGGCACCTCTACCCAGGCCCTTATCGATGTGATCACCGGCGAGTACAGCCCCACCGGCAAGCTGCCCGTGACCATGGTCTCCTGCTATGAGGTCATCGCCGTGAATGAGGTGACCCTGGAGGACGGCAACACCTATGACATCTGTGTCTCCCCCAACGACGTGCCCGGCTACGACAAGGAGCAGTACATGGATCCCGAGGTGCTGGCCCAGTCCCCCTCCGGCTCCTACGCCTATCAGGACGCGGACGGCAACTTCTACTGGTTCGGCTTCGGCCTGAGCTATTAACCTTCGGGTTCCCCATTGTTCCTTCTCCCCCTGTAATCCGCGAGGGGCAGGCCCTGGCATCAAGGGGGGCCTGCCCCTCTGTGACTGTCTGACCACACAACCATACTTTATAAACCGGAAAAAGGAGAGCATCACCCATGAAGAAACTGTCCAGCTTGCTCCTGGCGTGCGCCATGCTGCTGGCCCTGGCGGCCTGCGGCGGCGGCACCACCAATGAGACCCCCGCCGCTGATACCCCGGCGTCCGAGACTCCTGCCTCGGAGACTCCCGCCGCCGAAGCCCCCGCAGAATCCGGGGAGCCCGCCGCCGCCCCCGACCCCAGCGCCCCCGTTACCCAGCTCTATTACAGCAGCGACGTGGCCGAGCTGGAGGGTGCCTGGACCCTGGCCCAGGTGTATGCCAACGGTGAGACCTTTGACGCGGCGGTGGACGCCGCCGCCTTCACCATCACCTTCTCCCTGGACCCCTCCGAGCTGGTGGACCAGGCCGCCTATACCCACAACCAGGTCTACAACCTGACCGGCGACCTGACCTTCGGCGTGGCCGCCATCAACGACGCCCTGTCCGCCGACGGCCTGGACGGCTACCGGGGCTCCACCAGCTGGTCCGACTTCCCCCAGGGCCAGGTGATGGTGGAGGGCGAGTTCTATCAGCAGCCCGGCCCCGCCACCATGCGCTTCCAGGACGTGGACGCCTACGGCCTGTTCCTGAACCAGCTGGCCGCCGGCGCCCCCGCCGACGTGGACACCACCGAGCGGAACCTCATCCTCGGCCTCAACAACCAGGGCCAGCTCCTGCTGGGCGCCAGCGAGGAGCACCTGGAGCGCCCCGGTGAGGAGGGCGACTGGACCTACTGCCTGATCTTCGATAAGGCCGCGTGACCGGTCATCGCACCGTCTCACAACCGGCCAATTCCCAACCGGCCAGGAGTATTCTCCTGGCCAGTTTCCGAGAGGAGCGATTTTCATGATGACCAGCAAGAAAGCACCCGGCTTCTACGCCGGTATGCTCGCCTGCGTGCTCGCCATTGCCGCCGCCGTCTGCTACGGCGTGGTATTCCCCGGCATCGAGTACAAGGAGCAGGTATTTGACATCCGCATCTGCGTGATCCTGGCGGCCGCCGGCATTCTCGCCGCCGTTCTGCTGCTGGCGGGGGAGCGGACCGCCGGCTTTGCCCCCGCCCTCTTGTGCCTGGGCAGCGGCGTGGCCCTGATGCTGTTTATCAACATCGCCATCTGGCCTGTTTCAGATACCATTTACGGCATCGAGCCCTTCCCCCAGATCACCCAGCTGGTGGTCTGCGCCGCGCTGATTGCCGCCGCCCTGGTGGTGGGCGAGATCGCGCTCTATCTGAGAAAGTACCGGCCCGCCTGACGGGTACAACGCGCAGAGAGGAGGAACTTCCATGAAATCCTCAAGGAAAAGACTTCTGAAGAAAATTTTCGCCAACGTCACCGTGGGCCTGTTCATCGTGGCCTTCTTCGGCAACAGCATCGCCGGGCAGTTCTCCGGGCAGATCAACAGCTTCCTGGGCACCTCCACCACTCAGATCGTGGGAGAGGACGCGGGGGAGTATGTGCGCTACTACGAGTCCGAGTTTGGCTCCATCGCCGAGCTGAAGGCCGCCGGCCTGGCAAAGGCCGAGGAGGTGGAGGCCGAGGGCGCGGTGCTGCTGAAAAACAACGGCATCCTGCCCCTGACCAGCCCCGAGGTCTCCCTGTTCGGCGCCACCGCCACCTCCCCCGTCTACGGCGGGACCGGCTCCGGCGCGGTGAACACCGCCGACGCCCCGTCCTATGTGGACGCCCTGACCGAGAGCGGGCTGACCGTCACCAACACCGCCCTTCTGGACTGGTACCAGGAGGAGGAGTACGGCCGTGACTTCTCCAGCAGTGGCGAGGAGATCAACGAGGCCCGCTGGAACTCCATCGTGGAAAGCGACGCAGCCGGCACCTTCGGCAACGGCGAGGTGGCCATTTTCGTGGTGGGCCGCGTGGGCGGTGAGGCCAACGACCTCAAGAGCACCGGCCACATCGACGGCGGCGCCAACCCCCTGGGCGCCGACGTGAGCGCCAACTCCGACTACCTGATGCTCAACCGTAATGAGATTGGCATTCTGGAAGGCCTGAAGGCCATGAAGGACGCCGGGGAGATCAGCGGCATTGTGGTTGTGATCAACAGCGCAAACCCCATCTCGGCGGCCTTCCTGAATGACGAGGCCTACGGCATCGATGCCGCCCTCTGGATCGGTTCGGTGGGCCAGACCGGCCTGTACGCCGTGGGCGACATCCTTGCCGGTACGGTGAGCCCCTCCGGCTCCCTGCCAGACACCTGGTGGACCAACAACCTGCTGGATCCCGCTATGGCCAACTTCGGTGTCTATACCTACACCAACGTCGGCGACTACAGCTACGCCTCCAGCCCCTCCAAGTTTACCAGCTACGTGGTCTACCAGGAGGGCATCTATGTGGGCTACCGCTATACGGAAACCCGCTATGAGGACGCCGTCCTGGGCACCGCGGGCGTGGGCGACTATGTCTACGACGACGTGGTAGCCTACCCCTTCGGCTACGGTCTGAGCTACACCACCTTTGAAATGAGTGATATGCGGGTGGAAAAGACCGGCGAGGGCATGGAAACCGAGTACACCGTGACAGTCACCGTGACCAACACCGGAGACACGGCGGGCAAAAAGGCCGTCCAGATCTATGCCCAGAAGCCCTATACCGATTATGACCGCCAGAACCAGATTGAGAAGGCGTCGGTGGAACTGGTGGGCTACGGCAAGACCGCTCTGCTGGAGCCCGGCGCCAGCGAGACCGTGACCGTCAGCATACCCGAGTACTTCCTCACCAGCTATGACGCACTGGGCACCGGCGTGTACATCCTGGACGAGGGGACCTATTATCTCACCGCAGCCGATAACAGCCATGCGGCCATCAATAATATCCTTGCGGTCAAGGGCTATACCACCGCCGACGGCATGACCGCCGAGGGTAATACAGCCCTGGTTTACGAGACTGCGTACGACTTTGACGCGGAGACCTACGCCTCCGCCTACGGTACCGGCAGTCAAGTCACCAGCCTATTTGCTGCGGCGGATGTCAACCGCTATGAGGACAAAGGGGATAACAGCGTCACGTATCTCTCCCGCAGCGACTGGGAGGGCACCCTGATGCTCTGGGGCGACACCGATGCTGACGGCGAGAATGACAACTATGTGCGCCTATCTATGACCGACCAGCTGTATGAGGACACCATCCTGGACGGGGCAGACCTCCCTGCCGACGACGGCGATTGGCCCGAAATGGGGTCCACCGATACCAACTACAATCTCATCCATCTGCTGGAAGACGAGAACGGCGAGGCCATACCCTATGACGACCCCATATGGGAGGATCTGCTGGACCAGCTGACCTACTCGGATCTGTCCCGCCTATGTGCTGTGGGCCTGCGGATGACCGTCTCCCTGGAGTCCATTGGCAAACCGGAGACCCTGGATCACAACGGCCCCTCCGGTGTGACACAGCCGTACTCTTCTGGAGCCAATGGGTATGCCAACCAGACCAACGACCCAGACAAGGATATGACCGGGACCTGCTATCCCTGCAACGGCATCGTGGCCGCTACCATGAATGACCAGCTGGTGCAGGAGATGGGCGAGCTCATCGGCGAGGACGCCATGTGGGCCGGATATGCCGGCATCTACGGCAGCGGTCTGAACATCCACCGCACCCCATACGCCGGCCGTGTATTTGAGTACTACTCCGAAGACGGCATCCTCACCGGCCTGATCGATACCTATGAAACTATCGGCATCCAGTCTAAGGGTGTCTATGTGTACAACAAGCACTTTGCGCTCAACGAGCAGGAACTGCAGCGGCAGGGCCTGGCCACCTGGTGCAATGAACAGGCCATGCGAGAGATCTACCTGCGGGCCTTTGAGCTGCCTATCGTGGACGCCGGCGCGAAGTGTGTCATGACCGCCTTCAACCGCATCGGTGCGGTGTGGTCCGGCGCATGTCACGAACTGCTCACCGATTGGCTCCGGGGCGAGGCCGGCATGACCGGCTTTGCGGTAACCGATATGTACGAGGGCGACTATATGAGCAAGCCCCATGAGGTGCTGGCGGGCAACGACATCCCCGACAACTTCCCCGGCACCACTGGCACAGGTGGAACCACCACAACCACCGGTGATCTGGGTGTCGAGTTTGCAGAATATGGCCCCGATGGGGCCACTCCAAACGCTCCGCTGGCCCGAGCAATGCGTGAGTCCGCCCACCGGCTTCTGTACACGGTGCTCCACTCTCGGGGCATGGACGGCATCGGGGTCCACACCAGCATTGTGGCCGTCACCCCCTGGTGGCAGATGGCACTCAATGTGGCGCAGATCGTGCTTGCAGTGCTGAGTGCCGCCGCTGTGGCGCTGTTGGTCGTGGACATGGTTCCCCGTAAGAAAAAAACCTAAATTCTGTATTCTGTTTGTGACGGGCGTAGCCGCCCGGAATAGTCACTGCCGGCGGGGCTCGGCATTCAACGCCGGGCCCTGTACGGCAAATATGTCAGGAAAGAGGTGAGGAGAAATGACGCGAGCATATATCAGCTTGAACGGGGAATGGACCTTTCACGGGCCGAATGGGAGCGTAGAGCAGGTGAACATTCCCCACACCTGGAATGGGAAAGACGGCCAGGACGGCGGAAACGACTACTGGCGTGGTACCTGTACTTACGAAAAGAACTTCCGCCAGCCGGAGTTTGATTCGGAGAAGCAGCGGGTGTATCTGGAATTTCAGGGGGTCAACTCCACGGCTGACGTAGAGATTAACGGGAACTTGGCGGTTCACCATGACGGAGGGTATTCCACCTTCCGGGCGGACATTACCGAGATGCTCCAGGAGGAGAACCGCCTCACAGTCCGTGTGGACAACAGTACGAACGACAGAGTATACCCCCAGAAGGCAGACTTTACCTTCTACGGAGGCATCTACCGGGACGTAGCTCTAATTGTAGTGAGCCAGAACCATTTTGACCTGGACTACTTCGGTGGCAAGGGCATAAAGATCACCCCGAAGTTGGAGAAAGGCTGCGGAAAAATCCATGTGGAGACCTTTGTGACCGGGACCGGGACAGTGGAGATTTCCCTTTTGGATGCAAAGGGAAACCAGGTGGCGTCCGGAGAGGGGCAGGATATCATTTTGGACATTCCCAATGCCCATCTGTGGAATGGTTTGGAAGATCCCTATTTGTACAGGGCTGTGGCCCGGCTGGTGAAAAGCGGTGAGGTGGTGGATCAGGTGGAGGACCACTTCGGCGTGCGAGTGTTTGAGGTGGATCCGAAAAAGGGATTTTTCCTCAACGGCCGCTCCTACCCCCTGCGCGGGGTGTGCCGGCACCAGGACCGGCCGGGGATCGGCAACGCTATTAGTCAGGCTATCCATGAGGAGGATATGGCCCTCATCCGGGAGATCGGGGCCAATACTATCCGTCTGGCCCACTACCAACACGACCAGTATTTCTACGATCTGTGCGACAAGTATGGCCTCATTGTCTGGGCTGAGATTCCATATATCTCAGAGCATATGCCCAGCGGCAGAGAAAACACCATCAGTCAGATGACCGAGCTTATCGTCCAGAACTACAACCACCCCTCCATCGTGTGCTGGGGCGTGTCCAATGAGATTACCATCTCCACCAAAAACAAGAGGGACATGCTGGATAACCACAGGGCGCTGAATGACCTGTGCCATCGGTTGGATCCCACCCGGTTCACTACCTTGGCGTGCTACGCTATGTGTGGCCCATTCAACCGCTCGGCCCACATCACGGACGTCGTATCCTGGAACCTCTATCTGGGCTGGTACGTACCAGGGTTGTGGCTCAACGACATGTGGGTGAAATTTTTCCACACAGTCTATCCAAACAGGTGCCTGGGCTTTTCAGAGTACGGGTGTGAAGCCATGCCCAACCTCCATGCATCCCATCCCCGCCGTGGTGACCATACGGAAGAGTACCAGTGCGTGTACCATGAATACATGCTACGCTTCTTTGACCGGAATCCCTGGATGTGGGGCACCCATGTGTGGAACATGTTTGATTTCGCCGCCGATGCCCGGGATCAAGGGGGGGAGCCCGGGATGAATCACAAGGGACTGGTAACCTTTGACCGAAAGACACGAAAGGACAGCTTCTACGCGTACAAGGCGTGGTGGAGCAAGGAACCCTTCGTGCATCTGTGCGGGAAGCGGTATGTGGACCGGCCGGAGTCTGAGACTATGGTGAAGGTGTACTCCAATCAGCCCTCCGTATCCCTGTACGTCAACGGGAAACTGTTCTCTGAGCAACGGGGGGACAAGGTATTTACTTTTCGGATACCTCTGGGCGAGGGCGAAACCCGGCTGGAGGTTCACTCCGGCGAGCTGACGGACAGCGCTGTGCTCCGGCGGGTGGACGAGCCTAACCCGGCCTACACTCTGGTCAAGCATAAAAAAAGCCAGAACTGGGTGTGATCCCGGTGCCCGCCGGGCATGCTGCGATCTTCGTCCCTGTGCGGGCAAAACTAAGATGAAGGAGCTTGAGCTTTTATGAAACAGGATTCCGCGCCTTCTTCCGGGCTGAACCGGGCGAAACCCTATCAACTGGTACTGTTTCCCCTAAATAATGGCGCCACCAATGTCTATTATGTGCTGATCCTGTCTTATGTGGCCACCTTCGGCAGTGCTGTGTTGGGCCTTGCTATCGCATTCGCCTCTATCATGGTGACGGCCATGCGGGTACTGGACGCTGTCACAGATCCTATTATCGGTGCCTTGATGGACAAGACCAACGGAAAATTTGGCAAATTCCGTCCCTTCATGGTGAGCGGCAGCGTTATCATGGCGGCATCCGTGATCTGCCTGTATGTGCTCACCCCCTTTGTGCCGACTAACATGATGTGGCTGCGATATGTGCTCTTTGTGGTATTCTACGCCATCTGGGCCATCGGATACGCCTGTCAGACCTCGGTGACCCGGGCGGCCCAGTCGGTGCTGACCAATGACCCTAAGCAGCGCCCCCTATTCACCGTGTTCAACACGGTGGGCTCCCTGCTGGGCATGGGAGTTATCCAGTTCCTTGGCCCCATCCTGGCAGGGGATGGGATGCTTGGTGACTATAACCAGACCTGGTTTGCCGTGATGACCCCTATCGGGATTGTAGTCTCGGTGGTGCTTACCATCCTGGCCATCATTGGCATTTGGGAGAAGGACCAGCCCAAATACTTCGGTATCACAGGAGAGAAGACTGAGAAGGTCAAGATCTCCGAGTACTGGGAGATCATCAAGCACAACAATCCCATTCAGCGCCTGATGGTGGCCGGTGCCGGATGCAAGCTGGCCCTATCCATCGCCACCAATATGACGGTACTTATCATGCTCTACGGCTGTATGATGGGCAACTACGACAACCTGTACCTGCCCATGATGATTCTGGGCTATGTGTTTGCGGTTCCCTTCTTCCTGCTGACCGTACGTACCGCCCAGAAGAAAGGCCAGAAGGCATCTCTGGTGCGTTATGTGGGCGTGGCATTGGTCTGCTACGTGGGTGTGCTGGTACTGCTGCTACTGTGGAGGCAGGGAGATCCGGCCTTCAACTTCTCCATCTATGAGGGAACCCTATTCGGGCCGGACTTCAGAATCTCAATTAACCTCTACACGGTGTTGTTCATCTTGTTCTTCGGCATTGGTTACGGCGCCTACTACGCTACGGCGGATATGCCCATACCCATGGTGGCCGACTGCGCCGACTACGAAACCTACCGCTCCGGCAAGTTCATCCCCGGTGTCATGGGTACCCTGTTTGCCCTGGTGGATAAGCTGGTGTCGTCCTTGAGCGCTACGGTCGTTGGACTTGCGGTTAGCTTCATTGGACTGGATGTGCTGCCTACGAAGAGCACACCTTACGTGCCCGGTATGAATATTGTGGTTATCGTCCTGTTCTGTATCATCCCCATGGCCGCTTGGCTAGCCACCCTGATTGCCATGCGGAAGTACACCCTCACCGGGGAGCGGATGCGGCAGATCCAGGCGGTGAACTCCGCCCGGAAAGAGGCAGTGGCGAAAGGCATGAGTCTGGAGGAGGCCATGCGCACCATCACCGACGAGACGGTGCCCAAATAATGTAGAATCAGCGGAAATTCTCTGGGAGCAGGCCCACAGGGTCTGCTCCCGAGGGACTTGCCGATACCGCAGAATCAAGGAGAAGGGAGGGGCCGGATATGAAAGGCTTCGTAGAGGATCCGGATTTTCTTTTGGGCACCGGGACAGCCGTGGAGCTGTACCACGGCTGGGCGGAGCGGATGCCCATTGTGGATTACCACTGCCACATTGACCCCAAGGATATCTGGGAGGATCGACACTTTGAGGATCTTTCCCAAGTGTGGCTGAGGGGAGACCACTATAAGTGGCGGCTTATGCGCTCCAACGGCGTACCAGAGGAGTTCATCACCGGAGAGCGAACGGGACGGGAAAAATTCCAGAAGTTTGCCGAGATGCTGCCCCGAGCCATTGGAAACCCGATGTACCACTGGTGTCACCTGGAACTGAAGAACTACTTCGGCTACACGGGTGTCCTGAACGGGGAGACAGCGCAGCGAGTGTGGGATCTGTGCAACGAAAAATTGCGCAGCGACCCGGCCATGAGCGTCCGGGGGATGATTTGCGGCAGCAATGTGGCCATGGTGGGCACCACAGATGACCCGTGTAGCGACCTGGCCTGGCATGAGAAACTCTCAGCGGACGGGAGTTTTGCGCCCAAGGTGCTGCCCAGCTTTCGGCCGGATCCAGCGGTGAATCTACACAAGGCGGGCTTTGCCGACTACCTCCGGAAATTGGAGGAGACGGTCGGACGAGAGATCTCCACGGTGGAAGATGTGCGGCAGGCTCTCAGTGTGCGTATCGCCTTTTTTGATGCCCACGGCTGCCGCTCAGCGGATCACGGCCTGGACTACGTGATGTTCCGGCCGGCCAGTGACATGGCGGCTACCGCCGCGCTGCGCAAGGCTAGGGCGGGGGAGCCTCTGACCCGGGAGGAAGCGGAGGGCTACCAGACCGCCCTGCTGCTCCATTGTGCCCGGGAGTATGCCCGGCTTGGATGGGTCATGCAGCTCCACTTCAGCTGCATGCGTAACCCCAATACCAAGATACTAAAGACCCTGGGGCCGGACACCGGCTTTGACTGCATGGCCGTCACTGACAGCTGCTCCGCCACTTACCGCCTGCTGGATACCCTCGAACAGGAGGCCAGCTTGCCCAGGACAGTGTTGTACAGCCTGAATCCAGCGGACAACGCCTGGATCGATACCCTGCTAGGGGCATTTCAGAGCCCAGAGATACCGGGGAAGATCCAGCACGGCAGCGCCTGGTGGTTCAACGACCACAAGGCGGGGATGACCGAGCACCTGACCAGTCTGGCCAACCTGGGCGTGCTGGGGAACTTCATCGGTATGCTCACCGACAGCCGGAGCCTATTGAGCTACGCTAGGCACGAATATTTCCGGCGGGTGCTCTGTGACCTGCTGGGCCGCTGGGTGGAGAACGGGGAGTACCCCCGGGACATGGAAACCCTGGGCGGCCTGGTACAGGATATCTGCTGCCACAACGCGAAGCGGTATTTCAACCTGTAATTTTTTGAAAAGGAGGAGAGCGGCATGAAGCTCTCATTCCGCTGGTACGGAAAGAGCGATCCCATCCCGCTGGAGTATATCCGCCAGATCCCGGGCATGAGGAGCATCGTCACCGCAGTGTATGACGTTAAGCCCGGGGAAGTGTGGCCGGAGGAGAGCCTGGCTGGACTGAAGAAGGACTGTGAGGACAACGGCCTCCTGTTCGACGTGGTGGAGTCCATCCCGGTTCATGAGGACATTAAGCTGGGCCGGGGAGATGTGGAACGGCTGCTGGAGGTCTACTGCGAGAATATCCGCCGCTGCGCCAAGTACGGCGTGAAATGCGTGACCTACAACTTTATGCCGGTTTTTGACTGGACCCGGACCCAGCTGGACAAGAAGGGGGCCGACGGCTCCACCAGCCTGGTGATGTACTGGGATCAGATGAAGGGCCTGGATCCCCTGAGGGACGACATCCACCTGCCGGGCTGGGACTCCAGCTATACTCAGGAGGAGGTGCGGGAACTTATCTCCGCCTACGGGGAGCTGGGAGAGGAGGGCCTGTGGTCTAACCTGGAGCGATTTTTGAAAAAAGTCATCCCGGTGGCCGAGGCGTGCGGCGTGAAAATCCCCCATATCCCATCTTCGGTCTGCCCCGCATCATCACCTGCGAGGCCAACCTGGATCGGGTTTTGAAGCTCATTGACAGCCCGGCCAACTGCCTGTGCCTGTGCACCGGCAGTCTGGGCTGCGCGAAGAGCAACGACGTGGTGGCAATGGTGCGCAAATACTCCGCCATGGGCCGCATCGCCTTCATGCACATCCGCAATGTGAAGATCCTGGAGGACGGCTCCTTTGAAGAGCGGGCCCACCTGTCCTCCTGCGGCAGCCTGGACATGTACGAGATCGTGAAGGCCCTGGTGGAAACTGGGTTCGACGGCTATGTCCGCCCGGATCACGGCCGCATGATCTGGGGGGAGACCGGCAAACCGGGGTACGGGTTGTACGACCGGGCCTTAGGCGCGGCCTACATCAACGGCCTGTTTGAGGCATGTGAAAAGGCGAACCAATAACCTTTTTGTGAGAAAGGGGCTCTGAACAATGATAGAACTTCCTCTGAGCGTAGACTTTACTGGCAAGGTTGTGGTGGTCACCGGCGCGGGCGGTGTGCTGTGCGGCGAGATGGCCCGGGCCTTTGCTCAGGCGGGGGCCAAGGTGGCCGCTCTGGATCTGAACGAGGAGGCGGTGAAGAAACTCTCCGGCACGTGCAGGGCCGAAGGCCTTGTCTGCGAGGGTTACAAGGCTGATGTACTAGATCCGGAGGCCCTGGCTGAGGTTCACGCCCAGGTATGCAGGACTCTTGGGCCCTGTGACATCCTTATCAACGGCGCCGGCGGGAATAATCCCCGGGCGACCACGGACAATGAGTACCAGCACGAGGCCAAGCCCGGTCAGAAGACCTTCTTTGATCTGGACACCAACGGGGTGGACTTTGTATTTAAACTGAACTTCCAGGGCACCCTGCTGCCCACCCAGGCCTTTGCCAGGGATATGGTGAAACGGGGGAGCGGATGTATCCTGAACATCTCCTCTATGAACGCATACACCCCGCTGACCAAGATCCCGGCCTATTCCGGCGCCAAGGCGGCCATCAGCAACTTCACCCAGTGGCTGGCTACCTACTTTGCCGGCACCGGCATCCGCTGCAACGCGATCGCCCCCGGCTTCCTAGTGTCTAACCAGAACCGGAAGCTCCTCTTCAATGAGGATGGCACCCCCACCCCCCGCACCGCCAAGATCCTGGCCGGTACCCCTATGGGCCGGTTTGTGGAGAGCAACGAGCTGCTGGGCGGCGTGTTCTTTCTCTGCGACGACAGGGCGGCTAGCGCCATCACCGGCGTGGTTCTGCCCATCGACGCGGGCTTTGCCGCCTATTCCGGCGTATAACCATGGGCAAGCGCATTCTGACCGTCGGCGAGCCCATGGGCCTGCTCATCGCCCAGGAGGAGGGCGGATTGGACGAGGTCAAGCACTTTACCTCCGCCATCGCCGGAGCGGAATTTAACGTGGCCGTGGGCCTCACACGTTTGGGTCATACAGTGGGCTATCTCACCCGGGTGGGAAGAGATCCTTTTGGTCGGCAAATCTGCCGCTATATGAAACAGATCGGACTGGACACCGGCCTCACCCGGGTGGATCAGGGACGGCGCACCGGGTTTATGCTCCAGAGCAGAACCAGCCAGGGTGATCCGGATATTTACTACTTCCGCACCGGTTCCGCCGCCAGCGCGCTGAGTCCGGCGGATGTGACCGGACTTGACCTGCGGGAGTGGGACGCGGTGCATCTGACCGGAATCTTGCCTGCCATCTCCCCCACAGCGCTGGCGGCCAGCTACATGCTGGCAGACAAGGCCAGAAAGGCGGGGGTTCCGGTCTTTTTCGACCCCAATCTGCGTCCACAGCTCTGGCCCTGCCGGGACTCCATGGTGGCCGAGGTCAACGCCCTGGCAGCTCTGGCTGACTACGTCATGCCAGGGGTGGGAGAGGGGGAGATCCTCTGCGGCTCCAAGGATCCTGGAGAGATCGGCCGGTTCTACATGGAGCGGGGCGCTCGGGCGGTCATCGTCAAGACGGGGGCTAATGGGGCAGAGACCTTTACCAGGGCCGGTTCCTTCCGTACCCTGGCGTACCGGGTGGAAAAGATCGTGGACACTGTAGGGGCCGGGGACGGCTTTGCAGTTGGGGTGGAGAGTGCTCTGATGGAAGGGTTGTCGTTGGAACAGGCTGTGGAACGGGGCAGCGCCATTGGCGCCATCCAAATCACATATGCAAGTGATAACGAGGGCCTCCCCACCCGGGACGGGCTGGAGCAGTTCATGGCCCAGACGTCCCGATTCGACAAGACAGGTGAAACAAACAGATAGAGGAAATAAATCATGAATCAGATCATTGAACAGATCTCGCACATCGGCATTGTGCCGGTCATCGCTATCGATGAAGCGGAGAAGGCGGTTCCCCTGGCCAGGGCGCTGGTGGCAGGCGGCCTGCCTGCCGCCGAGGTGACTTTCCGCACCGCCGCGGGGGAGGAGGCCATCCGCCGCATTGCTACTGAGGTGCCAGAAATGCTGGTGGGTGCCGGTACCGTTCTGACCACAGGCCAGGCCGACCGTGCTATCGCTGCGGGGGCGCAGTTTATCGTCAGCCCGGGCTTCAATCCCGCTGTCACCCGCTACGTCATCGACAGAGGCGTGCTCATGATGCCCGGCACCGCTAGCCCCGGCGAGATGGAGCAGGCCATGAGCATGGGACTGGATGTGGTGAAGTTCTTTCCAGCAGAGCAGAACGGCGGCGTGGCCAAGCTGAAGGCCCTGGCCGGCCCCTATACCAATCTGCGCTGGATGCCAACCGGAGGCGTGAACACCAAGAACCTGATGGACTACCTGAGCTTTGATAAAATCGTGGCCTGCGGCGGCACCTGGATGGTTAAAAAGGATCTGATCGAGGGCGAGCGGTGGGACGAGATCACCCGCATCTGCCGGGAGGCGGTTCAGACCATGCTGGGCTTTGAGTTGCGGCACGTGGGCATCAACTGTGATAACGAGGCCGAAGCGGAAAAGACCGCCAGGATCTTCTGCGCGCTTTTCCAGTTGCCCTACAAGCCGGGCAACTCCTCCGTCTTCGCCGGAAGCGTTGTGGAGTGCATGAAGAACCCCTACCCGGGGAAGCACGGACACATCGCCATCGGCACCAACAGTGTGGAACGGGCCATCTACCACCTGGGCCTCCGAGGCGTGACCTTCGATGAGACCACCCGTAAGACCGATGGAGTAGGCAAAACTAAGGCCATCTACCTGGATGGTGAGGTGGGCGACTTTGCTCTACAGTTGACACAAAAATAAGTGCCAAACGGCAGAAATATAGATTGATCAGGAGAAATGATTATGGCTAGAGTCGTCACCTTCGGCGAGCTTATGGTTCGCCTACAACCCTATCACTACGAGCGATTTGTCCAGACCGACCACCTGGAGTTTACCTTCGGCGGCGGAGAGGCCAACGTGGCTGTCTCCCTGGCCAACTACGGAGTGGATGCGGTCTATGTCACTAGACTTCCCACCCACGCGATCGGCCAGGCGGCGGTCAACTCTCTGCGCCGGTACGGTGTGGATACCTCCATGGTTGTCCGCGGCGGAGATCGGGTGGGTATCTACTACAACGAGAAGGGCGCATCCCAGCGTGGTAGCATTTGCATCTACGACCGAGCCCACTCCGCCATCCAGGAGTCCCAGCCCTCCGACTTCGACTGGGACAAGATCTTTGAGGGCGCGGAGTGGTTCCACTTTACCGGCATCACCCCGGCCCTGGGGCCCAATCTGGTGGAGACCTGCCGTCAGGCCTGTAAGGCCGCCAAGGCCCGAGGGATCAAGATCTCCTGTGACCTGAACTATCGTGGCAAGCTATGGACCCGCCAGCAGGCCAAAGAGGCCATGACTGATTTGTGCCAGTATGTGGACGTGTGTATCTCCAATGAGGAGGACGCCAAGGACGTATTCGGCATCGAGGCCGAACGCACCGATATCACCGCCGGCACGTTGAATCATGAGGGCTATAAGTCCGTAGCTAAACAGCTGGCTGATAAATTCGTCTTTGAAAAGGTTGCTATTACTTTGCGGGAGTCCCACTCTGCCTCGGACAACGGCTGGAGCGCCATGCTCTATGATGTGTCCGGTGATGAGTACTGCTTCTCCAAGAAGTACGACCTGCACATCGTGGATCGAGTGGGCGGCGGTGACAGCTTCGGCGGCGGGCTGATCTATGCCCTGCTCAATGGTAAGTCCACCCAAGAGGCGGTAGAGTTTGCCGTGGCGGCCTCCGCCCTAAAGCACGCGATTGAGGGCGACTATAACTTGGTCACTGTGGCCGAAGTGGAGAGGCTGGCTGGTGGTGACGGATCTGGCCGTATCCAGCGCTGAACTGCCAGATGGACTGACTGTGTATGCTCCACAATTCAATTCGTTCTCTACAGTGAGAATCTTCTGCTCTAATATATTTTCATACGCAGACAAGGGGAAGCCCCGCCGGTACCGACGGGGCTTCTCCAATTAGCGTCCACACGGCCGTTCCTTGTTTATAGCGGCGCAGTTTTTGCGCTGCCCGCATCATTTTGATTGACGAAAAGAGATAAGCCCGCTATAATAATGAACAAATGACGTGATGAAATGATAATTGCTCTATTGGGCCTGACTTGGGCAGATCCAGTTATTCCGTTCACGCGGTCACAATCGAAGTGCCTGCCTTCTCGGCTGGTTTGACCACATAGTTAGCCACAGTCGGCGGCGGAACAGGCGGAAACCTTGCATTCAAAGAGTGGCGGAAAGTATGTGGAATAGAGCAGATAGGCCTATAAATCACTAAAATAGATTAGAAAAAGTTCGGTGCTGGCCTTGACGTGCGGGAGGTCACAGGTTCAAGTCCTGTATCGTCCACCATAAAGCCACACCAATCTGGATATTTTAAGCGGAATGCTTAGAGTATCAGGGGGTGTGGCTTTTTTATTCCATTGAAATTTGCGTTCTCAAAAAAAGATATTTTCGAGGTTTGTAGAGAAGCAGAAGGACATTGAACCCCGGATCGCTCCATAAAATACCGGTTACCCCTCCCCTGCGCCCTTTTTCAGTCCTAAAGGCCGTTAAATGGAGGAAAAAATATATACAAAAAGTAGTGCGTCGGTTTGTTGGTTTCACAACCATCAGACCGGCGCTTTTTTGTTGCCCAGGAAGTTCAAAAAGGGCATTTTCAATTTGAGCTGGAGAAGGATGACATAGCGCGCCAACTTTATTCGTACTGCCAAAAAGGGCACACGCTTATTCGTCCCATTTGCTAAGTGGATAAGATGGTATGATAGGAGACTCAAGCGAGTGACTGGAGCGATGATCGAAAAAGGGCATTTTGCCT
>OGFO01000731.1_pt1 | contig 17199 bp, 12 predicted proteins | sample 1570981 | NCBI WGS metagenome assembly OGFO01 (sample SAMEA2581955, study PRJEB24529) | metagenome | biome: Human gut stool | place: China | collected 2011
CCTTTGTAGGCAAAGATGAAGCACTCTGCTTCTCAACCGGTTTTACGGTGAATTCCGGAGTTATCCCTGCTTTGACAGACCGCAATGATTATATCATTTGCGATGACCGCGACCACGCATCTATCGTAGATGGACGTCGTCTCTCCTTCTCTCAACAATTAAAATATAAGCATAACGATATGGCAGATCTGGAAAAGCAACTTCAAAAGTGCAATCCGGATTCAGTGAAACTAATCATAGTGGACGGTGTGTTCTCTATGGAAGGTGACTTGGCAAACTTGCCCGAAATCGTACGTTTGAAACATAAATACAACGCTACTATCATGGTAGACGAAGCTCACGGCTTGGGCGTATTCGGAAAACAAGGACGTGGCGTCTGCGACCATTTCGGTCTGACTCACGAGGTTGATTTGATTATGGGTACTTTCAGCAAGTCACTGGCTTCTATCGGCGGATTTATCGCCGCTGATTCTTCTATCATCAACTGGTTACGTCACAACGCACGTACTTATATTTTCAGTGCATCCAACACTCCGGCTGCTACTGCATCTGCTCTCGAAGCTCTCCACATCATCCAAAATGAACCGGAAAGACTTGAAGCATTGTGGGAAGCTACCAACTATGCATTGAAACGTTTCCGCGAAGCTGGCTTTGAAATCGGTGCAACAGAATCACCTATCATCCCTCTTTACGTACGTGACACGGAAAAAACGTTTATGGTTACCAAATTAGCTTTTGATGAAGGTGTATTCATCAATCCGGTTATTCCTCCGGCATGTGCACCGCAAGATACTTTGGTACGTGTGGCATTAATGGCTACTCATACAAAAGATCAAATAGACCGTGCTGTAGAAAAGCTAGTTAAGGCATTTAAAGCATTGGATCTTTTATAATCTACGAAAAATATATCACTCATTATTGGGTGAATAAAATGAAGTCTGACACAAATCAATGTGCCAGACTTTTATTTTATCTTATTCACTCTTGAGTACTTCTGCTGGATTTTGCCGGGCGGCTTTCCACACGCGCCAGATGATGCTTAAGAAAATGACAAGGCCCATTCCTATAAATATAACTGCATATAACCACCATTCCATCGGTGTTTGCTTTATATAATTTTCAAGCCAATGCTTCATCATAGCATATCCTAGCGGAAAAGCAAAGAACGATGAAAGTACAAGTAAAAATAAATATTCTTTAAAGAATAGATTCAAGATTATTCCTATATTGGCTCCATTTACCTTGCGTATAGCTATTTCTTTACGACGTTGCTGACAGGATAAAGTCACTAACGAGAATATACCAAATACCGCAATTAATATACAAATAGCAGAAACCACACTCAACAGTTTGCACAATGTTCTCTCTGATTTCATGTAAGCGTCGTAAACTTCTTCAATATTAGACAACATCAATTCTGCATTTGGATTAACTTTATTCACTTCCGCTTTTATCTTTTCAGAAACAATATTCCAAGTTCCCTCTTTCACTTTGAATATAATACCTCCTCTGTCTCTACTATCTGGTAAATGAAACATAGCAGGAGCTACCGGATGTATTGGAGCATTATATGAAATATTTTTAATAACACCTTTCACTATACATTGCTTTCCTAATTTTCCCATTTTCTTTCCAACCGGTTGTGTCCATCCGAAAGCTTTCATAGCAGCTTCATTTATAACAACCATATCTTTTCCATCCTTTTCATCCAGCATACTTCCATTCAACACCTCTACTCCAAAGAAATCGGCATAGTCCTGATTAATCGTTTCATCTTCCAATTCAATATATTGTTCACTATCAGCGACCTTTCCATCCCATTCCTTTACCCTATATATTGAATAAAACATCTTAGGAATAGGTGTATGAAAACCATTCAAACATTCTGACACCTCTGGTATCTGACTTACAATTTCTTTGAAAGGGATATTTTCAGAGCAATAAACAACTGCTCCTACATTATGCCGTTCTATTCCAAGTTCTCTAGTATTTAGTAAAAAATGAAGTTGCATCATCATTACCAGAGTACAAAAAACAAAGCCTATACCGATAAACAGCTGAAATAAAATGCTACTCTTATAAAACCAGCCGGAGAGATGAAGATTGGATTTCTTGTTTATATTACTAAGTAGAGTTCGCCTACTAATATATCTTATAAGCAGAGATGCAAAACCAACTGTTACAGCAATCAATGATAGTATATAAACAAATATTTCGATATAAAAAAATGAAGCACCCTCATTGATTTGTGACAAACGTTTAAAAGTCGGCAGAATGAATTCTATCAATACCAACCCTATTCCTGAAGATAAAATTAGTAATAAGACAAGTTCTGTAAGAAGTAAAGTGAGTAACCCACCATTTGATGAACCATTGACTTTCCTCAACGCTAACTCACGTTTACGCATCCGGATACGAGTTATCAACATTGTTAAATAATTACATATTCCACAAATTATAACCAAACCGCTAATACATACAAAAAGACAAATATGATTCAACTTCACATTCACATCTTCCCTCGGATGACTACTCCGCAATGTGGATAATGGAGCAATAAGCGTAGAATTTGGATATTTATGACCATCTTGTTGTACTTCATATTCTGACAACCTCTGTTTCAATGCTTCTATATCACAGTTGGGATAAATACGAAAAAGCGTTTGGCATCGTTGGTTCCCCCAATTGGGGTTTGTATCATGAAATGGCAATAATATATCAAATGAAAACAAAGAGTGTCCTTCCCATGACTTTACAACTGCAACGATTATTTTTTCTTCGTTACTTTCCTCTAAAATCAAGTGTTTACCTATCGGAGATTCTTTCCCAAATATTCGCTTTGCCGTATTTTCTGTTATAGCAATTTCATCCTTTTTTAGCTGTAGATGGTTATCTCCATCCAATACTTTAATATTGAACATTGAAATGAAATTTGAATCTACCTCTATACGTCGTACCACAAACTCAACATCCTCATTCTTAATCTTTTTTTCATTCCAGTCATAAAAGATACGACATACTTTCTCTATCTCCGGACAATTCTTTGCCAAATAATCAGCTAGAAAACTAGATGAATTATAGGTAAATCCGTCTCCATAAAGACGAAAGCTACTGCCTGCCAGATAAATGCGATCGGCTCCCTCATGAAAATTATCATACGTCATTTCATAACGTATCCATAATACCGACAGCGCAAAACAGGTAAAGCCGACTGCTAATCCGATAATACTAACAAGACTTTGTGTTTTATACTTTATCAGATTACGAAAGGCTACTTTCAGATAGTGTTTTATCATGATATTGTTATTTTATTATTCATTTTTGATAACTTCCGCAGGATTCTGTCGGGCGGCTTTCCATATGCGCCAGATGATGCAGAGTAAAATAATAACTGCCACTACAACGAAAATCCCTACATATACCCAACCGTTAATCGCAGTTTGTCTCACATACGTTTCAAGCCACTGCCTCATAACCACATATCCCATTGGGAAGGCTATAACAGCAGCAATAACCAGCAACAGCAGGTATTCACGGAAGAACATCTGCAAAATATGACGAATTTGCGCCCCGTTTACTTTACGTATGGCAATCTCCTTTTGACGTTGCTCACACGATAGAGTGACCAATGAAAAGATTCCGAATACGGAAATGAGTACACAGACCAATGACACGAAGCTCAATAGCTTCATCAGTGCATCTTCGGAACGAAGATATTTACCATATTCCTCCTCCTCGCTAAACAACCGTAAGTAAGCATTGGGGAATTCTTCTTTGTGGAGTTTTTCTATAGCTTCACGACATTCGTTCCAAGTCCCCTCTTTGAATTTAAAAAGGATACCGGCACGATTCAGGAGATATTCTTGTGCTTCGGGGCGTTGAAAGGCAATAAGTCCCGGCTTACTTGTCGGAGAACGATAACTAAAGTTTTTCACCACTCCGACAACTTTGTATGTAATGTCCTGACGACTGTTGGTGTTATTGCCGAAAGTCTTTCCTAGAGCATGTTTCCATCCGAATTTCAGGCACGTACTTTCATCAACCACAACTTCATTCTGCTGGCTCTTTTCAGATATAAATTCACCTTCTAGTAATTTCAAATCATAAAACTTAAAGAATTCCTCCTTTGCCGGCATTATGCCAACAAGTAGTGTTTTTTCTGTCACCTTGGGCAGCCCATCCCAATTTGTTATTTCTGCATACATCATCGGACCGGTTGGAATAATTGGAAAGTACGCAGGAGGTAAAGTTTCTGTTACCATAGGAAGAGCTTTTATTTTCTCTGTCCATTGATGAATGTCTCCATTCCACAATGCCACATTAGCTACATTATGACGCTCCATACCTAAATCCGTATTTTTCAGGAAATGTAGTTGTTTCATGATGACAACCGTGCAGAAGATAAAGCTAAGGCTAACCATCAACTGTACGATAATACCTATTCTGCGGAATAAGTACGGACGGGCAGTAGCAACATTTCCTTTGATCGTTTCCTGCAATGTTCGACGACGAAAATAGGACAATGGCATCAGTGTAAACAGAAACGACAGGATAATTACTGCCAGAAGATATACCAAGATTTCTCCATAATATGAGCTGGGCTCTATCTGCGTAAAGTTCAGGAACCGGGACATACTCATCTCCACCAGCAGCAATCCGCTGAACAGAGCAATACATAAAAGCAGCAATAACTCAATGGCAAACTGTACAGACAAGGCTTTATTGCTTGCCCCATTCACCTTACGAAGTGCCATTTCACGGTTGCGCATACAAAGGCGACTGATAAAAAGCGTCAAATAATTGAATAACGAACAAATAATCACCAGTCCGCCTACCAAAGAGAAATAGAATATATAACTGAAAGAGATAACAACATCTGCTTTATCTACATAATCCGAATAGCGCAAAGCTGACATCCGGGTAATCAACAGATCGGAAAGTTCGCTCTCTTTCTCAATATCGTTGATGCGAACGGTGCTCATTTTTGTTCGGAATGCGTCTATATCTGTTCTTTCGCGTACACGAATAAATAGCTGCTCATTCGAACTTCCCCACCGAGGAGAATGTCTTGCCGGAGCCAGTATATTATATGGAATATTGGAATGGTTCGACCATCCGCTCACGATTGCTCCTATTTTACATACGCGTCTGCCTACTTCCACTTCTTTCCCCAATGCATCCTCTTCTTTGCTGAAGAGCCGCTTTGCAAATTCTTTGGTGATAGCCACTTCCTGACCATCGCTTTTCAGGAAGTTGACAGTACCTTTCAATAATTGTATATCAAAAAAGTTCATGAAAACAGAATCTGCATCAATCATTCCGACCTCCTGTTCTGTTTCCTCCAAACGGAATTTTACATGATGCGGGGTGAAAGCGGTTACAGCTTCTATCTCCGGCATTTTGTCTTGCAAATATTCCATTAAAGGATATGGAGTAAATTTACTTGTACCGGGCTCATTGGCGTAATGCGCACGTACCATATAAATGCGGTCGGATCCTTTATGGAAGTTATCATAAGTCATTTCATAACGTATCCATAAAGCAGATAGTGCGAAACAAGTGAAGCCGACTGCCAATCCGATGATGCTGACAAAGCTTTGCATCTTGTATTTCATCAGATTGCGAAAGGCTACTTTCAGATAGTGTTTTATCATGATATATTCTTTATCGACAACTTATGTTTACATACTAACTTCAGTCACCACCTGTCCGTCAAACAGGTTTATGATACGGTCGGCATAACCGGCATCATGTTGTGAGTGGGTCACCATGACGATGGTGGTTCCCTCATTATTCAGCTCACTCAATAGTCCCATCACTTCTTTACCATTTTTGGAGTCCAGATTACCGGTCGGTTCATCAGCCAGAATCAATTTGGGGTTTGCCACGACGGCACGGGCAATAGCGACGCGTTGCTGCTGACCACCGGAGAGTTGTTGCGGAAAATGCTTGCTACGATGGGTGATAGCCATTCTCCCCATAGCTGCCTCTACCCTCTTTTTCCGTTCGGAAGCAGAAATTCCCATATAAAGCAAAGGCAGTTCTATGTTTTCGTATACATTCAACTCGTCTATCAGATTAAAGCTCTGAAACACAAACCCTATCACACCTTTGCGAAGACTGGTACGTTGCGATTCGGTATACCGAGAGACTTCCGTTCCATTCAGGTAATACTCCCCTCCTGTCGGGTTATCGAGCAGCCCCAAAATGTTGAGCAATGTTGACTTACCACAGCCGGAGGGCCCCATGATGGCTACAAATTCGCCTTGTTTCACTTCGATACTGACGTTATTCAACGCCCAAGTTTCTACTTCTTCCGTTTTGAAAATCTTCTGTAAGTTAATGGTCTTAATCATAACTGTATTGTTTTAGAATTATATTTTTATTCGTTTTTGATTACTTCTGCGGGATTGATACGTGCAATCTTCAGTATTTTAAAAATAATGGTGATTACTGTTAATAAGGTTACTCCTCCAAATATGCTTCCCCAGTATAATATTCCATCATTAAAAAATAAATATCTTAAATTCATTCAGTTTTCATAATTTTAGCAGGATCAATATGTGCGATCTTGTTTATTTGCCAGAATAGAGTCCCTAAAGAAATACCACCAACCAATAGCAAAGCTATGAAAAAGATTCCTATACTTATAGGGGCTTTCACTACAAAATCCTTTGTGTATTCATATATCAGATACCAGGATAATGGAAGAGCTACTGCAAAAGCCCCGCTTAATATGATAAGATATTTACGTCCTAATAAAAGATATAAATCTTTCAGTGATGCTCCATTCACTTTGCGAATTGCAACCTCACGGGAACGCTGCCTAATATCAAATAATGAAATACCAAACAAGCCAAGACAAACTATTACAATAGCTATGCAAGCAAAAAGAGCATAAACAGAAGCTATCTGGCGATCATTTTTATAAAGTTCAGCTACATCGTCCTTCAACAAAGAATATTTAAAATCCTCTGTACCATACACTTTTTTCTGAATACTTTTCAAATAGTCAATAACTGCCTGTTCTTTGCCGGAGTGGCAATATATCTGATATAAATCACCGTCTAAATAACTGCCAACCATAAAGACCATCGGATGAATACCCGTACTAATATGTCCGTCATAGTAATCGTCTATTACAGCAACAATAGGTTGAGCCGGAAAATCCGGAACATTTCTTTTCATCCTTTCATCAACCAGCATAGCTCCCTCACATTGCGTATATCCCAAGGCTTTCAATGCAGCACGATTCACAACAGCAACTCTATTTCTCGAGTCTTCATCCATTTCCGGCAGACTTCCCTCCACAAACGCAAGATTGAAAACTTTAAAGAATTCAGGAGTAACGTAAGACTGCAACAATGCAACTGTTTCCCCTTTTACATTTTGAAAGTTTGTTGAATAATAGGCTCCCAGAATAGATGAATGTCCCGTCGTCCAATATTGGATATCCGGACAACTCTTCATTAGTTGATCTATTTCAGTTATCCTCTTCTGCCGTTGTTTGATTGTCTCCATAGTATAAGCCGAAAAATCCCGTGATTCGTATATCATGTTTGCCTGAATAACAGACTCTACACGGAAACCTGGATCAGTGTGCAACATAAAATTCAGCTGCTTGCCGAAATAGATTGATAATACCACCAACAGGAAAGTAATCATATATTGCAGAAAAAGAAATACCATACGCGAACGGACCGAACGATTATCTGTACCTACTTTCTGGATCGAAATGGCCAACAAAGAACGCTGGCACTGCACAAACGCATAAATAGATACTAACAGAGGCAAAAACAATAGAATAGAAAACGATAATATCCCATCAAATGCAGTATACATCAGCTGGCTGCCAAACATAGATGATATAGAAATATTTGTCACCTCTACAATGAGCCAGGCTACTATCATGGAGGCAGCAATCAATAAAAAGTTTTCTATGAATATCTGCTTAAACAACGCTTTTCTGTCAGCTCCAAAAACTTTCCGCAAGCTATACACCTTCCCTCGTTTCATCATCAATACCAAATAAAGATTAATGAAATTCATCACACCTGCAAGTAATACCAACAAGCAAATTCCTCCTAAAATAAATAGTTGAGAACGATTTCCGCTAACTAGCATGTCTGGTCCGGATCGACCAATTAACGCCTGATCCCAATACATATCACTTACAGGAATAAGAGAGAAAGTATATTTCCGACTATCTCCACTACGAGAATCCTGATTGATAAACCGGGGATAACTCCCAGCCTTATTGGCTTTCATTACTTCCGTCTCTGAAGTAAAACGAATAAAATCCAAAGGCATACGCTCCCATAATGATGATAGTTTTGAAGAAAGAACCAAGTCAAAATTAAACATCCGCTTATTAACTGGTTCCTCTAATATGCCTGTCACTCTAATCTCCTTTCCATTCGAATAGGTCAAAATCTTGCCGATAGGATTTTGTTTGCCGAAAAGTTTTTCAGCAAAACTTTCCATTAACAAAACTGATGCCGGATCTTCCAGGGATGCTGAACCTTGTAACACATGGTAAGGGAAAAGTTCAAAATAAGCACTATCTGCCGCCATAGCATGAACAGGGATACGATTTGATTGATAGGTTAAATAATCATTTTCGAGCAACACGATACGCGAACGTGTCACCATGCCACTATTATCAATATAAACACTATCCCGATCCCCTATTTCAGCAACACTTAATACGCGATTTCCTTCAAACGTTGTCTGTACACCATACACTCGATTACGATCTATGCAATGTATGTCTACCGTAAGCTCACGATGGATATAACGAAGCAGGATAATACAGCAAGCTAAACTAAAGGCCAGCCCGAGCAAATTAATAATAGTATATGATTTTGTACGCAACAAAAAGCGTATCGCATAGTTCAATGTTTTCATGCTTTATCTATTTATTATTTTTCATTTATTTCAAAATCAACTCTTCTGCATCCCCAAAGGTATCATATCCGGTTGTAATTACCCAATCTCCCGGCTGTAAACCTTCTACTATTTCATATTGCTGCGGATTTTGGCGACCAATACTCAATGGCACACGGACTGCTTTTGTCTTTGATGTATTTACTTTGTAAATCCATTGTCCGCCTGTAGACTGGTAGAAGTTGCCTCGCGGAATAATGAGTGCTTGCTCCGGCTGTCCCAATTCAATCTGCACACGGAAGCTCTTGCCAACTCGTACATTATCAGGCATATCTCCTGCAAAGACAAGATCGACATCAAACATACGGTCTTTCACTTCGGGAACCACTTTTGTTATTTTCAGCGGATATTTGTTTCCCTGATAATTCACTGTAGCCGGTAATCCGGTGGTGATCCTGTCAATGTAATATTCACTAAGTGAAGTGTGGATTTTGTATTGGTCTAATACTTTTATTTCAGCAATACTTTCACCAGAGGAAACCTGTTGCCCCGGAGTGACCTTTACAAAACTAAGCTGGCCTTTCAAGGGAGCTGTAATCACCAAACTATTCAACCGTTCGCAAGTACGTTCATACTTCTTCCGTTCCCGCTCCCGGTCGTTACGGATCAGTTCCTTGCGTATCATCGTAACGGCAGAATCATGCCGCAGACTCTCTTGCTGCAGGGCTGCATTTTTCAGTTTGTAGCCGTATTCATCTTCTGCTACCTGCAATTGAGCCTTACTCTTCACGCCCATCTGGAATTCTTCGCGGTCGAGAGCGATGCTTTTTTTCAGGCGTTCCAATTCGTAGTTGTTGGTAAGGGCTTGCTGTTTCAGGTTCAGACTTTTTTGTTCCATTTCAATCTCCTGCTCCTGATAGGTAATCATTTGCTTTTCCCACTCGTCGCGCTGGTCTTCAATACTACGAAGCAAATCGGGATTGGAAAGAACAAGAATAGTGTCTCCCTGTTGAAGCAAACTTCCCTCTTCACCGACAATTCTTTCCACACTTCCTGCTTCACGGGTATTGATCTTGATGGTTAGTATAGGCTGAATGAGCCCTTCCACGTCCACATATTCCATGAAATTAGACACTTTTACTTCTGCAATCTGTATATCTTCGGCATCTATCCGCAGTTTTCTGGGACCTAAAGACAAAGTAATCACATAAATCAGGAAGGCGACAAACAATATCCCTCCTATCAGATAGTATCTGTAACGAATGTACCACGGTTTCTTTTCTAATTTTATATCCATGAAATTATCTGGTGTTTTACAAGTTTCTACTAGCTATGGTTCAATTTCTATTCTTTACTGACTTTTCGTTGTTCTCTATTCAATCAGCAGATGATAGTCTTCTGTCAGCATCGTATTTCGCTCAAAATCATATAGTGTCATGCTACGGAGTGTGTAATATAAACTCCAATAATTATATAAAGCCGAAATATAGTTACGGCGAGCACTGTCTTTCTCTGAAATAGAGGCATTCAAATCAAGAATAGTAGATTTACCTAATAAGTAGAGTTTGCGTGCCACTTCGCTTCTTCGTTGGGCTGTTTCATCTGTACGGGCAGCGATGCGGACACGTTGCGTTTGCAGATTGAATTGTTTGACGAGTTTACGGACGTTCAGTTCAAAGTCTGTCCGGCTCTGTTCTACTTGTGTGTACACCAAATCACGATTGGAACGGGCTACTCGTACCTGTCCTTTTCCACGCCCCCAGTCCAGGATAGGAAGAGAAATGCCGATGCTCACGTATTGCTGGTCCAACAAATTTCGATAAGCTTCGGGCAGTTTGTCAGCAGTCTGCGTCAATCCGAAACGGAGATAGATATCTGCTTTCAGGCCAGCATTGGCACGGGCTTTCGCAACTGCACTCTCACTTTCCAGTTTGCGTCTTTCCATCGTCTGTATGTCCGGACTGTTTTCGTAAGCTAAAACCAGTGCTTCATTCAGGTTCACACTGAAATCCGGAACTTGGGGACTGACAAGAACACGCAGATCCCGGTCTTCGTGAATACCGAGATAGGAACGGAGTTCCTGCATACAATTATCCATTTCAATACGGGCATTCATGCGATTCGTCTCTTCCGTCAGACGGTTGAGTTCCAGTTGTAGCATTTCATTTTCTGTGATGGTACCTATATTATAGCGGCCTTGTGCATAGCGGTAAAGTGTATCGGCATTGGCATAATTAAAGGAAGCAATATCGTAATCGCTTTGGGCAGTGGCCAAGGCAAAAAATTTATGAATCGCATTGGCTGATACGAGTTCGAGTGTCTCTACGTAGCTTTTCTTTGCCTCCTGATAGCGTACAGGTTCTATCCGTCTATCCCATTTCAGGCTATTGTAGCCAAAAAGAGACTGGCGATAACCTATCATAATAGGGGAAGTCTGCCATGAGTATTTATGTTCGCTGAATAAATCCATACGTTGAGCAGAGGTTTCAAGAAAGAAAGAACCACCAGTCCAGAATAAATTCTGTGAAAGATTCAAGGTTAAATCCGTATTCAATAAATTTTGTTCGACAAACTTTACCGAACCGTCCCCCATCGTTATCTTATTAATGGCACGGTTCAGATTCGGATCGAATGTCAAACTTAAAGACGGTAGATAATTGGCACGATAATATTTATAGTTCCAATATGCAGAATGGAAACTGTGACGTGCCGTTTGTGCATCGGGAGATTCCATACGGGCCATTTCTATGACTTGCTTCAATGACAACTCTGTAATTTGATTTTGAGCAATCAATAATTCTGTCGACAATAGTCCGAGATATATGAAGATTAATTTCAGATTCATTCGTTGTCTTTATTTGTTATTCATCATTCAAAAGATGTGCCATTTGCATAAATCGCTATCATTCAACAATTTATCAATATCCATTCAGTTGGTTGTGTGTGCATATACGCACAAAATTAGTGCGCAATCGCACACACAACACATGAGATTTATCTATATCTTTGCTCCCGGAATCTAATAGATTATAAGATATGGAAGAAGTGAACAAATTAGGAAAGATACTTATAGTAGATGATAACGAGGACGTGCTCTTTGCTCTCAACCTGTTACTAGAACCTTATACGGAAAAAATAAAAGTAGCTACTACCCCTGACCGTATCGAGTATTTCATGACTACCTTTCAGCCCGATCTTATCTTATTAGACATGAATTTCAGCCGGGATGCCATCAGCGGACAAGAGGGATTTGAAAGTCTAAAGCAGATATTGCAGATTGACCCACAGGCTATTGTTATTTTCATGACTGCCTATGCAGATACAGACAAAGCTGTTCGGGCCATCAAAGCTGGTGCTACTGATTTTATTCCCAAGCCTTGGGAAAAGGATAAATTGCTGGCTACGCTGACTTCAGGAATGCGATTGCGTCAGTCACAACAGGAAGTCAGCATTTTGAAAGAACAAGTGGAAGTTCTTAGTGGTCAGAATACTTCGGAAAATGATATTATTGGAGAATCATCTGTTATGCAGGAAGTGTTTACCACGATAAATAAACTAAGTAATACAGATGCCAATATACTAATTCTCGGAGAAAACGGTACAGGCAAGGACGTGATTGCCCGACTAATATATCGTTGTTCTCCACGATACGGCAAACCTTTTGTCACGATCGACCTGGGAAGTATCCCCGAACAATTGTTTGAAAGTGAGCTGTTCGGCTTCGAAAAAGGCGCTTTCACCGATGCCAAGAAATCGAAAGCTGGACGAATGGAAGTAGCAACCAACGGGACTTTATTTCTGGATGAAATTGGCAATCTATCACTTCCTATGCAATCCAAATTACTGACTGCCATCGAAAAAAGGCAAATCAGTCGTTTGGGAAGTACGCAAACCGTTCCCATTGACGTCCGTTTAATCTGCGCCACTAATGCTGATATCCGTCAGATGGTGGAAGACGGGAATTTCCGTCAGGACTTATTATATCGTATCAACACGATTGAAATACATATACCTCCACTCCGTGAACGTGGCAATGACATCATCTTGCTTGCAGATCACTTTCTGGACCGTTATACCCGTAAATATAAAAAGAAAATACACGGACTGACCCGGGAAGCCAAAAACAAACTGCTGAAATATGCATGGCCCGGAAATGTAAGGGAACTTCAACATACGATAGAACGTGCTGTAATTTTAGGAGACGGCTCCATGCTGAAACCTGAAAACTTTCTTTTTCACACCACGTCCAAACAGAAAAAAGAGGAAGAAGTGGTACTGAATCTCGAACAACTAGAACGACAGGCCATTGAGAAAGCACTCCGAATCAGCAACGGAAACATCTCCCGTGCTGCCGAATATTTAGGAATTACCCGTTTTGCATTATATCGCAAACTTGAAAAATTAGGCTTATGAAACGATTTGAGTTTAAAGTAATTCTGCACATCATAGTTATCTTTCTACTTTCCATTAGCAGTTGTCTGCTGTATCAAAGGCAGTTATGGTTCAGTACTACCGTCTGTATTCTCCTTCTAATAGGCGTCGGCATACATCTCTACCGAATACAGTTCAAACAAATCGCCTTATTACGGCAATTAACGGATGGACTCCGATACAACGATATAACGCAGAATCTTCATCCTCCTTTTAAAAATAAAATGATGGATGAGTGGGCACAGGAACTATCTAATGCATTAAAGGACTTTCGGGGAAAGCTATTGGCAGAAGAAATCAAGCATCAATATTACGAGAATTTATTGAATAAAGTAGATACCGCCGTACTCGTAACCGATGTAACCGGGCATATCGAATGGATGAATCAGGCAGCAGTCACTCATCTGGGGCAACTATCACAACTTCCGGAAGTTCTTCAGGAGGCTTCTACCAGTAATGACATATCCATTATTCGCATCGAGCAAAATGGCATCGTTCTGGAAATGGCAATTTCCTGCACCACATTTGTCACACAAGGTGCGTTCGCCACACAAAGCAAAAAGCAACGGCTAATTAGTTTAAAGAATATCCATTCCGTACTGGAACGAAATGAAATGGAAGCCTGGCAAAAGCTGATTCGTGTATTGACACATGAGATCATGAATTCCATCACTCCTATTATCTCTCTTTCGGAAACATTAAGTGAAAGAGGAATCCCCGAATCACTCGGAGAAAAGGAGTATTCTATCATGTTGCAAGCCATGCAGACTATTCACAGAAGAAGTAAAGGATTATTGGGATTTGTGGAGAATTACCGGCGACTGACACGTATTCCGACACCTGTCCGCACCAAAGTATCTGTTGCCGAATTGTTTACGGACTTAAAGAAATTATTTCCGGAAGAGTATATTCATTTCGAAATGCCCGCATCCGATTTATATTTATATGCAGACCGTGCACAGATAGAGCAAGTGCTTATCAACTTATTAAAAAATGCCCGCGAAACATGCGAGCGGAAAGCAAATAAAGAAATACAAATAAAGTTTTTCTCTAAAGGCAACCCGACATTAGCAATATCTGATAATGGTGAGGGAATTCTACCAACTGTTTTGGATAAGATTTTCGTTCCTTTCTTCACTACCAAAACATCCGGTTCGGGTATCGGATTGAGCCTGTGCAAACAGATCATGGCTTTGCATGACGGAAGTATCAACGTAAAACCAGAATTAGGGAAAGGAAGCTGTTTTGTTCTTACTTTCCCTAAATGAGAACCACCGAAAGTCTTCCGGATCCTTTAATACGATGGATTAATCTGGGCAGTAGAGGATAAATCATCCTCTGCTGCCCAGACTATTTGTATCCGGATTTAGCTCCTTTACAGCTTCTTTGACTGCTTTATGAGTCGGCTTGCGATATACTTCCGCCTGTTGAACGGGGACAATCTCATTCACCATTTTTTCATATCCTTTTTGCTCTAACAAGTGGACTTCTTTTTCACCTGTTTCTTTTTGTTTTCTTGTTTTCATAAGGCTTTTCATTTTAAAATTCTTATTTATAAAACAGAAAACATCGATAGATAGTTCATACTCACAAATTATTCGTGTACAAAGAAACCACACCCCAATATACCACACTATGGACTTGTTCATGCCGATACAAGATTTAAATTGAATAGCTACATAGTGAAAAAATATCTATCATGCTATCATTCATTTTAATAGAATTCTAATTATCAAAAGAATAAGTATGATAGATCGTTTTTAAAAAAGGTATCTATCATACTTTTATTGCAAAAAACAGCTATCTATCATGCCTATACTTTGTCTATTTTAGTGTAGTATTAGGTGAGATTACCCATTTAAAGGCATAGGGATGCACGTTTTATAGGATGATAACCTGTATTTGACAGCTTAATAATCTATTGGGAACGGTGGTATTTATATAGCCCACGTATGCAGGCTGTACAGCCCACACCTGCAAACCGTACAGCCTACAGATGCGGGCTGCACGGTTTACAGGTGTGGGCTATAAACTTATCGCCATTAAAGTAAGCATTCGGCCTCGCCCGTATTTCTCTCCAAGCTATAATAAAGTCAAAAGCCAGACGAAGCATGTCTGGCTTTTGACTTTATTTATCTTTCTTGTTTATCCTTTCCAATTAAATGGCAGTAAATCGGCGTAGTCGTTTTTCTTTTCTCTTTCATTCTCCTGTACCCTAATCAACACGTCCTGCATCCATAGTTTTGGGTTCACCTTATTTTCCCTGCAACATCCCATCAGTGAAAAGAATATTGCCGCTGCATGTGCCGCTTCATGTGAACCGGAGAAAAGAGTGTTTTTTCTGTTCAAAGTCAATGGCCTTATAGAGCGCTCCACTGGATTATTGTCAATGCAGAACTGTGCATCGTTGACATATCCGGACAGTTGTTCAAAACGTGTGTACATATAGAATATGGCCTTGGCAATAGGCGATTTCTCAACCGTATGTTCATACTCCTGCCTGCACCATTTTTCCAGTCCTTTGATAATAGGGTACGATTCTTCCCGGCGAAGCCTTACTACAGCTCCGCCTTCCAGATGTCCTATCCTGATTTTCTCCTCCACAGCATACAGTCTGCCTATTTGTTCAAGTGCATGCCTTGCTCTAGGAGGATCATTTCCTTCCGCTTCCACAAACTTGCGCCTGACGTGTGCCCAGCAGCACAGGTGCAACTTTCCGGGTAGTGTGTCGAACTCATCATATACTGCAAAGCCGTCACTCTGTACCACCCGAACCTGTCCTGCCAGCAGCGTGTCTATTCCGCTGCTGCCACGTCCCTTGTGATATTCAAAGAATGGGGTATGGAACCGGGGCAGATAGAAGTTCCACATATACCCGCGGTGAAGAGCACCGGGCCGGTCGCTTTCAAGTACGGGATGGGGCGTCTCATCGGCCATGACGTAATAGCTGTCCTTGACCAGTTCACGAAGCTCATTATAGATTGGCTCCAGACGCTGTGCGGCAGCCATCATCCAGTTACTTACGGTAGAAGGACTCAGATGGATGCCTTCACGCTCAAAGATGTCCAGTTGTCTGTACAGAGGCAGGTGGTCGTAATATTTGGCGGTAGCAATGTGTGACAGTACACTTTCCGACGCATTGCTGTGGGGATGTGCCATTACGGGCATGGGAGCAGTTATGATACGACCGTCGGCGAGCCGGTATTTAGGGCGGATGATGCGTCTCACATAGAATCGGGCGGGACTGACGGCATATTGTTCGCTCACTTCCTCTCCCAGCTTCGCCGCTCCCTCCAACGAAAGGCCTTCCGGCATGGGAATGATAATCTCTTCACGGGGAAGGGACGGGTCGATGGGCTTACGGGCGTGGGGAGTAATCTTTTTGGTGAAGCTCTTACGGAAACGGTTGTAACCATTCTCCGATTTGGCAGATTTCTCAGCTGTTTTCTGTTCTTCCGCTACCGGGTCATTGACATCGGACGGAGACTCAAAACAGATGCTCAACTGGCCGGCATCTTCGGGAAGATGGCGTTTTTCACTGGATTTACCCCATAAACGGCGTGTCAAGTCAGCCAATTTCCATCTCAGGTCGGCAATGACGGCTGTACAGGCTGAGATTTCTTCGACCTGGCGGGAATACTCCCGCAAAGAGGATTCGTATTTTCTCTGAAGTTCTGCATGTTCCTTTTCAAGGCGTTCACGTTCCTTGCGCAGCTCTTCGTACTCTTCCAAAGTAAGGGTAATGACCGGTTCTTTCACTGTATATCCACTTTTTTATTATGTGACAAAGTTATCAAAATAAAGCAGAACGGCTTGTAGGACGGGAGATTACTTTTCAACTGTTTTCCGATACTTTTTAACAGTAAGCAGCTCATTCAGGCG
>OGFO01000732.1_pt1 | contig 17127 bp, 15 predicted proteins | sample 1570981 | NCBI WGS metagenome assembly OGFO01 (sample SAMEA2581955, study PRJEB24529) | metagenome | biome: Human gut stool | place: China | collected 2011
GGACGTTCTCTTCTGTGCAGCGGGTCAAGGTTGGCCCAGCGGCTTCCTAAGAATCGGTACGCACCGATGATGGACTGAACCGCAACCTGTTTTTTTGCCAGATCAAGATCTCGTTCACTTACCGGACAAACAGCCGAACGCGGTTCGGATGCTCTCTGTGCGAAAGCCTCAACGATGGGTGCATGAGGAACGTCAATGGTTTCGACACGGCCGTCGGAAGCCGGGGCCTGCTGCAGACGGTCAAAGTACTGACGCCATTTTTCATCTACGGAATTTGGGTCTTCGAGGTACTGCTCGTATAACTCTTCTACGTAAGGAGCATTCCCACCGAATAGATATGAATTCTCTATTAAGTCTTTAATCACTTTTTCACCTTGGACAAATTTCTTGCCGCTCAGGGGGCCGCAAACTATCGGAGTATTTTGCGGCTGCTTCACAGGTTTCCTGTTGAGCGTGTTTCAGCAAAAACCAGCCACTGAAACAAATTGATTATAGATTTGAAGCCGTGACTCAGGAACATTTTTGTGAACGGCAAACAACTTTGTCGAAGCCTTGATTTTTCGAGATTGCGGCTTCGGTCGTTACCTTCAAAAACATCCATTTTCTTCTAACTGCTCTCCTTCACTACCTCATTTAAGCAACGCTAACCGATTGCCCTTGTAGTTCTTTTCTAAAATTTCCTCCATAAACTAAGGAAATGAAAATGATGTCCACCATATTGCATTGGACCTGTGACCCAACCTCTGCCAGCATGGCATCTCTACTCTTTAGATGGGCAATTGCTTTAGCGATGCTCCCTTACGGAGTACAGAAACTTTTCCATCCGGAAAACGCAGCGAAGTTTCCGAAGGTCTTATTCTTCTCTCCAAAGGTCGGATATTATTCAGCGGCAATCATTGAAACTTTCGTACCGCTGTTTCTCATGGCCGGATTGCTCACACGTCTAGCGGTTATCCCTGCGATTGTTAGTTTCACAATCGCAACCAAGGTCACTATCGGTAAAGATCTGACCTCTCCCGCTCTGCCTTACTTGTTCGGACTCATTGCGATATTTATCGTCGGCTCGGGCCTTTACTCAGTAGACTATTGGCTTTTGTACGCTCTAGCCGGCAATTAGCAAGGTATATAGCTGTTTCTCATACTTGAACCGGAGGCCAAAAGTTATCCCGGTTCTTGATTTGAGATAGCTGGCAGTCAGATCAAAAGATACGATAGTGGTATCGACTGGTAAACGACAATTGTCTATGAAACTCTACAGGGCGATCTTCAAATGTGAAGGCCACCCTTCGGATCTCAATGACAGGCTGTGGATAAGACAGCTTAAACACATTACACAAATCCAGCGGGAGCAGCACGGCTTTAATTCGTTCTTCACTGCGGGTAATGGAGATTCCAAGTTCGAATTGATAGAAAGCATAGAGTAACTTTTCGCGATGATGCGCAAGGTTTTCCTTTGTCAGCTTTTCAAAATCCTTCCCTACACCCCACAACTCATCGAAGGTCACAATCCCGGAAGAAGCGGACAATGTTCTTCCGGCGTGAACGACTTGGTCTGACGGCTGAAGATTTAAAAGCTGCTGAATTTCGAGAGACGGACTCACTCTCTCGAAAAACAGCAAATCTGATTTTGTAGGGACCGCTTCATCGACTTCTGGGTTATCAGGCTGCAGCTTAATGTAGCGCTTATATACAAGTTGCTGGTTGTTAGAGAATTCCGCTACGAAAGTTCCTTTTCCCTGATGGCGAATCAGTACACCCTTATCCACCAAAAGTTTCAAAGCTCTCCGCATCGTGCCGGGGCTAACATTAAACATCTGAGCAAGCTCGGTCTCGTTCGGGAGCATCTCTCCCGGTCGCCATTTCTTTTCACTGATAAGACGAGAAAGGGACTGGCTGACCTGCTCAAAGAGTGTTAAACGATTAGGAAAGAAATACGATTTCGATTCGAGTTCGAAGTCCTCCATAGCCCCTCCAAGAATTGATGTTTTAATTACCCCTTATTTTACCTTTCCTCCTATTCCGTTCACAAGTTCGGCAAACCCTGTATATATAGAAAGAGCGATGGGCAGACTTTGTTCGTCCTGTATCTCAAAATTCGGACGATGATGCCCGTGATGGTTGCAGCCATAGAGAATAAATCCGGCTTGACCGCCCCTTTCAATCACACGTCGTATGAACAGTGCACAGTCTTCAGAACCAGACGGTGTGTGGATCCTCGGGAGAACTTTGATACCGGGGATCTTTTTCATCACCTCTTCAACTTTGTCGTAAATAGCAGGACACTGCATCAGAGTCGTAGACTCACCGGCCAGCTCAACTTTAGATTTCACACGATAGGCCTTATCGACACCTGCAAATATGTCGTAGACATATTCCTTCATGAATTCATTAACTTCTTTAGTTTCTCCTCTGACCTCCATTTGCAGCTTAGCGTGTGCTGGAATGACATTTCTGCCTTCTCCGGCATGAAGCGTCCCCACAGATACTCGTGTTACACCATCCGCATGGCGAGGAATTCCCTGCAGCATCATTGAAGCGGCGCATGCTGCCATTAAAGCATTATTTCCCTGCTGGGGAGCATTTCCTGCATGAGCCGGTTTTCCTTCTATCGCAATATCAAACTTTGAAGATGCTAAAAAACCGCCGTCCATCACGGCAACTTCCCCACGACCGATGACACCGCCGACATGACCGCTTAAAAAATAATCAACATCATCGACAATACCGGCTTCGCACATAGCTCTCGCACCTCGGACTCCTTCTTCTGCAGGCTGGAAAATTAATTTGAACTTTCCGCACAGCTGATCCTTGTGTTCCACCAACCAACGGGCAAGTTCCAAGCCGACGGCAGTATGCCCGTCATGGCCGCATGCGTGCATCAAACCCGGATGTTCCGAGGCAAAGCCTAACTTGTTCGGAAGATGGTCAGCATCTTTCGTTTCTCGAACAATGACGCAATCCATGTCACTTCTAAATGCTGTCGTTGGGCCCGGACGTCCGGTGTCCAGTACCGCAACTGCTCCGGTGAAACCTTCCGTTTCCTCAATGAAAGACTGCGGAACGCCGGCTTTAAGTGCACGCTCAATACTGTCTTGAACAAGTTCGACATCTCTGCCTAGAACTTCGTCAAGATTGAGGTTTGCTTTTCCGACGAATACCGGCAGTCCGAGACCTCTCAGAAACTCGACAACGAAATAAGTCGTTTGAAATTCGGTCCAGCCTTCTTCAGGAATCTTATGAAGTTTGCGTCTACTGCAAACCATTTCTTCAATATATTTTTGATCCATCGTTTTCTCCTTTAGATTTGATCAACGCGATGTCTTTGCCTCGCGCCTTTTAAGATAGAAATATGCCGCCGCACAAAGAGCTCCGACCACTGCGAGTCCGATGCATGTCGCATAAGCGCCGACGTATGAGCCTTCCTTGGAAGCCAACCTCAAAAGAATCGGACCACCGATTCCGCCAATGCTGTATCCGGTCATCATCAAAGAAAAATTCACACTGTTGTGCTTATGGCCGAATTCATCAGCAATTAAACTTGGATAGGTTCCTATGAAAGCTCCGTAGCAGATACCCACCAAAACAATGCCGGACATGAAGGTGGTCAGGTCTCCTCGTCCGGATTGAATCAAAAGGAAAAAACCTAAGACAGCTGCGGAGAGCATTAAAACCAAAGTTTGCACACGTCCCAGCATATCCGAGACCGTGCCGGACAAGAATCTTCCCGTCGTATTGGCCAAGGAGATAACGGAAACCGATGTCGCAGCCAGTGCTGTCCCAACTCCGATCTGGTATTCAGCAATTCCGGACATACTTGAAATCAACATTAACCCCATCGTAGATCCGCAAACAAATAACAGATAAAGCGGGATAAATAATGGGGAACGAATCATCCCTAACCAATTAACATCTAGGCCTTTTGTCACCTTGGCTCGGGCACTGCTTGTAAAACAGAGCGCGAAATCATCCGGGCATTTAAAGGTCAAAAGTCCGCAGGTAAAAATAACGAGGCCGGCACATATTCCGAACACCGTGCAAGCGGTTGAAATTCCATATTCGCGAATCAGCCAGTTAACAACGAAAGGCAGGCAAGCAGCACCCACTCCTAAGAAAGCCGTTACCGTTCCGCCGGCAAAGCCTCGCTTGTCAGGAAAAAATTTAACCGCACAATTGATCGTGCAGCCGTTCACCATTCCTGTACCAATACCTACAAGCAATCCATAGGCGATATAAAGCATGCTTATGCTTTCACTGACAGCACAGAGGAGATAGCCGATACCTATAAATAATCCTCCGGCAGCAATTACAAATCTAGGGCCGAATTTGTCATTAATGTATCCGCCTGCCAGCATCAGAAAGGGTGTAACACCGGTCGCTACGCCGAATACAGGAGATATATCGGCTGCCGTTAAATTTGTGGATGTCGCTAACCCGATTTTTTGTGCCAAGGGCCCGGAAAACACGCTCCAGATATAAAGAGCTCCTGTAAAGAAATTAGCCAAACAAAATAGGATTAGGCAAATCCATCTCTTCTTTTTAAGAATTAAAAATTCATTCATTTAAAAAAAAACAACGTGAAATTGAATTTTTATTCTATGGATAGACAAAATTTTTTACCTCATATAAAACCTCTAATTTCATGTTTTTTATAGGTTATATGCTATCCGATATCAGATATCGAATATTGCTTAACTAACAGCAATTCTGGAGATAGTTCGGATTGGTGGATCCTGTTCGGACTTCTAAACTTTGCTGGCCTTTTAGGCAAAGTTAACTTCCTCATTTTTCCAAGGATTCACTTATGTCTATCAATGTAGCTTTCGCACTAATCGTTGTACTTATAACGATTTATGCATTGATCAAACGTTACGAAACTCGGTGCGTTCTTTTGGCTTCGGGTTTCGCAATGGCGATATTTTCTTTGAAGCCAATGATTGCATTCCAGCAGTTCGATGCTTCGATGACGAGGTCGTCTCTCATCATCGCCATTTGTTCTGCCATGGGCTTTGCTGCAACCATTTCTTTAACCAAATGCGACGTGCACCTGGTTGCGCTCTTGACTAAACCTCTGAGAAGGCTAGGTGTGTTATTGCTCCCCGCTTGCATGTTTGTAACCGGTCTTTGTGCAGTAGCCATCCCTTCCACAGCCGGACTCTGCGCCGCAGTAGGACCTTCCATGATCCCGATTTTGATTAGGTCGGGGTTTAAACCCGCAATCGCAGCGGCGGCCGTCGTCTGTTCCACAACACCTGCCCTTCTCAATCCCGGAGTCGCACACAATGTATTCGTCTCCAAGATTGCCAATATGGAAGTCATGGAGTTCATTGGCCGAGTAACCTCACCTATCTTATTGTTTTCGCTCGCCATCATCGTGGGACTGACCATTGTTTGCTTTATATACCGCGACTACAAAAAACCTCAGCACCAAACTAGCGAAAGCAACGAGCTTGCGGATAATCTTCCGAAGAAAATCAATCCACTATATGCTCTTGCCCCGCTCGTTCCTGTAGTTATTCTGCTTTACGTCTCCCTATATACGACCATGAAGATGAGCGTTGCTACCGCGATGCTTATCGGTACGTTCTATGCGTTATGCGTAACGCGCTCCAACCCGGCTGAAGTTACTAAAAAATTCTTTGACGGCATGGGCAAAGGTTATGGCAATATCCTTGGCATCATCATTGCAGCCGGCGTGTTCGCTGCAGGTCTCAAGGCTGCAGGTGTCATCGACCTTCTCGTCCAAACACTCACTAACGCAAATCATCTCGCTCGTATTGGCGGTGCCTTCGGTCCTTATTTAATGGGAGTACTCACTGGTTCCGGAGATGCCGCGGCCTTCGCCTTCAATGAAGCTGTTACTCCGAACGCGCCAAGTTTCGGTCTCCAAATTGCCGATCTAGGGTGGCTAGCAGTAATTTCCGGCTCTTTCGGACGCCTCAGCTCTCCTCTTTGCGGCGGCCTCATCCTCGTCGCGGGCATTGCTTCCGTCAATCCTATGGAAATCGTTAAACGTTCTGCCCCTGTCATGCTGCTCATGGTTCTGGCCGCATATTGGCTCCTCTGATAAAGGTAATCAAAATGAAAACATTCAAATATTCGCTGATTATTTCTTCCCTTCTTGTTGCCTGCTCTGTTCAAGCCGAAAGCGCCGTCACCATTTATGGGCGTATTGATACCGGTATCGCATATGACAATTACGGAGGAGATACGCATAAAGACAACACGATTACGATGCAGTCTGGATTAAACACCGCTTCCCGTATCGGCATAAAAGGAATCGAAGAGATAACCGATGACCTATCTGTAGGTTTCCGTTTAGAAAACCGCTTTGCATCTGATTCCGGGGCATTAAAAGGAGGACTTAAGGGCAATAAAATTTTTGAGGGCTGTTCTTACTTAACCGTCAGCAGCAAAAAGTTTGGTGAAGTCTCCGCCGGAAGAATTTCCGGAATCTCTTCCGGATCCGGCGCCTACGACCTTCAATTCTTCATGGATTCATTCGGGGGCGGAACATACGGCATAGGGCTGGCTCCCGTGAAATCCTCCAGAATTGACAACATGATCACGTACCGAACACCCATGCTTGCCGGCTTCCAAGGCACGCTGCAATACTCCATGAAAACCGAGGAATCTGAAGAGGGAGATGAAAATACCAGCGACGTAGATAAGTTTTATGCAGGAGGTCTCCGCTATAAGAACGGCAACTTAAACCTTGTTGCCGCATATGAGGAAACAACCTGGGGTAAAAAGGTACCCGCTGCCGCCAAAGGGACGACAAGCAAGAAAATCGCCACAATCGGCGGAAGTTATCGTTTCAAACCGGTAACCGTTTATCTGCAGGGTCAATACTTCGACGGTGTCAATAAGCTAGACGGCTTTTCTTCTGCCAAGAACATTAAAGGCTTCGGCACTTACGCCGGCACCCAGTTCTGGTTTGGCCTGTCTTCTTGGCAGTCAATGATTTATTACCGAGATTACAAGGTCAATACTATTAACAACATTGAAGACCATAAAGCCCATATGCTGGGCATAGCTACGAAGTATCTGTACCGACCTTCTAAAAGTATTGACATCTACATCGGGGGCGGCTTTTCCACTTGGGATGGTCAAAACGCAAAGACGAAAAAATTTACAAAGGACCATGCCTTCAACATCATTACCGGCATAACCAAGTATTTCTAATAACTTGTTTTCCAATAAGGTACTTCCATTGAACTAACCGTCTGGAATCCTCCGACACCAGGCTTTTGAGAATCCGTATTCGGATTCTCTTTTTTTTCAAAATTGCTTGACTGTTGACATCTAACTTAACTAAACCTCAGAGCGTATATTGGGATCCAACTCAAACTTTAAATCAATGGCAAAGTTGTATAGTTCATTAGACCCAAACAACAAAATTTAGAACAAAATGGATAACTTTCACAAACTTATAGAAGGCTTCCACAACTTCAAGCAAACTTATTTCCTAAAGGAAAGACAGTATTTTGAATCACTGGAAAAGGCTCAGAATCCCAAAACGCTGGTTGTTGCCTGCTGCGATTCGAGAGTCGATCCAGCCATTCTTCTGCATTGCAAACCCGGTGACTTGTTTGTGATTAGAAACGTGGCTGCGCTTGTTCCCGCGGTGACACAGGCCTCAAATCCATGTTCTGTGATGAGTGCCATTGAGTACGGCGTCAAACATCTCAATGTCGAGCACATCGTCGTCATGGGTCATTCTCATTGCGGGGGCATCCACGGTCTCATGACACCTGAATCCATCGCCGGGGAAACTTATATTCAAGACTGGGTCAGCATAGCCTCCCCGGCTCTTGAACGGCTTCAAGCTATGACGGGCGATGAAGATGAAAAGACACGGAGCCGCCACTGTGAAGAAGGCGCCGTGCTGATTTCTCTCGACAATCTGCTTTCTTATCCTTGGATCGCCGAGCGTGTTAAGAATGGACAGCTCAAACTTCACGCTCTCTACTACGATTTATCAGAAGGCAACCTCTATCGTTTCAGCCCTGACTCAGAAGATTTCGAACTTCTCTTCCACACTATCGAAAATCCCTAACAGACTTCGGAAAAATTCTATAGCCGACTATGGAAAAATTCTATAGTGGACTATAGAAAAATTCCGTACCTAGCTAAGAATTAGTGATGATTTTTTAGAACGTCAGCAGTTTCCATTTCACGAATTGGCGAGATGGAATTGAATAGACCAACACGACGCGCTTGAGTTCCTTGAAATCTCCTTGCTCCTCGTAGTGTCTGGCTTTCATCTGAGAAATACCTTCTGAAAGAGTTTCTTCTTCCTTCTTCCCGTCATAGGAAACTTTGAACTCGAAAACCCAATGTCTTTCTCCGACGCTTACTTCTAGATCACTCCTTCCGTGAGCATTGTGCTGTTCAACTTTTGGCTCTAACCCTGCTCCTGAGAAATAGACCTGAACATAAGCACGCAAGGAAGCTTCGTCCTTCACCGGGGGTAATCAATTGCCATGAAAAGTCGGTTCAGAATATGGAATACCGACTCGGCAGATTCTTCAGCTAGTACCTTTACTATTGGCCCCGCGCCCACTTGACCGGCGACTTTGCCATCGAGCAAGCGCTCCATATATAACTGAGCCATAGCACACTTCACTTCTAAGTTAGGATAATCAAGAAATACCGTATCTCCGTACCTTACCGCCTTGATCGTCAGGTAGCCTGCTTGTGTCAGAAGACCCAAATCCGACAAATTTTCCAAATCAGAAGACCCGGAAAGAGTAGAAAGGGAAATCGATTTTTCACGCCCATACTCTTCAGGATGTCTAAGAGCGTGAGATTTCAAGTATTCAACCAAGACAGACGGCCTTCCGCCGCTCTCAAACCAATAGTCCACAAAACCGTTTCGGGGTGATGAGAGAAAGTTCAGCATGGACCATGGCGCAAAAACATGTTCTTTCGCGGTTCTTTCAAAGCAAAAACCGTCGTAATGCTTGACGAGCTCCTCGGCGAGCTTTTCTCTTGAGAGGCCTAACAACGAGGCAGCATTATCGAGGTATCCGGAAAAGTATTTCTGCGTTTCGCCCTATGTGTAACCTAACAAGTTGCCATATTCCACATCTAAAGAGAGATCCGAAAGATTATTCAGCTCTGAAAATATGCTTGTCCTATTAAACTTTGTGATTCCCGTGATGAACGCAAATCTCAACGCACCCTCATTTGACTTTAATACTGAGTAAAAAGCCGATAAAGCTCTGCGTACTTCCTTGAAAATAGTTTTGTTGTTCAAACAAGAAGTAAGAGGCGCGTCGTATTCATCGATTAGGAGAACCAAAGAATTCTTTTCCCGAGCAGTCAACCAATCGGATAGCTGATCCGAAACTGTTTGGAAGGGGAGAAGTTCGTAGCAGAAACCATAGGGCGCAAATTTTCGCGAGAGAAGAGATATCAATCGCTCTGAAAAGGATTCGGCGTCTGCAAAATCTTTAATTTCTGAAAAATCCAACCGCACTACGTTATAGACTGCACCTTCCTTCCAAAGGTTCTCAATAGCCAAACCCTTGAAGTCACGTAGGCCGAACTTAAATAAAGACTCAAAAGTCGATATCAGAAGAGACTTTCCAAACCTTCTCGGTCTGGCGAGGAAATATTTACCACGTTTAACAACTAAGCTAAAAACCATCTCCGTTTTATCAACGTAGATTTCGTCGGCTATCCTCAACGCAATAAAGTCCGATCCAAGTGGTAAAGCTTTTAGCTGATTGATCGCCATTTGTTGTCCTCTGGACTCTCCATTGTTAATTTTAGGATAACAACTCACATCACGCTAAGTAATGACATTGTTTACCTTGAAGATGCCAAGCAAATTGCCTTTGGCAAAAGAAGGTTTTTTCACAGCGGACTAATTTTGAAGACAACAAAAAGTTAAGTTATTCAATAGAATTCTTCGGATTCAATTCACGCATCAGCAGGCGATCTTCTATATGCTGAATAATCCTCGATTTCTCTTCTGTCGTTAATTGGTCAAGGTTGTAGAGAGAAAGCATGAACAAGCCTTCGATCGCCATAATAGCTGTCGCTGTATCTAATGAAGCGGGACCGCTGTTTCGGATCTTTTCAAACAATTGTCTGTACCAGTTGTGAAGCGGTTCCATCAGCTGAGGATCAAAAGACTGGACCGCAAAAACAGCTGCACCCCAAGTACGATTGGTCGCCGCGATGCCGTTAAATTTCTTGTACCAATGGATAAACCCCAAAACCAAAGCTTGTGGATGACCTTTAAACGGTTCCGTTGCTGATTCAAGTTCTGCTGATAGATGCGATACGTAGCTGTCCATTAACGCAATAATCAGTTCTTTCTTTCCCGGAAAGTGGTACAGCAAACCGCCTTTGCTAATTCCTGCTCGATCAGCTACTGCCTCCAGCGTCAGCTGACCGACGCCCTTTTCAGCCGCTATCTCACGGGCAACCACTAAGATCAGCTCTTTTGTTTTACCACTGGTTTGTCTTGTCTGTTTCTTGGTTTCCATTGGAGAACCCACCTTGTACAAAAAATTCATTGCGGCAATCATGCGGCCGCTTCCCTAATCTTATTATAGTTTTACTTAACGGTTCAGTACAGTAAATTAAGGCCGTTAAGAATAATTTTTAAGTCTAATTTAAGAAATAGTTCTGTTATTTTTCATCTTTTTGTATGGAAAATACAGTTATTTTCTCGTGGTCGTAACTCTATGATATTTAGATAAAATTATTTAACTTATTGTTTTATCTATATTTAAAATAAATAAACTGATTTCTTAACGTACAACATTTATTGGTACTTCTCCTAATTATTTAAACCGTCTAGTCGGTATAGTATTTCTAATTGTTAGGACGTTGATCACAAGGAAAACAAATGAAACCCTTATCCTCATTCAGTCGTCGCAATTTCTTGAGAACACTGGCTGCTACCGGTCTGGCTTCCGGATCGGCCTTCGCAGCTCCCTCCCCAACAGCTCAGCCTTTCAATGAAGTCCACGACTTAGTTATCGTCGGCAGCGGTTTTGCAGGACTCTCCGCCGCCTATGCCGCTCTCAAAGCCGGCGTCAAAGACATTCTGATTCTCGACAAGATGGAAGCCTTCGGCGGCAACTCCTGCCTCTGCGGCGGCCTCATGTCCGTTCCCCTGAATCCTAAACAGCAGAAACAAGGCATCAAAGATTCCGTTGACCTTATGGTCGCCGATATGACCAAAGCCGGCCGTGGATTCAACCATCCGGATCTGGCTAGAAAATTCGCAGAGAACGCAGTCAACATCTGCCCGATGCTCGACGAATGCGGTGTTCAGCTCATGGATAAGGTTATCCGTTTAGGCGGCCACAGCGCCCCGCGCACCATGGTTCCTACAGCTGCCTCAGGCGGCGGAATTGTTGTTCCTATTCACAATTGGCTCAAGAAGAACGGCGTTCAGTTCCGTAACCGCTCTCAGGTCATTGACCTTCTGATGCAAGACGGCAAAGTCACCGGCGTACTTGTTAACTGCGATTACAACTGGAAAGACGGTACTTCTAAAAAAGAACAGAGAATCGGATCCCGCGGCGGCATCGTGGTTGCTACCGGCGGCTGGGGCCAGGATAAAGACTTCATCAAAACCACTATGCCGGTTTACTCTCTTTTAGAGTGCACCTCCCAGCCCGGCGCCACTGCTGAAATGCTCAAGGCTTTGTTGAAGTCAGGCTGCCTGCCCTCCATGCTTGACATGTACCAGTTAGGACCTTGGGCATCTCCAGACGAAAAGGGTGCCGGCCCAGGAAGCTTCTTCGCTGACTACGCTTTTGCCGAAGGTATGGCTGTCAATCCGAAGACCGGCCGCCGCTTCATGAATGAACTTGCAGACCGCCGGACTCGTGCGGATGCCGAACTCAACGTCTTAAGCGAAAGTACACCTGACAAGATCAACTATCCGATCGTTTTCTGCGGAGAAAAAACGACAGAACACGCGGAAGGTTTCAAAGCGGCTTATCGAGACAAAACAGTCTTCCGTTACGAGACACTTGCGGATCTTGCTAAAGCTTATGACATCCCGCTTAAAGCACTTCAGCAGCAAGTCGATGAATACAACAAGATCGTTGCCGGCACTCTGAAAGACCCGTTTGCTAAGCCTCTTGATGTTAAACAGACGCTCAAAGCTCCGTTCTATGCAATGCGCCTGACTCCGAAACTTCACTACTGCATGGGCGGCATCGCTGTGAATCCGAGATCAGAAGTTCTTTCAACGGCAACTCTTGCTCCGATTCCCGGACTATACGCAGCCGGTGAAGTGACCGGAGGTGTCCACGGTATGGACCGTCTCGGAGGATGCTCTTCCGTTGACTGCATGGTATTCGGACTGGAAGCCGGCCGAAACGCTGCCGCTTATCTCAAAGCACAGGGGAACTAACATGAAAAAATTCTTTATTCCGCTCTTCGCTGCCCTGCTTTCTTGTTCTGCTTTCGCTGCCGATGCTCCGGTTCTTGCCGGTATGCCGATGAAGCACAGCATGGCAGCTCAAATGCAGTGCTCGACTTGTCACGACAACACCACTGAATTTACAAAGCCTTCGACTCAAAAGTGTGAAAGCTGTCACGAACCGATGGCACAAATTAAGACCAAAGCCAACCCGCAGGATAAATATCCGCATCAGTCCGCTCACTATGGAAACACGGTAGATTGTGTCGTTTGCCACTCCGAACACAAAGCCAATCAAGACTTATGCAGCAACTGTCATCAAACTCAGTGGACTAATTTCAGATAACCAAGCTTAAATCACCAAGGAGAACTCTCATGAAAAAACCACTCGTCATTTCTATCCTGCTTGCCATCGCGCCTTTGTCCTTTGCTGCCACACATAATCTTGACGGCCGCACACTGACCGTGGACGAACTTTGGGCCATTTCCGCGCCCGGAGAAAAAGTTGCCGTCACACCTGAAGGCTGGGCAAGAATCAAGGCTTCTTACAAAGCCCCGATCGATGCTGCTACCGACGGTCGTGATATTTACGGTTTAACCGTCAACTACGGTGCTTTGAAAGATCAAAAAGTTGCCGGCGCCTCTGTTGAAGCCGAGCCTAACCGCAGCGCTTCTATTAAGTTCAACGAACGCCAGATGCGTATTCAGGCCGCCGGTCTGGAACCCTACTTCGATGACAGAATCTCCAAGATGGCTATGGTCATCCGTCTGAACCAGATGGCTGCCGGCTACACCGGTATGAGCGAGGCCGCTGCCAAAGCTTTCCAGGAATACATCAACAATGACGTTTGCCCATTGATTCCTTCTCGCGGATCTGAAGGTGCAAACGACTTGAGCATGGCTCTCATGGGCGAATGGGATGTGAGCTACCAAGGCAAACGCGTTCCTGCCGCTCAGGTTCGTAAAGAACTTAAACTTCAGCCCTATCATCCCTTCGGCATGGACGGCATCTCCATTCTGTCCAACAGCAACGTGGCAGAAGCCCAGTCTATTGCCGCTGTTAAGAAAGCAGAACACTACCTCGCTTTAAGTCCGGTCGTTATTGCTTCCAGCTTAGAAGCATTGAACGGAAACGTATCGCCGTTCCTTTGGCATACTGTTGAAACCAAAGGCTGGCCTCAGGGACACGAAGCCGCTGAAGCTGTCCTTGCTAACCTGAAGGGTTCTTACCTCTGGAAGAAAGACGCCAAGCGTTACCTCCAGGATCCGCTGAGCTTCAGATCTGCAGGTTATATCCTGGCTGCCGCTATGGAAGAACTCAACCAAACTAAGGGTCTTCTGAATACCGCGATCAATCACACTACTGACAACCCGATTGTCAATACCGAAGCTAAGAACGACCGCTGGTACAGCAATGCCGAAGTCTTAGACGAAATGAGAGCCGGCAAGCCGACCGTTTATGTCAATTCCTGCTCCAACTTCGACAACACTCAGCTTGCCCTTCAGATGGAAAGCCTGACAAAGGCCCTCGGTCAGGTCATGCACATCTCTGCCTGGAGAACGACTCAGTTGGTTGATGACCACAGAACAGGTCTGTCTACATACCTTGTTGCTAAAGAAAACAAGGGCGGTGACGGATTTGCCAACATCGCTCAGTCTATGTCCGGTCTTTATGCCGACGGTATGGCTCTGACGAACAGCGTCATCGGCTACGGTGTTCCGACTTCCATCGGTATTGAAGAAACCTTCTCCAACCTTAACGCTACTGCCGATCGTCTTTCTAAGATGGCCGACGTCGGTTATGAAATCTATGCCTATGAGGTGCTCCACACCACACAGGCTATGGATATGAGAAAACAGGACGGCAAACAGATGGGCCAAGGCACAACAAAACTCTTGGACGGTTACAGAAAGGTTGTTCCGTTCGTCACAAAAGACAGAATCTTTACACCGGACATCAACAACGGTCTGAAGTTCCTCAAGTCCTATCAGATTCCCGCCAATAACTAATTAGTAGCATTCGGAAGTCCGAGAATTTCGGACTTCCGACCAACCATCCAAGAAAATCCGCGAAATATTTATCTCCTTCCAGCTAAAGTTTTTTCCTAGCATTCGCTGATCTTTCTTTTGACCCAAATCCCCTTTTAGAGTCATTCCAAAATGATGAAGAGAATTCTTGTCTCTGCGATTATCGCAGCCGCGTCCATCAACGCATATGCAGAATCCAACGTTACGCTCTACGGTGTTATCGACCAGGCAGTTGCCGTTACAAAACACAAACACGAAGCCGCTAAAGTAAGAATTGACGACGGCATCTACGCCGGAAGCCGTTTCGGCATTAAAGGAACCGAAGACCTCGGCAACGGCAACTCCGTCGGATTTATCCTGGAACAAGGCTTTTACGCCGACTCCGGTGACGCCGCCTTCGAAGGTAAAGCCTTCAGCCGTGAGTCCCTGCTTCAAGCTAAAGGCAAATGGGGCGAAGTCGCCTTCGGCCGTGCCGGCGGTCTTTCTTCCGACTGCGGAACGTACACTATCCTTCACGGCTCTGCCCTTTGGACTTCTTACTATACAGACGGCAACGTAGCCGGCGTCTTTGTGACTTCCGACAGAATGGATAACATGGCTATCTACCAGAGTCCGGAATTTGCCAATACCACCGTTACAGCCATGTACTCCAACGGCATCGGCGGAGACGATCAGAAGTGGAGCCATAATGACCATTACTACGGTATCGGCTTAGATTTCAACAAAAACGAAACCGTTTTCAGTGTCATGGTCGAAATGTATGACAACAAAGACCTGAAAGCCGATAAGACTTACCTTGTAACGTTAGGCGGTCAGCAGGGTTTCGGTGACTGGACTTTCTGGGCAGGTTACCAGTATGCCAAAGACAGTCAGATGATGCCGGCTTGGAAAGCTGCGCCGACAGGTTTGAGCGCTTCCGGCGTGACACAGCATGCTGTAACTGCTGCTATCGGATATAAGGTTTTCGGCGGCGAATGGAAACTCCAAGGAAACTATGCCCACGGCAAAGTTAATGAAAACAACCAGAAATACAACATTTATTCTGTCGGAACCGTCTATGAATATCCGCTTAGCATGAGAACGCAGCTCTATGCTTATGCAGGATACGGCAAAGCCAACAAATATCTTAAGAACGACGGAGACTTCAACTCCTGGACAGCTTGTTTAGGTATCAGCCATAGCTTCTAATCAGAACCTTCTTTCTTGAGGGCCGGCTCGGTATTTACCGTGCCGGCTTTTTCGTGGGCAATTTTTTGATGTAACCAATGCTCAACGCAAAAGCTGTCTCGGGAACTTTATTAGGATCAAAACGAGAGTTTCACTTCTAATCTATCTTAAAATGAAGATTAATTAAATTTAAATATATTATTTGATTGATTAAGATGCCGAAAAATACTATGGGGACAAAACTTCCGAGAAAATTAGAGCAAAAAATGGCAATCGTCGGGGAACTGATCAAGCTCGCTCGTTTAAGGCGTGACCTCTCAATTGCTCAAGTAGCTGAGCGTGCCACTTGTTCACCTTTAACAATCAATCGAATTGAAAAAGGTCTGCCCACTGTTTCCATCGGAATCTATCTTCGCGTTCTCTATGCCCTACAGTTAGATGATGACATTCTGTTATTAGCGAAAGAAGACGTCCTCGGGCGAACTTTACAGGACCTTAGCCTCAAACATCGTAAGCGTGCTTCTAAGAAAGGATAGCCTTATGAAAAAAGAAATCTGTTCAACACTGGCCGAAATTGAAAAGCTGCACAACGTCAAAATCCTGTACGCCTGTGAATCCGGCTCCAGAGCTTGGGGCTTTCCTTCGCCGGATTCTGATTACGACGCCCGCTATCTCTACATTCGACCTCTCGAGTCGTATCTAAAACTTTTTCCTGAGCGTGATGTGATTGAGGGTCCTATAGACGAAGTCAAAGATTTTGTTGGCTGGGATTTACAGAAGGCACTTAAACTTCTAATGAAAGGAAACGCTCCGCTCATTGAATGGCTTCATTCGCCTATCGTTTACAAGGACAACTTGTGGCTTAGAGAAAATCTCATCAGGCTTTTCAACAATAACTCTAACTTCAATGCGCTTTATCGTGGCTATTTCGGCCTGACAATGAACAACTTCAAGGCTTACCTCACCGGAGAAAGTGTAAAGCCCAAAAAATATCTCTATGTTCTTCGATCAATCTTGGCATGCGAGTGGATCAAACAGAGAAACTCCATTCCTCCGGTTTTGTTCCGCGGGCTTTATGAAGAGCTTTTAACACCTTCGGCCCCGATATATTCAGAACTCGAAAATCTTTTGAAAATCAAAGTTGAAGCCAAGGAACGAACCGCCGGCGCCCATTTTCCTGTCGTCGATAAGTTCATAGACGATTTTTTCAAGGAGAGCAAACAGCAATTTTTCTCATCAAAGGAGCCGGTGAACGTTGATGAATACGATAAATTCTTCCTTGAATGCCTTCGACGCGAAAACTAACGCCTCTCAATATGAGAGTTAGTAAAGATTGGACATTTTCGTGGGAGGCGTTAAAGTACAAAGTACTTGGTACTCATAGAATCTGTCATGTTTGCCGTCTTTGTCATCCTTCCGCAGTTCTGCCTGATCCTTCTCGGTTACCTCCTCACCAAGCGTCCTTCTTTTGCCAAAAAAGATTTCTGGAACGTTACCGAGAAGCTGGTCTTTTATGTCCTGTTTCCTCCTTTGAT
>OGFO01000749.1_pt1 | contig 16701 bp, 14 predicted proteins | sample 1570981 | NCBI WGS metagenome assembly OGFO01 (sample SAMEA2581955, study PRJEB24529) | metagenome | biome: Human gut stool | place: China | collected 2011
TCTCTTTGGAAACTCCGCTTATGGGTTACACCCCTAAGAACCCCTCTGCGAAAGCAAACAAAGTAATCTATTATACAATGAAAACAGAATAACTATGGCAACAAAATCAAGCATACATATCAAGCCTTGCAACACCAAATCAAGTGAGGCTCACAATCGAAGGACTGCCGAATATATGCGTAATATCGGTGAATCCAAAATCTACATTGTGTCCGAACTCTCTGCCGACAACGAGCAGTGGGTAAACCCAGAATTCGGCAATTCGAATTTGCAGACGCACTACGACAACATTAAACAAATAGTAAAGGAAAAGACAGGTCGTGCCATGCAGGAGAAAGAGCGTGAACGCAAAGGGAAGAACGGGAAAATCATAAAAGTGGCAGGATGCTCGCCCATCCGTGAGGGTGTGTTGCTCATCAAACCGGACACCACATTGGTAGACGTGAAGAAATTTAGCGAGGAATGCCAAAGACGTTGGGGCATCACTCCGCTTCAAATCTTTCTGCACAAAGATGAAGGGCATTGGCTGAACGGACAGCCTGATGCAGAGGACAAGGAAAGTTTCCAAGTAGGTGAAAAATGGTTCAAACCGAATTACCACGCACACATCGTATTCGACTGGATGAACCACGACACAGGCAAGAGCCAAAAGCTCAATGACAATGATATGATAGAAATGCAAACTTTGGCTTCTGACATACTCTCCATGCAACGTGGACAATCTAAATCCGAGACAGGCAAGGAACATTTGGAACGAAATGATTTCATCATCGAAAAGCAGAAAGCCGAACTGCAACGTATTGATGAAACCAAACGACGCAAGGAACAACAGATAAATCTTGCCGAACAGGAACTCAGACAAGTAAAATCAGAGATACGTACGGACAAACTCAAAAGCGTAGCCACCGATGCGGCCACTGCCATAGCAAGCGGTGTCGGTTCTCTTTTCGGAAGTGGAAAGTTGAAAGAATTGGAGCGAACCAACGAAGATTTGCATCAAGAGGTTGCCAAACGTGATAAAGGTATTGACAACCTCAAAATCCAAATGCAGGAAATGCAAGAGCAACATGACAAACAGATACGCAATCTTCAAGGAATACACAGTCAAGAACTTGAAGCTAAAGACAGAGAAATATCACGGCTGAACACTCTGCTTGAAAAGGCATTCAAGTGGTTTCCGATGTTTAGAGAAATGTTGAGAATGGAAAGACTATGCGCTGTCATTGGGTTTACCAAAGATATGATAGATTGTCTTTTGACAAAGAAAGAAGCCATCAGATGCAATGGTAAGATTTATTCCGAGGAACATAGACGAAAAATTGACATCAAAAACGATATTTTCAAGGTGGAGAAAAATCCAGCCGATAGCGGTAAACTTATGCTGACCATAAACAGACAGCCGATTGGAGAGTGGTTCAAAGAGCAGTTTGATAAGTTACGGCCAAGTTTACGAATATCAGCAGAAGAACCAAGAAAAAGCAGGGGATTCAAATTATAATTGTTTAAATCAGAAAATAAAAGTGCAATTCTGATTGTTAATGAATTGCACTTTTATTTCCTACGTGTAAACATAGTAGATATAACACATAACAACACTTCTAAAAATACAATTCATCATCCGTTCGATAGCCTGCCACATAAAACAAACCACAATTTTTACATTGCAATGTAAACTCCCAATCCCATTTAGGGAAGTTACAATAAGACGATTCCAACAAACCGCCACATTGACAACAATATTTATTTTCTGAAACAAAATTTAATTGAATCGGAGAATTTTTACAGTATTTAATAATTCCTCTTTGAGATAATTCCCAAAAACATTCTGCCGTAGCTCTTACGTCATACAAGGAATTATGCATATTATCAAAATCTTTGTGAAATAAGTAATTGTACAATTCCTTTAAAGAAGGGTATTTGTACTTTCTATCAGCCATATTACTTTCAATTTTACACACATCTACAGTAGCCTTCATCGTACAAATAATACATATTCCATAAAACAGTAGATTTATATCATCCTTTGACAACTCTGTATAACGCAAGAGCTCACATTTAAGAACATTTATATCAAAATCCGCATTATGAACTACTATATAATGAACAGCTTTTAGCTGCTCCACGAAATATCTATAAAAATCTCGTCTATCCCATCCTTCTTCCTGTGCCCTATCATTAGTAATTCCATGAATAGAAACAGAAGCATCAGGAATTGTGAAGCAATCTGGTTTCAATATATAATCAGACTCCTTCAATATATCATTATCATAACCTGAAAAGATTTGATAACTTATTTGAACTACGTACGGCCAGTTATCTATATTATCAAAAGACACGTTCAAATCTTGTGCCAGTCCTGTTGTTTCAATATCCAAAACAAGGATTACTGTCTGATATAAATCATAGCGTCTGACACTAGGTCCTATATTTGTCACTTTACAATGGATTATTTCTTCATAATTTAATGCTGTATTATAGCCAAATTCTTGCAAAGATGATAATAAGACCGAAGAAGATATCGTCTGTGGATCATTTTGAGGTAATCCACCAATAAAATTATAATTGAAACCATATCCAGACAAAGAAGGTGGCATTATTACATGACATTTCCATCTCAATTCTATTCGTTTAAAAACGTTTTTATATTTTTCATTTGGCTCAAAAACAATAAAACCTGCATTTTTAAAAAGCTTCTCTGCGTGGCTATTCATTAGTAAGTTAGAAGGCAATTCTTCCACCTTTATCCAAACATGAAAACCATTATTACTTCCAGTACTAATAACCCAATCATATATGCCTTTAATGCCCAAAGATAATAAGACCTGTTTTACAAATTCAGTAGAAGAACAGCCATCAATATCAATGCACCTATACGAATTAGCACCAGAAAGGACACCAATACCTGTCGCGGAATTCCAAAAATAAGATTTCCATTCAATATTATTGTAACAATTCGTTATGTGCTTTCTTTTTCTAAAATAAGTAATAGGTCTTTTAAATTGTTGAACAAAATCATATTGTGACAATGTAAAGTCTGTATTTTCTGTTTTTATCAAATCCAGTTCATCTAAATGAAGTATTTGATAGCTTATCTTATTTGCAACTACATCTTTATATTCACAAATAACCGCATCAGTCCACCAATCCCAATCTTCAAACTTATTAGCCTTTATACGGGCAGAATTTCTAAAACAGAAATAATTACTAAACGGTAAAGCCGTAGCAACACTATCAGTTTCATCATCCATACCACTTGACAAATTAATTGCCTCGTAAATTCTATTTACACCATTTTTTACTATATCAATTTTAAATATAGGTGAACAGTCTTTTTGACATTCAAATATCGCCCAAAGTATATTCTCCTTCAATCCAAGACTAATGTTATATATCTCATTATCATAATATTTACAGAAGTTTTGAAATGTAAACACGCGCAAAACACCCTTATTTCCAAAATATCCATTTATGAATGTGACTTGAAACCCCATTGACTTATAAAAATGAGAATACAACGAGAATTTGTCTCTATTACAAATGATTGTGTTGCTTTGCATAACTTATGATATTTTATTTATGGAAAGTATCTCCAATTTATCCATTTCTATATTACATTTTAAATACTTAGCCAATTCTACTTTTATAGAATACTTAATATCCCGCATTTGCAGATTATTATTAGAAAAGTTTATATAATAAACACCAACGGTTCCATTCAGCTTATATTTAACCTCATATTCCATATCGTTTTTATTTTCAAAAATACTAATATTTCATATGTTTTCCAAGAAATGATTTATAATTATACCCAACTATGGGCCAGTGAAGTATTAAATCTTAAATAAAACAAAAAACACCCGATTTTACATTCTTGGGTGTAAAATCGGGTGTTATTCCTATAAATCATTGAAATTCAATGCTTATTGCGGAGAGACAGGGATTCGAACCCCGGGTACCTCGCAGTACAACGGTTTTCAAGACCGCCGCAATCGACCACTCTGCCACCTCTCCAAACTCCTCTTTCAAGAAGTGCTTTTCTCTTAAAGCGATGCAAAATTACTATTCTTTTTTGATATCACAAATATTTCGGCACAAAAATATTATTTCTACGATATTTTATAAACGTAATTCATTTTACGGAGAGTCTATACTTGAAATACTCCATAGATATATTGTAAAATAACAGGAAAGCATAAAACATGCTGTCAACAAGAAATCAACTTCCTGCTGGCAAGAAGTTAATTTCCTGTCAACAAACTCTTAACTTCTTGTCTACAGAAAATCATCTTCTTATAAGTATATGATAATCAGTACAAAATTTTATCGCAACCCATTTATTTTTGTAAACATTTCCATTTTCAATCAGCAAATGATATTAGTCCCGCTATTAACCTGCCATTTACCAATAAATGAGTAAAAGAGTGCAGATAATAAGCACAAAAAAACGACCTTAACTGCCAACTCCCATACCTAACAATAGTTATTTTATGTCGTACAACATAAAAACCGACTATTTATGCACTGTTATGTGGAAAAAAGATAGTAATTTTGCAGTCCTTATTAGGATAACAACCATTACCCACTAACAAAATGAATATTATGGAATTGAACAAAACCTTTATCGACGGGCTTTGGAGCAAAGAAATCAATGTCAGTGATTTCGTGAGTAAAAACATCGCGCCTTATACTGGAGACGCTTCTTTCCTGCAAGGACCTACCGAACGTACCAAACATATTTGGGAGCTTTGCCTCAAAGCACTCGAAGAAGAAAGAGCTAACAACGGAGTACGTTCTCTCGACCCTCACACTGTATCAACTATTACTTCACATCAGGCCGGCTATATAGATAAGGAGAATGAACTTATCGTTGGTTTGCAGACAGATGAGCTATTGAAACGCGCTATCAAACCGTTTGGTGGCATCAATGTAGTAACTAAAGCTTGCCGCGAAAACGGTGTAGAAATAGATGATAAAGTTAAGGATATCTTTACCCATTATCGCAAGACACACAATGACGGTGTATTTGACGTATATACTGAAGAGATCCGCTCATTCCGTTCATTGGGTTTCCTCACCGGACTTCCCGATAACTATGCCCGCGGACGTATCATCGGTGACTACCGTCGTCTGGCCCTTTACGGTATCGACCGCCTCATCGAAGCCAAAATGGAAGATTTGCACAATCTGACCGGTCCGATGACTGATGACCGCATTCGCCTGCGTGAAGAAGTGGCAGAGCAGATCAAGGCTTTGAAAGATATTAAGATAATGGGTGAATATTACGGACTCGATCTCAGTCGTCCGGCTACTTCCGCACAGGAAGCCGTACAATGGGTATACATGGCTTATCTGGCCGCTGTAAAAGAACAAGACGGTGCAGCCATGTCTCTGGGTAACGTTTCTTCGTTCCTCGACATCTTTATTGAATATGATCTGGCACATGGTAAAATCAATGAAACATTTGCCCAGGAGCTGATCGACCAGTTCGTTATCAAACTCCGCATGGTGCGCCATCTGCGTATGCAGTCATACAACGATATCTTTGCCGGAGACCCGACTTGGGTAACGGAAGCCATTGGTGGACGTTTCAACGACGGACGTGTGAAGGTAACAAAGACTTCCTTCCGCTTCCTGCAAACACTGTATAACCTCGGTCCTTCTCCCGAACCGAACCTGACTATACTTTGGGGACCTGAACTCCCTGAAGGCTTCAAGGAATTCTGCGCACAAGTATCCGTAGATACCAGCTCCATCCAATACGAAAATGATAACCTGATGCGCGAAGTACGTAACTGCGACGACTATGGTATCGCATGTTGTGTATCCTATCAGGCTATCGGCAAGCAGATACAGTTCTTCGGGGCACGTGCCAACCTGGCAAAAGCCTTGTTGCTTGCCATCAACGGTGGACGTTGCGAAAATACCGGTACTGTCATGGTAAAGGGTATTCCCGTATTGACCGGTGAAACATTGAAGTTTGAGGAAGTAATGTCGAACTACAAGAAAGTGCTGACCGAAATTGCCCGTGTCTACAATGAGGCAATGAACATCATCCACTTCATGCACGATAAGTATTATTACGAAAAGGCTCAGATGGCATTTATCGATACGAATCCACGCATTAATCTGGCTTATGGTGTAGCAGGTCTTTCCATTGCCATCGACTCACTGTCGGCCATCAAGAATGCAAAGGTTACAGTCCGCCGCAACGACATCGGCTTGACGGAAGGTTTCGATATCGACGGTACATTCCCATGTTTCGGTAATAATGACGACCGTGTGGACCACCTTGGGGTAGACTTGGTATATTATTTCAGCGAAGAACTGAAAAAGTTGCCCGTTTACAAGAATGCCCGTCCTACCCTTTCATTGCTGACGATCACTTCTAATGTAATGTATGGTAAGAAAACAGGTGCTACTCCTGACGGACGTGCCAAGGGTGTAGCTTTCGCCCCGGGTGCCAACCCGATGCACGGACGCGATAAGAACGGTGCCATCGCATCACTGAGTTCCGTTGCCAAGTTGCGTTATCGCGACTCACAGGACGGTATCAGTAATACATTCTCTATCGTTCCGAAATCTCTTGGCCCGACACCGGAAGACCGTGTTGAAAACCTGGTAACAATGATGGACGGTTACTTTACTAAAGGTGCACACCACTTGAACGTAAACGTGTTGAACCGTGAAATGCTGGAAGATGCCATGGAGCATCCGGAGAAGTATCCGCAACTCACAATTCGTGTTTCCGGCTATGCTGTAAACTTCGTGAAGCTGAGCCGCGAGCATCAGTTAGAGGTTATTAGCCGTAGTTTCCACGAAAGAATGTAATATGATAAACGTACACTCCTACGAAAGTATGGGAACATTCGACGGGCCGGGTCTCCGGCTCGTCGTTTTCCTACAAGGCTGTCCGTTCCGCTGTTTGTATTGTGCCAACCCGGATACGATAGATGCAAAGGGGGGAACACCTACCCCACCGGAAGAAATTCTGCAAATGGCTATCAGCCAGAAAGCTTTTTTCGGGAAAAAGGGTGGCATCACATTCTCGGGTGGTGAGCCTACATTACAGGCCGAAGCGCTTATACCTTTGTTCAAAGATTTGAAAGCAAACGGCATTCATATCTGCCTGGATACCAATGGTGGCATCTGGAATGAAAAAGTAGAAGAACTATTGAGCCTAACGGATTTAGTGCTGCTGGATCTCAAAGAATTCAATCCCGAACGCCATAAGAAGCTGACCGGATGCAGCAATACAAAAACTTTGCATACGGCAGCTTGGCTGGAGGAACAGAACCGGCCTTTCTGGCTACGCTATGTATTAGTACCGGGATATAGTGATTTTGAGGAAGACATTCGCAGTTTGGGCGAACATCTCGGCCAATATAAAAGTATACAGCGGGTAGAAATTCTTCCTTATCATCGTCTGGGCGTGCACAAGTACGAAGCCATGGGATGGGATTACCAATTGAAAGAGGTAAAAGAAAACACTCCCGAACAACTGGAATGTGCAGAAAAGCTATTTAAGGAATACTTCGAAACGGTGATAGTTAATTGAGTTGAGAGTTGAGAATGGAGAGTTAGAGTTACTATGCAGCGTGATAGCGCAGCCACTCTCAACTCTCCATTCTCAACTCTCAACTTCTCTTAGTAAGTCAGACGGATACCTGCCTGCAACGTAAAGTTCGTCGGATTTTCCTTTCGTATAGTCTCTATCGGAGAGCCATCGTCAAAGAAATAGGAAACACCTGGCTCTACATATATGCCCACTCTATTACTAATATTATATTGGGCACCTACCGCACCCATTACCGAAAGTTGCACAGGCTTCACTGTTTCCTTTTCACTTCCTACCTTACCATAGACACACTTCTCTATTGCACCACCGGCAGATACATACACCGTGAAACGTTTATCATTAACGAAACTCCAGTTCGCACGCACCGGAATACCGATATAGTGCAGTTTCTGATCTGTCTTTTCCGAACTGTTTTCGTAAGTTATCTCAGACGACAGCATCGTATAAGTCACACCGGTTTCCACCGAGAAGTTTTTCGGCAATGCTTTCCGCACCGATACACCAAAACTGAGCGGTTGCTTATGCTTGATATCCTTAACCTGACGCACATTTTTCCGCAAATAAGGTACACCACCTTCAAAAACAAGTTCTTGTCCATCAGGAATATTCAGAACGCCGTTAGATACATCCGGCAAGTCCAACTTATCACTAAACATCGGACTGGAATTAGGACCGGCCTGCATATCATTTCCCATTGTATTCATGGCAAGTGCTCCTGTATTTCCAACAGACATACCAATCGACCAACCTTTATTTTTCGTAGAAGATTTCTTTTCGGTCGGCAAATGCAGTTTGTCTCTACTGGAAGGACGGTATACCTCGCGCTCCTTTTCTTTAGAAGTTGAAGAAGAGTTTGATGGAACGACATCGTCTCCATTCGCCTTTTCTGTGAGCACTTCAGTGTCTTTTTCCTGTATCTGTGCACCCACTTCCGATATATTCTTTTCTGTTTCCAAATGTTGTGCCACAAGAGCTTGACGAGAGCTTTCCTGTTCAATCACTCTTCTGATAACAGACTCCGGTTCTTCTCCCTGCACATCCGGCTCTGCAGGTTCAGGCAGCACATCAGGTATAGCCGCTAAAGCCGGTTCAGCCGCACGACGCACATCGTCCACTACCGGACTTTGCAGCAACCAAAGACTGACGGACGACACAGCCACCAGCGCAACCGCCGCAGCCGTCATCGCCCAACGGCGGAACAGAATCTTTTTCTTAGTCCCGACAACAGACATGGGTGCAGAAGTCGGCAATGCCTTCTCCAATCGCTCCCAGCCGGCATCAGGTAGCGGCTCGGAGTAATCATCCAACCGTTCCTTTATCTTTTTCAACCACAATTCATCATCTTTCATCATACGTCCTTTCCTTTAAGCATTGTTTTTCATCCACTCCCGCACTTTAGTAGCCAAAGTAGCTTTGGCACGCGTCAGCTGCGAAGCTGATGATTTCTCATTAATTCCCAGCATCTGGGCAATTTCCCTATGAGATTTATCTTCAAATATATACAAGTTGAATACGGTGCGATAACCAACAGGCAATTCACTGATAAACTGCATCAGCACCTTCTGAGGAATAGTATCCACTGCCGAAGCATCGGGTTCTTCGTACGTTTCGGGTACGTTATCCAATCCTTCCGACTGGTTTATTACATCATTCTTGCGCAAGTATTGCAGCGCCGTATTCACCATAACACGCTCCATCCACGCCCGCAAGGAACCATCACCCCGCCAAGTGAATTTATCAAAAGAATCGAAGAGTTTCAGGAAACCGTCGTGCATCAGGTCTTCTGCCGTTTCACGGTCGCCCGCATAACGGAGGCACACGCTGAGCATTCGCCCAGCATAGCGCTCGTACAGTTCTTTCCTGGCAAGGTTGTCCCCTTGCCTGCATCGTCCTGCCAGTTCCTGTTCTTCCATTCTTTCCTTTGACACGCGTTTACCTTATAAATGCAGCAAAGATAGAAATACTGCACGTAGCGAACAAAAAATTAATTCTTTTGTTTCTTTAACAGTCATATGTGCAGTATTTCCCCTCATCACGCATTTCTTAAATACATGGAAAAAAATAAGATTAACTCCAAAAACATGCAATTGATGAAAAAGCTGAGATTTTATTCGGTAATACTTCTACTTACATTTTTAGCGGTACCGATGTTACAGTCTTGTCTGAGTGATGCTGATGACACTTCTAATGGTACTCTTTTTACAATCGGTACCATAAAGGTTATTGAAGATAAGGAATACTATTTTAATCTGGATGACGGTGAGAAGATGTATCCCAGCGATACAACATATATACATAATTATACTGTGAATGATGACCAACGCGTCTTCATTCATTTTCTTCCGTTGGAAGAAAGTATTCCGGGATATAAGTATAATGTAAAACTGATTCAGATAGAAGACATTTTGACGAAAGATATCATTCCGCTGACTGAGGAGACTGCCGACAGTATTGGTAATGACCATATTAATGTCGTCGAGTTGTGGATTACAGGAAATTACCTAAATATAGAACACCAATTCTTCCACAACAATAATAGCAGTAAAAAACACATGTTGAATCTGGTTATCAATCAAACAGACGAAGCATCTGCTCCAGAAAATGATTATGTCACCTTGGAATTCCGCCACAATGCTTATGATGATGAGCCACGCACACTGGGTTGGGGAGTTGTATCATTCAGATTGAAAGAGATAGCCAATCAACTGGTAGGAAAGAAGGGATTAAAAATTATCGTGAATACGATTTACGATGGAAAACAAACTTATACGGTGGATTTGAAAAAATAGCAGATCAAGTTAAACGAAAAGATATCAACCTAAACTATGACCTATTGAAGACGAAGAGGGTACATTCCTAAAGTGGATGTACCCTCTTTTACATTTATAGCTGTACCAGAATACGGAATACCTTTCCCGGATTAGCTACCCACTCCGTCATTGCTTCCAATGCATTTTCGGGTACTGCTACTTTCGTGATTAGTTCTTCTACCGGACAAGTACCCGCCTTCATATAGTTGATTACCGCACGAAAGTCGGCCGGTAATGCATTTCTGGAGCCTCGTATATCCAATTCTTTCTGAACAAAATACTTGGTCTGAAAAGCGACTTCACTTTTTGCATAGCCAATGCAGACTACACGGCCTGAGAAAGCAACTTCATCGACAGCCATTACATAAGTCACAGGACTACCGACTGCTTCAATCACAACATCAGCCCCAAAACCTTCCGTAATCTCTTGTATCCGGCTATGTACACTTTCTGTCTTAGAATTTACTGTATAAGAGGCTCCCATTCTCCGAGCCAACTCCAACTTCTCATCATCCAAATCCACAGCAATAACAACGGCACCTCTAAGTGCAGCACGTACAATAGCACCTATACCAATCATACCACACCCGATGACCATCACATATTCATTGTCAATCACCTGACCGCGTGAGACAGCATGAAATCCCACACTCATCGGCTCAATCAGAGCACAATCACGGGGAGAGATGTCACCTGCCGGAATTATTTTAGTCCAAGGCAATACAGCATACTCACACATCACACCATTCCGCTGCACTCCTAATGTTTCATTATGTTCGCAGGCATTGACACGACCATTACGGCACGAAGCACATTTGCCACAATTAGTATATGGATTCAGAGTCACATTCATTCCTTTCTCGAAACCAACCGGAACATCCGAACCTATTTCTTCAATTACCGCGCCCACTTCATGCCCCGGCACTACAGGTAACTTCACCATCGGATTGCGTCCCAGGAAGGTGTTCAAATCGGAACCACAAAAACCTACATATTTAATTCTCACCAACACCTCACCGGCACCAACCACCGGTCTTTCAAGTTCAACCACCTTCATTTCAGAGGGATTGACTATTTGAACTGCTTTCATTTTATATATTTGAAATTAATTGTTTAATCAATGACTTTATAACCTTTCCAGCCATAGTAGGCACAGAAAATAAAGCAAGTCATCGGCACACAGTAAGCTGCATAATAGATGTGCTCATTGGCGTGCATGAAATAAGCCGTCAGTTGAGGGAGACATGCATTGCCGACAATAGCCATCACGAGAAAAGCCGAACCACTTTTTGTCTGGTCGCCCAATCCCTTCAAAGCCAGAGAGAACTGGGTAGGATACATGATAGACATAAAGAAAGAGATAGCCAGCATGGCATAAAGTCCTACCATACCTCCCCAAACCATTACCACTCCGCACAAAAGAATATTCATTAAGGAATAAACCAATAACATATCCTGCGGACGAAACTTCACCATCAATCCTGTACCAATCCAGCGTCCTACAAGGAAAGCAAGCATATAAAGTCCGAAGAAAGTTGTTGCGGTTTCTTCCGGAAGTCCTGCATAAGAACAGCAATAGACAAGGAACAAACTGTTGATCGCTGTCTGTCCGCCATTATAAAAGAACTGCGCAATCACCCCCCAACGCAAGTGCGAATGTTTCAGCACACCAAAATCAATCAGCTTTTCTTTCTTTGAACCGGAAGAAGTAGTCTTACTTTCATCTCCTATCTGCGGCAACTTGGAAAATACGAATACCACAGCTATGATAATCAGCAATAAAGCCAGCATCAAATAGGGAAACTTCATGGCATCCGTCTCTACCTGTATATAAGCCTGCCAGCCACCCGGATAATCTACAGGCAATGTATCACGTGTATAATGCGTACCGCTCAGAATCAGTTTACTCAGAAACATAGCAGAAATAAAGGCTCCGAGTCCGTTGAAAGATTGCGCCAGATTCAGCCGTCGCGGTGCTGTTTCGGGTGCACCTAAAACGGTAACATACGGATTGGCGGCAGTCTCCAGGAAACACATACCGGTAGCAATGATAAAGAATATGCAGAGGTAGGCCCAATAGGCTTTCAGCATGGCAGCCGGAAAAAAGAGCAAACCTCCCAATGCCGCCAACAATAAACCGAAAATAATGCCCGCTTTATAGCTATAACGCTTCATGAACATAGCTATCGGGATCGGAAAAATGAAGTAAGCAAGCCAATAAGCAGTTTCTGTAAATGACGCCTCAAAAGTGTTTAATTCACAAGTTTTCATCAACTGCCGTATCATTGTAGGAAGCAGATTACTACTAATTGCCCAAAGGAAAAAAAGGCAGAAGACCAGGGCCAAAGGTATCGTATAAGTATTTTTTTTCATGGTATTATTATCTTCTTATTCAGACATGTTTTTGATATATGGCAATATGGGAAGATCAGTAAATCCATAGAATTTCCGGGCATTCTCTCCGAGGAATAACCTTTTCTCATCTTCCTGCAAATCGGGTGATTTCACTATAAAATCATATGACATCTTGTAAGTGATTGCTGTAATGGTACGCGGGTAATCCGATCCCCACATCAGTTTCTCCATCCCGACCAGTTCGGCAGCTTCCCATATAGCTTTTACTGCTCCCCTAAAGGGATAGAATTCATCATTGAAAAGCCAGGTGATTCCTCCGGATTCAATCATCACATTGGGATGTAGGGCTAACCGTATCTGTTCTTTCCAATCCGGACGTGTCACCATTCCGAAATGCCCGATAGCAATTCTCAGCCGGGGACATTCCTGAATGACCTCCTGCATCTCGGGAATTTGCGTTGCTCCGTCCGCCAAGTCAATAGAAAGCATCACATCCCGTTCTTCCATATAATGGAACATCTGCATCATTTCTTCACTATTCAGCATCACCCGTCCTTCTCTAAGCAACAGACGTTGAGCCGGGATCTTAATAGCTTTAAAACCTCTTGCAATCAGTTTTTTTGCCTGTGCCAGAAACCCGGGTTTACGAAACTCACACATTCCGCAAACAAAGAAACGACCGGGATAACGGGAAACAACCTCTGCCAGATATTCATTCTGAATACCGTCTATAAATTCTTGCGTAATGACGGCAGCAGATACTTGTGCATAGTCCATGTTCGACAGGAAAACTTCTGCACTGTTCACCCCGTCCACCATAAAGGGAGGAACCATCTGACGGATTTCTCCCATAAACAACGAACGTCCGTTATCCAACGTACGAATGGGTAGGTCATCTACCACTGTATCTTGCCGTAACCATAAATGGGCATGCGCATCAATTATTGTATAGTCCATATAGACAGCTATTTTTTAAGAATTAGCCCAACTTACACGTTGCTGTTCTCCAATAATCTCCCGTACTTCACGTACCAATTCCCAGTCAATCGGTTCTTCTATAAAGGATACGTTCTTCTTTACATTCAGCGGATTAGCAGTACTGAACAAAGTGGTCGCAATTCGTGGATTACTTACAGAAAATTGCATAGCCAGTTTTTCTATAGGATAGTTCTTTACCTTACAGTGTTCCATTGCTTTACGGCAAGCCTCCACCAGTGATTCAGGAGCCGGATGCCATTCAGGAACGCCACGCTCGCTCAATAATCCCATTGAAAGCGGAGAAGCGTTGATCACTCCTACTCCTTTCGATTCAAAATAATCAAGAAAATCAATCAGTTTATCATCGCACAAACAATAATGGCAGAAATTAAGGATCGATTCTACCGTACCACTCGGCGAGTGATCAATCACCCATTTCAGGTTTTCGAGTTGCAAGTCGGTGATCCCCACATGCCCAACAATGCCTTTCTCGCGCAAGCCGACTAATGCCGGTAATGTTTCATTTACAATCTGATTCAGATCGGCAAACTCAATATCATGTACATTTATCAGATCGATAAAGTCAATGTTCAGACGCTCCATACTCTCATACACACTCTCTACTGCGCGTTTTGCAGAATAATCCCAGGTATTGACCCCATCTTTTCCATAACGTCCCACTTTAGTAGAGAGATAGTATCGGTCACGCGGAACATCTTTCAAAGCTTTCCCTAAAACAGTTTCAGCTTTATAGTGCCCATAATAAGGAGAAACATCTATAAAATTCATACCTGCTTCGATGGCAGTAAACACAGACTCAATTCCTTCTTTCTCTTTAATATCATGGAAAACTCCTCCCAAAGAAGAAGCTCCAAAGCTGAGAGATGACACTTTCATCCCTGTCTTTCCGATTTCATGGTATTGCATATCAATTAAATTTAAAAGTTTTTAGATAGGGCAAAAATAGGGCAAGAATAATTTCAGGACAGCATGCAAAGTATAAAAACAACACGTAATGGTTTACGTAAAAAAAACATCCTTTCATACCATCTTTTATCAGGGAATATGCTTTCTTTGTAAGTGAATCTAATAGCAGACTTTAAAATGGAATACCAGAAACATACTTCACTCAAAGATCTCGCCAAAGCATTGGGCGTATCCATTCCCACTGTATCCAGGGCACTAAAAGACAGTCCGGAAATCAGCAGTGAACTTCGTACTAAAGTCAAAAAACTGGCAAAAGAGATGAATTACCGTCCCAATCCTTTTGCCATGAGTCTGCGAAAAAACACTCCGCGTATCATCGGAGTCGTTGTGCCGGATATCGTTACCCATTTCTTCGCATCCATCCTGAACGGAATAGAAAACATGGCAGTAGCTAACGGATATTTTGTTATTATTACCACTTCACATGAAGCATACGAATACGAGAAAAGGAATATCGAAAATCTGGTAAATATGCGAGTAGAAGGCATTATCGCCTGCCTGTCTCAGGAAACAAAAGACTATTCACATCTTGCCGCCTTAAAGGACATTAATATGCCACTCATCCTATTCGACCGCGTTTGCCTGACCGACCAGTTTTCGTCGGTAGTAGCAGATGGTGTGCAATCTGCACAAATGGCTACCCAACATTTATTGGATACCGGCAGCAAGCGGGTAGCTTTTATCGGAGGAGCCAATCATTTGGATATCGTAACCAAACGAAAGCATGGTTATTTGGAAGCTCTGCGCGACAATCACATTCCTATCGAAAAAGAACTGGTAATCTGCCGGAAGATAGATTATGAGGAAGGCAAAATAGCTACGGAAACTTTATTATCTCTCCCGCAACCACCTGATGCCATCCTTGCCATGAATGATACATTAGCTTTTGCCGCCATAGAGGTTATTAAAGAACATAGACTTCGTATCCCCGAAGATATAGCCATCATCGGATATACGGATGAACAACATGCCAATTATGTAGAACCGAAATTATCAGCTGTATCACACCAGACTTATAAAATGGGAGAAACGGCTTGTCAATTACTTATAGATCAAATCAAAGGGGATAAAACAGTCAGACAAGTGATTATTCCGACAAATTTGCAGATAAGGGAAAGTAGTAGAAAGAAATGAGAAAATGGCTTCTCAACCTGCGGAGAGACAGGCTCTCGAACCTATACATTCAAGAAATATCATAAAATTGCAAATTACTGATAATCACACACAATTTGGAATACATAGTAAATCTAAATCTTTCTGAATATCTTTTGCTATTCCAAATATTGGGTGTATATTTGGGTGTAGAATTTCAAACGCACCCAATTATGAATATCAAACGAAACATCATTTTTGCATTGGAAAGCCGGAAAAAGAACGGTGTGCCAATTGTGGAGAATGTCCCCATCCGTATGCGCGTCATATACGCAAGCCAGCGCATTGAGTTTACAACGGGTTACCGCATCGATGTAGCCAAATGGGATTCCGACAAGCAGCGAGTAAAGAACGGGTGTACCAACAAATTAAAGCAAAGTGCATCTGAAATCAATGCCGATCTGCTGAAATACTATGCCGAAATTCAAAATGTGTTCAAGGAGTTTGAGGTACAGGAAACCATGCCAACTACCCAACAACTAAAGGATGCATTCAACCTGCGGATGAAGAATGCCAACGAAGAACAGCAGGAAGAAGCACAGATAAGTTTTTGGGAGGTGTTCGATGAATTTGTAAAAGAATGCGGCAATCAGAATAACTGGACTGAATCCACATACGAAAAGTTTGCAGCCGTTAAAAATCACCTCAAGGAGTTCAAGGAAGATGTGACCTTTGAATATTTCGATGAGTTCGGATTGAACGAGTATATCAATTTCCTGCGTGACAAAAAAGACATGAGAAACAGTACCATCGGTAAACAAATGGGATTCCTCAAATGGTTCCTGCGATGGAGCTTCAAGAAAGACTATCACCAGAATATAGCATACGATACGTTCAAACCGA
>OGFO01000765.1_pt1 | contig 16331 bp, 7 predicted proteins | sample 1570981 | NCBI WGS metagenome assembly OGFO01 (sample SAMEA2581955, study PRJEB24529) | metagenome | biome: Human gut stool | place: China | collected 2011
ATACCTATTATATTCGTTTTTACATTTGTTTATTCGATTATTTTATATGCTTTTTCAAAAGCTAAAGAAGGCAATACACTGGTTTCCAATCATATGATAAAACACCATGTTTTAGAAGTGATAGAGAATTGATCATGCGCAGTATGGACCTGCTTCGCGGGAAAAACCCGAATCCATTTACTAACTATGTGAAGAAAGACTGCTATATTTGCCTTGTAACAATCGTTGCTGGGCAAATTATCGTATATACAGAAGCATATGAACATACAAAAATTAAAATTACTATTAGCAACAGCCTGTCTGGCTCCCCTGCCACTCACCGCCCAAATCACGGAAAGAGAACGGCCGGCAGAATGGAAACACCTCATTACAGGCGGACGCTACATGGACCGTTTCGAAGCAATGCCCGATGGCACGCTCTCCGGAGAGACGTGGGGAGCGGACAGCGTACGCCCCCGGTATATCGACAACGGTATCGAACATCCCGACATCTCGTTCTGGGGAGGCAATATCCTCCAAACGCCGGACCGGAAATACCATCTGTTCGTATGCGGATGGCCGGAAAGCGCACCCAAAGGGCATATGGAATGGCCCAATTCAACCGTTTATCATGCAACCGGCGATCATCTGCATGGGCCTTTCACCATCCAAGACACAATCGGGAAAGGGCATAACCCGGAGGCTTTCGTCCTCAACGACGGCCGGATCGTCGTATATGTCATCGACGGATATTATATAGCCGACCAGGTCAACGGCCCCTGGCAATACGGAAAGTTTACGTTCAATCCCCGCGACCGGAAGATCATCGAAGGACTGAGCAACCTCAGCTTTGCCAAAAGGCAGGATGGTTCTTATCTGATGGTTTGCCGGGGAGGAGGCATCTGGATCAGCAAAGACGGCATCGCCCCTTACGAACAGATCACGGACAAGCGGGTTTATCCGCCTGTCAAAGGAGAGTTCGAGGACCCGGTCATCTGGCGGGACTCCCTGCAATACCACCTGATCGTGAATGACTGGCTGGGACGTATCGCTTTCTACCAACGTTCCAAAGACGGCATCCATTGGGTGACGGAACAAGGGGAAGCCTATGTACCCGGCATCTCCTTCCATCGGGACGGGCATGTCGAGCATTGGTTCAAATACGAACGTCCTAAAGTATTCCAAGACAAACAAGGACGTGTAGAGCAGATGAACTTTGCCGTCATCGACACCGTCAAATGGGACGATCATGGCAATGACAACCACAGTTCGAAGAATATCTGTATCCCGATGAACAAGGGGATGCTATTATCCGTCCTGAACCGAACACCGATAACGGCCTCCACTGAAACCATCCGGGTCAAGGTCCTGGCGGAAGAAGGCTTCGACCCGCTCCGGGAGATCGATGTGCCGTCCCTGCGGTTCGGTTCATACAACGAAGTGAACTTCGGCAGAGGGTGTAAAGTGGTCAAAACCGAAGCATCCGAAAAAGACCTTATCCTGACATTCGACGGTAAGGGAAGCGGCATCACACCGGATGAATTCGCTCCGAAGATGATCGGAAAGGATAAAAACGGAAAACTGTTGTTCGGATATGCGAACCTGCCTTATGTCGATTACAAGCCGGCTCTATTGTCCTGCCGACGTCCCGTTTACCGGGAAGGCCGGAACGAAGTCGAACTGGAAATCCAGAACTTCGGACTATCGGTATCAGGAGAAATGACAGTCGAAATCAAGCAAGCCGGGGCAGGAATGGGCCGTCATACGGTCAAGCCCCTGCAACCGTATGAAAAAGCAAGCCTCACCTTTACCCCTGAAAAGGGGAAATGGACGGATAAGGCGGATTACCAGGTAGTCTTCCTCCGGGATGGGCAAATAGTAGAAACAAACAATTTCAATATCTCCAAATAATCATTTATAAACATGAAACACACCTTTATCCTCCTGCTCGGAGCCATGCTGTCCCTACAGGGGCAAGCCCAGGACAAGCAGATGCAATTTCAGAACACGATCAAGGTCGAAGCTGGCGACAGCCATGCGGACATCATCGCGAAAGCCGCCCATGTCGTGCCTTCGCCCAACCAGTTGGCGGCGTTGCAAAACGAATTCATCGCCTTCATCCATTTCGGACCGAACAGTTTCACCCGGTTGGAATGGGGAAGCGGAAAGGAAGACCCGAAAGTCTTCGACCTGAAAGAGCTCGACACGGATCAGTGGTGCGAGGCCATGAAAGCCGCCGGCATGAAAATGGTGATCCTGACGGTCAAGCACCATGACGGGTTCGTCCTGTGGCAAAGCCGCTACACAAAGCATGGCATCATGTCCACCGGTTTCCGCAACGGCAAAGGCGACATCCTGAAAGACCTGTCCGAATCCTGCCGCAAATACGGATTGAAGTTAGGCGTCTATCTGTCACCGGCAGACCTGTACCATATCGAAAACCCGGAAGGGTTGTACGGCAACCTCAGCCCATACACCAAACGGACCATCCCGCGGGAAGTCCCCGGACGGCCTTTTGCCAACAAGACCCGTTTCGAATTCGTAGTGGACGACTACAACGAATACTTCCTCAACCAACTCTTCGAGATCCTAACCGAATACGGCCCGATCCACGAAGTATGGTTCGACGGGGCACATCCCAAGCGGAAAGGCGGACAGACCTACAACTATCCCGCCTGGAAAAAACTGATCAAGGCACTTGCCCCCAACGCCGTTATCTTCGGACGGGAAGATGTCCGGTGGTGCGGCAATGAAGCCGGCGGCACACGGTCGACCGAATGGAACGTGATCCCCTACCAGGCAAATCCGGACACGATGTCGAACTTCGCCGATATGACGGACAAAGACCTCGGAAGCCGTGAACAGCTCTATAAAGCCAAATACCTGCATTACCAGCAGGCCGAAACCAACACTTCCATCCGCGAAGGCTGGTTCTACCGGGACGACACGCACCAGAAAGTACGAAGCACCGACGATGTGTTCGACATCTATGAACGCGCCGTAGGAGGCAACTCCACCTTCCTGTTGAACATCCCGCCCAACCGGGACGGCAAATTCTCTCCGACAGATGTAGCCGTGCTGAAGGAAACCGGCCAGCGAATCCGGGAAACCTACGGGACCGACCTGTTCCGTCAGGCAAAAGGCCCGAAAGAGGTGCTCGACCAAAATGCAGACACCTATGTGACGGCCGATAAGGACGGGGCGGGAATCGTCATCTCCACTCCCCGACCTGTCACCCTCAACCGTTTGGTTCTCCAGGAAGCGATTGCCACCAACGGGGAACGGGTGGAAAGACACGCCGTGGATGCCTGGATCGACGGAGGATGGAAAGAGATCGCCCATGCCACCAACATCGGCTACAAGCGAATCCTGCGCTTCCCGGATGTCACGACGGACAAGATACGGGTCCGCATACTCGAATCCCGCCTGACACCCGCCATCTGCACCATCTCCGCCCATCACTACAAAGCCCGTCCGCCCCGGTTGAGCGCACAGAGAAGCATGGACGGATTGGTTACCATCGAACCGATGGCACAGGAATTCGGCTGGAAAGCGCACGGCGAGAACATTGCCGAGAACCTGAACGCAGGTTTCAAGATCTACTATACGACAGACGGAACGGAACCATCGGCAGGCTCTACCGAATATAAAGCACCTTTCCTGATGGGAAACAGCGAACTGAAAGCGGTAGCCATCCTGAACGGAGAAAAGGGAGCTATCTTGCAGGAACGGTTCGGGCTGGTCAAGAAGGGATGGAAGATAGCCGACAAGACCGCGCAATCCCTCGCCATCGACCTCGGCAGCCAGCAAACGGTAAGCGGCTTTGCCTTCACCCCGCAAAAACAAGGCGGTAAGGGCACGGTAGCCGGTATCATCCGGATCAGCAACGACGGAAAGAACTGGAAAGAGGTGGAACGCTTCGAATTCGGCAACCTGATCAACGACCCGTCCAAACGCTACCATCATTTCAAGCAAACGGTAAAAGCCCGCTACGTCCAAGTGGAAGCAGCGGAAATCGCCGCCCGTACGGAGGCTGCCGCCCTTGCTGGAATAGACATCTTCTAAGGCTCGTCCACAAACAGTATATACCTTGTAAGGTAAAATCATATACGTTATAAACGTAAAAGAAAAAAGGTTATAGGGTAAAATAAAATTCCCTATAACCTTTTTTCTTTTATTCGTTCCTGTGCTAGCCCGGAAGAGCGAAGACAGAATTACATCGCAAAAGGTGTAGCTTTCACATACGCCTTATATCCTTTGATCATGCCGGGGAATCCTTCTTCTGCACGGGGCAGGTAGCGGAAACCGGATATCGTCTGCTCTTCCTTCAAATCGATCACGACCTGGTGCGGATATTTGTCTCCCCGCTTCGTGCTCCAATAGGTAGATTCCTGCAAGTCATAGATCTTATCGGCAGTGAAGTTACCCCACTGCGTGCTTTCGCTGTCCGCATAGGAGATGTTCCAATGCTGGCGGGGGAGCGGTTTGCCGTCTTCGTCCAACAGATAGAACTCGGCCATAGCGGCATTGTCCTTGCCATCCTGTGCATCCAATGCTTCGAGGCAGAAATAGCGGCCCTTGACAGTCTGACCAAACTTCACTTCCTGCCAGCCGTTTCCGGGTTTCAGCGCACCGTTGGCAACCGGTTTCTCACCTTTCAGGTTCAGCGTCTGCCCCTCTTCACGGTGGGTAGCCGGGGCTTCAGCCCGCAACATATCCAAGATCGGTTCCTTCCGGCCTTCCACTACAGCCTTTTCCGGGCCTAACAGGTCGAGGATGATGATCTCGTTCTTTCCCTTCTTCAACCAGCATCCGGGCATAAACAAAGTCTGCTGAGGTCCGATCTCCCAGAAGCGGCCCATCGCCTTTCCGTTTACCCAAACCATGCCTTTTCCCCAGGTCTGCATGTCGAGGAACACGTCTCCGACTTCATCCAGCTCGAAAGTAGTCCGGTAATAAGCCGGTCCGTCGAGTTTGTCTCCCGCTGCATACTTCTTGTCCTGTACGAAAGCGTAATCGACCGGGAAGCTGTAAACCTGCCAGTCTTCCAGTTCCTGTCTGCCGGTGTCGCTGATCAGTTCCACCTTATCCGTAATCCCCTTACGGTCGTGGATGGCAACATCGAAGTTGACACGTCCCATCGCCTCTACCAGGATATCCAGGCGCGTTCCTGCTGCCAAAGCCGGCAGAACCACCGTGTTTTCACCTCTGCGACGATCCAGACGGCCCAACAGTTTGCCATCGGCAAAGACCTGCGCCCAGTCATGCACCTCATCGATCAACAGGGTCGTTCCTTCCTTTACGGCAGGCAGAGTCGTCCGGTAGAGGATCGTTCCCCAACCCTGGTCGAACTGCTCCATCGGTTTAATCTCTTTCGAAGCCTGGGGAGCAGGCAGATTGTCGAACAGCGGAGCCACTTCGCCGACGGTGAACGCCGGGATCTCGATCAAAGGATAAGCTGCCGGGACATCGGGTATGACCTGACCGGAATCGGCATATTGTGTCAGCAGTTCACGTAACTTGTAGTATTTGGGAGTCGCCCACCCCGCCTCGCTGATCGGGGCGTCATAGTCGTAGGAGCTGCACATGGCGGAATAGGCCGGGCTGTTCGCACCGCCCCAATGTCCGAAAGTCGTCCCCCCGTGCGCCATATAGAGCGAGAAGGAGATATGGCGGTCCAGCATGTCCTTGATACCGGAAACCATCACCCCGGCATCGCGCGTCTCGTGCTTGCGTCCCCAATGGTCGAACCATCCGCTCCAGAACTCGCTGCACATCAGCGGAGCATCGGGGCGTGCCTCTTTCAACTTCTTGAACTGGGCATCGATATTAGCTCCTGTCCCGAAGTTGATCGTCCAGACCAGATCATCCAAACCGTTCAACTGGAAAGTAGAGCTCCAGTCACACTGGAACAACGGGACATCCGTAAAGCCTGCCGCCTTCACCGCATCGCGGATATTGGCGATATACGCCTTGTCGGTAGCATATGCCCCATACTCGTTCTCGACCTGTACCATGATGATATTCCCGCCCCGGGTCACCTGCAAGTCAGCCAACTGCTTGCCGATCTCGTTCATGAACAGCTTCGTCCGTTCGAGGAAATAGGGATCGTTGGTACGGAGCTTGATATCCTCCTTCTTCAACAACCACCAGGGCAGTCCGCCCATCTCCCACTCAGAGCAGACATAAGGGCCGGGACGCAACATGATATACATGCCTTCTTTCTGGGCCAGCCGGCAAAAAGCGGCAATATCGTTCTGCCCCTTGAAATCGAACTCGCCCGGTTTCTGCTCATGGATATTCCAGAACGCATAGATACAGATCGTATTCATGCCGAGTGCCTTGCACATCTGAATACGATGTTGCCAGTATTCGGCGGGGATACGGGTATAATGTATCTCCGCCGCCTTAATCACAAATGGTTTGCCATCCAGCAGGAAGGTTCCCTTCCCGATAGAAAAATCGTGCTTCTCCCCTTGTCTGGGACTGCATCCTGAGAGCAGGAGGATAACGCAGCAGGTTATCAATCCTGCTAAAATCTTGTTTACGTGTTTCATATAAGTTAATTGTATTGTACTGTCACTGTTTTATCTTTCTCTGTTTCCAGAATCAGGACTCCCTCCTTCTCCAGTTTATCTCCCTTGTTGCCCGTTACGGAAGCGACTTTGCATCCTTCAGGGATAGCCAGACGCAACGTCCCGCCCTGTTCGGGCAAGATACGGACTTGCCGCACCTGCCCCGCCACCTTTTCGGCCGAGACAAGGAAAGCGCCCATGGCACGCAGTTTGTCGAAAGATACATCCTGCCAGGCAACCGGTACAGCCGGGAACACCCGGATAACGCCCGTATGGCTCTGGAGCAGCATCTCCTGGATACCGGCGGCAAAGGCGAAGTTTCCTTCCAAAGTAAACGGACGGTAGGTGAATTTCGACTTTCCGCTTTTCGTCTGGTCGCCGTTCGCATGGAACGTATTCGGGAGGCAGAAACATTCGGCAAAGGTGCGCAACGCATCGGCAGCCCCTTCCCCATCGAAAGCACGGGCTTTCATATTCCCGAACCAGCTATAGGAATAGCCGCACCAGTAATCGGGACCGAAATCCTGTAGCTTCTTCAAGGTCGCTTTTATAATCTCCTGTGATTTCCCGCCCTGGCTCCAATCAATAAGGCCGAGCGGATGGATCGACATGGCGTGGGAGAAATGACGGTGCGACTGGTCGTAAGGGAAACCTTTTGCAAAGGTCAAAGCCCGGTCTTCATCCAGGTTCAGATCGGGCAGTTGAGCACCGATCGCTTTCCAGTGGGCAGCCTCGTCTGCCAACCCCAATTCGGAAGCCAGCTCGGAAGCGGCATTGAAAGCAAAGTGCATCAAGGAAAGGTCATAGTTTGTCATATCCTTGAACCACGCATTGATCGAGTTGTCGAAAATTTCCGGGCTGGAACTCAGCGGCAACCGGCGTACTCCGTCAGCATCGACTGTGGAGATCTGTTCGAGATAAGTCGCCACGTCCTTCAGAAACGGGTAGGCCCGCTCTTTCAGGAAAATGCGGTCGGCCGAATACTTCCAATGCAGATAGAAATGCTGTCCCAGCCATGCGCTGACCGTCGGCGACATGGAGTACTGTACCCATCCGCCCATCGGCTCGCCGGTCAGGGTGCAAACGCCGGGAACATTCATCCCGTCCGTCCCGAAATACTCTCGGGTATATTTTTTATACACATCACGCTGTTCCCAGAGGGTATTCAGATAGCCCATCCCCTCCTGCAAATGGTTGCCGGTATAGGCAGGCCAATAACTCAACTGTGTGTTCAGGTCATGATGGTAGTCTCCTTTCCAGGGCGGCAACATCCCGTTATCGGCTGTCCAGACTGCCTGAAGGGAAATCGGATAAGAGTCCTCGCGGGCAGCCGACCCGAACTTGTACATCTCGTTGTCGTACTGTTTCTGCAGGAGCGTATCCGGCAGCGAGACGGACGACTGTGCCCAATAGCCTTTCCAGAAGTCCATATGCGAGCGGTAGTCTGCCTCCACGCCACGCTCCATCGCTTCTGCCGTTTCCTGGTCGGCCCGGTCGGCGGCCAAAGAAGAAGTCAGGCTCCATACGCCGCTGAGCGTGCCGCCTTTCTGCTGCCAACGGACGACCACATCGTACGAAAAGCCTCCCCACCCTTCCTGATGGAAAGTGGTCGTACCGGCTTCCTTCTGTATCGTCCCCTGTTTATATCCGAGGCGTCCCAGGGCCGGACCGGCATGCGAGTTGTCGCCTGCGACCTCGTCCGGATTGCTGTAGCGGGGTGCAATGATCTCCGGCGAAACCGTATCCGGCAGGTTCTCGAAGACAAACCATCCGACTGGCTCGCTGGCATGCACGAACGTCTGCAACTTCGTCCCGTTCTCCCAAAGCACCTCACAAAGGGCATTATTGAGGAAAAGATGTACGGAAGAGACTTTTCCGATCTTCAACGGGAACTCCAAAGCCGCCCCCGGTATCTTAGACGGGGCAGGCAAAGCATTATAGGGGTGGTCGAACTTCTTCTGCACCGGCAGATAATCTCCTTTCCTCACCTGCTCACAGACCCAGGCAAAACGATTGTTCGGTCCTGCAATACTATCCATCGGGCGCAAGTCCCAGAGATCCGTTCGATCCAGCGAAAAACGTAGCACAGAATCGCGTTGCCAGACTAATGTTCCTACTGTGGCATTTCCCAACGGGATTCCTTCATCCCAAGTCTTGGCCAAGTGACCAAACTGCAAGTCACTGCTTGTCGGTGTGACAGGCAGTGACTCCTTTTCGCAACAGGCAGCCAATAGGCATACGCTTATGCAAGTTAGCCAAAATTCCTTTTTCATTCGTATTAAATCGATATTATTCTTTCTTTGTCTCCTGCAAAGATACGGTTTATTGATTTAATAACTGCTTGATAGCTTCGTCCGAACGAGTTTCCGTCTCCCGGATTTTGTTATAGTCGAACAAAGCATCGAGTTCGTAAAGTTGCAGGGTAACAGTCGGGGCAAAACGGTCGGAAGCGACATAGTTGCGGACTGATGTCAGCAATTGTTGCATGGCCGGGCGTTTCTCTATATCCTTAACCGGATCGACCACAAGGCCAAACTGCTTGCCGCTTGCCGCAATCTCTCCGCTTTCGCTTTCGAGCTGCCAAGTCAACTGCCCTTTACGGATCGCTTCGGGACCGAAATGATAGATGCCCATCTTCGCAGTAAAGGTCTCCGCATTTGTGTAAGCACGCTTCTGAAGGCGCGCCAGCAGGACGATCGGAGCACATGATTCACGGTATTTCTCAGGGGTTACCAACCCTTTGCTTTCCCAGAAGGCATCCAAGATACCGACTACTTCTCCCGCCTCTTCAGCAAGATCATGGGGATGCCGCCGCTGGAGTACAAGAAGATGAAGAAAGGAGGATTACCAATAATACTTATCCAGTATCTCCTGCATCCGGGGCGTTGCGGCATCGGTATCGCCAACCTCGCGACGCAGTTGCAGCAGCTCGCGCTTCATCTTTTCGATTTCACCGGCATAAGCGGGGGAATTGTAGACGTTATGGTCTTCGTGGGGGTCGGCGAGCAGGTCGTAGAACTCCCACGACGGCGTGACGGGAGCCTTATCCGATCCGGTCGCATTCAGCGGATCGCCGTAGAGGAACATCAGTTTGTAGCGATGGTTGCGGATGCCCATGTGGGCGGGACGGATCTTGTGGTGCGTCCAGTAGCGATAGTACATGGACTGCCGCCAGTCGCGCGGAGTCTCGCCCTTCAGATTGTCGCGGAAGCTGCGGCCTTCGCTGCACGACGGGGCGTCCACCCCGGTATAGTCGGCCAGCGTAGCAGCAAAATCAATATTGAGGATGATGTCGGAATTGCGCGTCCCGGCCGGGATCTCCTTCGGGTAGCGGATAACAAACGGCATGCGAAGCGGCTCCTCGTACATCATGCGCTTGTCGAAAAAGCCATGCTCGCCGAGGAAATAACCCTGGTCGGAGACATAGACTACGATCGTATTCTCGGACAGCCCCTCTTCATCGAGGAAACGCAGCAGGCGACCGATATTGTCATCGATGGCCGCTCCGCAACGCAAGTAGTCGCGAATCAACTTCTGATAGATTTTCCGGCGCGCATCTTCCTTGTCCATTCCTTCTATGGAGAAAGGCAGTTCCGGATACTTGCACCACCAGGAATCCGGGTCTTTCGAGGCGATCCCCCATCGGCGGGCCATATCTTCCAACGGTTGTCCGGGGAACGTACGCCCGGATTCTTCCGGCCCGAACTCCATCATGTTTGCCGGTTCGGGGAACGTGACTCCGTCATAAATATGTTTCAACCGTTCGGGGAAATCCCACGGTTCGTGCGTCGCCTTGAAATGGCAACACATCATGAAGGGTCGGTCCTTATCGCGCGAACGGATCCACCGGATCGTCTTGTCGGTCACCAGGTCGGTCGAGAAGCCCTTCTCCACCTTGCCGCTTTTCCCTTTATCATCGTCTATCCAGCCCTCCGCGGTCTTGAAAAGCGGGTCCCAATATTCCCCCTGGTCATGGAAAACCGAAAAGGTGTCGAAACCCGACGGCTGCGTCTTGAGATGCCATTTGCCGAAAAGGGCAGTCTGATACCCTCCCTCCTGCATGCGTTTCGCAATATTGTCCAAAGCCGGATCGAGCCTGTCTTCAAGCGTATAGACCCCGTTATGATGGCTATAGGCGCCTGTCATGATAGCCGCGCGGCTGGGCACGGAGATCGAGTTCGTGCAAAAGCAGTTGTCAAGCACGCACCCCTCGGCCGCCAGGCGGCGGATATTCTCGTTCTTCACGTATTCGCTCAGTATTCCTCCATAGATTCCCCACGCCTGCGAGGTATGATCGTCGGAAAGGATGAAAAGGATGTTCGGGCGTCCAGAGTCCGCTTCCGGCTCTTCGTCTGCCATCGCAGGAGAGGCAGACGCCAAAAAGCCGGTCGTGATGATTAGTTGATCGAATGTTTTCATGACATTTTTTGTTTTTCTTTCCTACAAAAGTAATGAATTTAAATAGATACCAACAACTTTATCTTGCAAATGAAACCCCTCGTTTCATTTGCAACATGACAAGGAACCTTATCGATTTCCGAAAAAATCATATCTATAATTAATTATTCATTTGCTTTCAATATGGCGGAGTTTCTTGTCTTCTCTATTTCTATTTGCTTAAATGTATGCTTTTTACCCCAGTTGAACCGATAACTCACATTCACATAAAATACATGATCGTTTATTTTCGGACCATAATTCCGGGAATATGAGCTATAGATATCCGAAATATACTCTCTCTTTTTTACAAAAGTAGAAAATGGATTACGTGTTCCTAATTCAAAATTCCAATTATTAAGATTATATCCTACGTTAAAATTGTAGATAAGTGGAGTACGATAGAAAACTCCGACATCATCATAATTCTTTTGGGGAGTTATGAGTTGTCCGGAAGCCATGAAATTTTTATATATAAACAACAATTTAGCTGAAGCATAAAAACAATTGACATCTAATTTTCTCCATGCATGTATAACTCGTTTTTTATAATATCCGGCCAAATCGAATGTCAATTTTCCAGGTATGACATTTAGCTTCATTCTTGGACCTGTCACTAAATCAAATCCGGATTTAGCTATGGCATAATCATGTATAAACAAATTCCGGCTTTCATCATAAGATACTCGTTCATAAGGGACATCTGTCGTCACTTCAAACGAAGTATGATAAGTAAGATTGAAAACAGGCGTATTTAAAGAATAAGTCAAACCCGTCAAATAAAATTTCAATACCTTTATCTCTGGATTACCTCTGCGTATCTGATATTTATCAATTCTTTGCTCTGTTAAAGAACGATATTGCAACCCAAGATCACCCGATTCAAGAGCCGTGGTAAAACGTATCGAATTATTCTCATTAATCATATAAGTCATAAAAAGTCCGGGACTGAAAAAATGTTGTAAAGAAGATTCTTTCTTATTATCGATATAAGTCAACTGATCGGCCCATTGAACAGTCATTTTCAATTTATTTTTTAACCGAAAAGCATATCCTAATGTCAACCTCCCTTCTCCCTTTGTTTGGTAATCATCCGAAAGCTGTCCATCGATTTCATATTGAGTATGGGCATAAGTATGGTCATAGTTCAACAGGACAAAGAGAACATCGCTTTTTCGTACAGTTTTCCTATACATCAGTTGAGGAATTACCCTATAATTATTTTCTTTTGCATGTGTATTATAAGCTAAAGTAATTTTGTCATTTTGTAAAGCCTCATACTGTCTGTCATACTTATTCTGATTGTAATTTCCACTTAAACGGAAACGTATATACTGTTCGTGTTTTAGACTCCCGGTATATTCTATCCTCAAAGCAGGATTAAAATTATGAGAAGAAGAATTGTCATCCACTTTATACCGGACCGGGTCATTGCTGTACGTTTGCATACTTAAATCATCCTCATCCGATTTTTCCTGATTCAAGACTAAAGTTGTATAAAGTTGATTGTGCTTATCATGGTAAAGATAATTAAAATAGCTATTTATACTATTACTATTTTGAGGAGAGGGTAAACTTGAAGCTTCATTCACGATCGTTTCCTTTGTCGATTTTAAATAAGTCGAAGTTTCATAGCCACGTTTAGGAGTATAATTATTATAGCTGTCTGAAACTGAAACAATAAACTCGGACTTTTTGTTAAAAATCTGTCCTGTAGCTCCATAACTACCGTTTCCTTTATTCAAATGCTGTTGCCCATTCATAGCGACCATCCCTCCTCTATCATGATGTTCTAAAATATAGTCGACAACAGAATTCGCATTCGGATATTCAGGATGATGTTGATCATAAAAATCAATACGGAGAATATCTTTGGGATTCAGGTTTCGGATCTCATCGCTCGAAGCTTCCCGTCCATTGATGAGGAGCAATGTTTCTCCTTGAATAGTCGATACCTTTTTTGTAAACGGATCGACATCCAATGTCGGTATCATCATTAACGCCAATGCTTTATAACCATCCGATGCATGACGTAACTGTTCTTTGGAAGGAAAATACAAGACCTTATCAGTAGTACGCGTTATTTGTCGACCAGTGACAACAACCTCATCCAGCTTATTACTTTCTTCTATCAAAACAATATCACCTAACTGCAATTCACCCAAATCGCCCTTTGTATGAAGGACATGTTCCTTATAACCAATATAATTTATAACCAATTTATATCCAGAAGGAGAAACAGGTGCTGTTATTGAAAAATTACCGGAACTATCACTGATAATCTCCCTTTACAAACACTGAATCGTGTATGAAACAGCGAACTGTTGCAGAAGAGACCGCATTTTTATGTTCATCTACAAGACGCCCCTTCAAACAAATATTTTGAGCCTCTAATAATGTATTCAATAAACATAAAACAATTATGAATAATGCTTTCATTGTATCCTACAAAATTTTAAAACCGCCTTGACCATGCTTAGCTCTTAATCATAAAAGAACCTTCACATAATCAGGACAGCATGTTATTCCATTCTGAAGTCAGAAAAAATAAACATACAATACCATCCATAAAAATAAGCAAATTTTTATTCATAACTCTTACCTTTCTAAATTCTAATGCAAATTTCAGACATAAAACACAAAAAAAACCGGATTAGAAAAAATAAGTTCAGTATAGAATAAAAAACAAATAATTTACTAATTTTCAGACATATAAATCTGATCTCATACATTAAAAATTCACTTTTACTTTCAAAAACCGGATTCGACCAGACAAAAAACCGGATTTTACCATAATAATTTTTCAAGAAATCGGTCTAAACTTTGCTTTTCAGACACATTAAAGTATTTTTCTTTTATCTCGGCTTTCTGTTTTGTGATCGTATCTGGTGCTAAGTTTAGTATAGTCGCAATTTTACCAGTTTTTACCCCCAGTTTAACCAGACAACAGATTAACAATTCTCGCTCATCCAATTTATACTGTATGAACAAATATTCTACAAATCCAGGAAATACCGAAGAAAAATGCTCATAAAACACATCCTTATTAAAGTTTAAAGGATACAATTGTTGTCTATTATCGGATAGATTAAGCAAAAATTCATCTTGATGAATCAATTTTTGTATCCATGCTTCATACATCCTGGATTTTTGTTTGAGTTCACCGGCTACCTCTTGTTCTTTTCGCAATTGTTCTTCTTGCTGAAGCCGCAGTGACTCCCAATCCAGGCTCAGTTGTTTTTGCGCCTTTACATTTGCATCCAGTTCTTGGCTTAGTACACTTCTTTGTCTTTCCAATTCTTCTTTCTCTTTTATTGAAAGAAGAATACGTTGCTCTAACTTTCCATTTTTTTCTAATATAGACTGCAATTGTGTATCTTTCTGTCTAAGTAGTATATCCTTATTGCTTATTAATTCCTCTTTTTGCTTAAGAATCGTCTCTTTCTCTTTGAGAAGTTTAGATTGTTCGATATTAGCCTCTTCCTGTTGCTGTTTGTATATTTCCAGTTGAGATAAATTATCATTTTCCAATGTCTGGATTGTCTCAGTCAAGGAGTCTATTAACAGATGGTTCTCTTCCAATTGCTTCTGGATAGTCTGCAAAGCGATGTCTTTTTTCTCCATCTCCTGCTTATCGCTCAGCAAAAGACTTTCATTTTTCTGCAATAGCTTCTGTATTTCTTTATTTCTCAATTTATGTTTACTGATTATTTGGAACATGATCACATAGACTATCCCTATTGCAAGACAAGCACAAAGAAAGCAGATAAGCAGGAAATCTTGCCTGCTACGAGCTGTATGCATTTGCTGGTTTTGCTTGCTGATTAAACGCTCTTTATTATATAAAGCTTCTACTTTCGCCAATTTTTGAGGTTGATATACCTGTTCGATTGAATCCCGGAGTAAAAGGTAACGTTCATTATATGTACATGCTTTCTTATAATCCTGCTTTTTTACATATAAAGTATATATTAGCCAGTTAGCACCACACTCCACATATAAATCAGTGCTCGCAAGAGCCATCTCTGCAAATAACAATGCAGAATCCAACTTATGTAGATTTCCATATAATTTTCCGATAGAATAATAGCAAGAATAGATTGTATTTCTCTTTTCTGAATAGTTCAAAGAAGCTTTCTTGTATGCCAAAGCCTTTTCATATAGTTTTTTTTCTGTATATATATTGCCCAAAGAGGACAATAAATAAGCGGTATAAGATGTAATACCTCCCTGTCTAGCAAGCTTTAAAGCACCATCTAAATAGTGATAAGCACTATCAAGTTGTCCAGACTCACGCATACATTCTCCAATATTTTGCATTGTATTAATTATTCCAATCGTATCCCTACATATTTTATAATTTCGATAACTTTTCTGATAGCAAACTAAACTTTCTTTAAATTTTCTATTTTTCCAGTATAAAGTTCCTAAATGATTATTGATAGCGCCTCCAAATCTCGATCAGATGTTTCTCGTACCAATTCCTTTGCCTTTAAGTAAGCAGTTAAGGCTTCTTCCGAAGCGCTCAGTTCTGAAAGAATCCTGCCTTGACAATAATAAGCTTCGGACAGTCGGTTTATATCTTTTTTCTTTTCGAAGTATTGTATTGCGACATTGATCAAGGAATCCGAAGTATGTTCGATATAGTTCTTATCACGAGCCTCTGTTATTAACAAGCACCAAGTGGCATAATCGCGCTCCGGCATCTTTTCTGGGGTTGCAACCTGTTCCAACAAGAATAAAGCGCTATCCGGATGTTCGGACATAACTTTCTCGGCTTGCTCCAATATAGGGTGTTGCTGACTTACCTGATGACAAGAAAAGAAAATGATAAAAGCAAGTAAGGTTGCCTTGAGTATTTGTGTTTTCATAAACTTAGCAATTAAGTAATCACAAAATTAAAGATAAAATTCTATTTATTAAGGCTAACCTGACACAAAGTTATCATTCTTCTTTCACTACTTCAGACAATAGATATCCTTTTACCTCACGGGAGTAAAAAACAATCCGGCAAACAGTATGATTCTTCCTGAATGTGTTGTACATTTGTAGCCATCTACTATCCAGTGGATTGAGCGGGAGAAACAACGTAGGCATCCTCATCTTGACCTGTTCGGCGATGAACGCCGTAAGTGTGAGAAGGAGCGTATGGATGCGGAAAGGCTTTTCCATACTTTCCGTTTACAGCCAAAAAAACAGCCATCGGCAAAAAAGATGCCAAAACAAGGCATAAAAGCACCTCCAACATGGCGGATAAACATCCACGCATCCCCGTAAAGACCTCACACAGACCCGGGTCTGCACCTCTCCCGCACCCGGGTCTCCATGATGGGTACACCC
>OGFO01000790.1_pt1 | contig 15493 bp, 11 predicted proteins | sample 1570981 | NCBI WGS metagenome assembly OGFO01 (sample SAMEA2581955, study PRJEB24529) | metagenome | biome: Human gut stool | place: China | collected 2011
TCGGAGAAATCATGGCTTATGAAATGAGTAAAGAGTTTAAATACTCGGTAAAGAATATCCAGACACCACTGGGAATTGCTCCGGTCAGTACGCCGGACAACAATTTAGTAATCAGTACTATTCTACGTGCAGGTCTGCCTTTCCACCAAGGTTTCCTTAGTTATTTCGACGGAGCGGAAAATGCATTTGTTTCTGCTTACCGCAAATATAAAGATACGCTGAAATTCGATATACATATAGAATATATCGCATCTCCCCGTATTGATGACAAGACATTGATTATCACCGATCCTATGTTAGCAACAGGAGGCAGTATGGAACTGAGTTACCAGGCAATGCTGACGAAAGGTCATCCCGCTGAAATTCACGTTGCTTCCATTATTGCCAGCCAAAAGGCCATTGACCATATAAAGAATGTATTTCCTGAAGACAAGACAACCATTTGGTGCGCTGCCATTGATCCGGAAATCAACGAACATTCTTATATTGTTCCGGGACTGGGTGATGCAGGCGATCTTGCTTATGGCGAAAAAGAATAAACGCTTAGAGATTCTTTCGATATTGCTGCGGTGACACTCCTACCTGTTTCTTAAAGAACGTACCGAAATAAGAAGCATTGGGAAAGCCGAAAGCATTTGAAATCTCTTGAATGTCTTGCTGCGTATTCTTTAACAACGAAATACTTTTGCGGATAATCGCCTTGAACACCAGTTCTTGCACGGTATATCCGCAAATGCTTTTAGAAACAGCGGAAAGATATTTAGGAGACAAACATAGTTTATCAGCGTAGAATGCGACACCCCGCTCTTGCATATAGTACTTTTCAATCAATTGGATGAGATGAATAAAGACTTCGTTTTTACGTCCTTCCACTTCCTGGCCGTTACTAACAAGTTTCCGATTGTAGATAGAACAAATCCGGTACGTCAATGCCAGTAAAAGCAATTTCTGTTCATAAAGTTTAAATGAATCCTCCTGCGGTTGCAAAGCACTGTCCAACAAAGACATATATTTCATAATCTCCTCTTCCTCACCGGTAGTCCACACACAAGAAGGGCTATCAGGCGTAAGCCGGGAATACATATACATAGAAACAACCAGGTTTCCCATAATGTCCCGTATAGGTTCTATCTGATAGACCAATATCTGTATTTCCAGATCTCCAGACTCTTCCAGCACCTGAAATTCACCATCTTCAGGAATAAACAGACTATCACCCGACTTAGCCAGGTGCATCTTCTGATTGAGCAAAAATTTAAAATAACCTTGCCGACAAATAACCAGTCCCAGCCCTTTCATTTGAAAGGGTCTTTTCAGTGAGGATGGAAAAGTCACGAATATTCCTCTCGAACTGCATATATTTTTCCCGCTTAACAAATCACGGTCAAACTGTAATAAACGATTTTGCCCGGTATCCATAACACTGCACATATTAACAGATCATTATCAAAAACGACGCTAAGTTAGCAATTTTCGTTTAGGATAAGGAACAACAAGCACAAATATCATACAAATTAACCCACCGTAAATCGTCCATCCCGCCATCTCTTTAAGAGCAGAAAGCGTGGCCTGCACCTGAATGCGTCCTTTGGTGGATATGGCAGCCATGTTACGGGCTTCCGTCTCGCTTTTTCCCTGATACTTCATCCCCTGTACCGTGCCAAGAAAAGAGGTGGAAGCATCCGGATTAAGCAAGTCTACATTTTGAGCATAACGGGTAACATAATGTTGCTGCCGCTCTTGCAAAACGTTTGTATAAATCGCTCCGCCAACACTCGGTCCGACAACCATACGCACTGTGAGCATAATACAAATCCATGTGGAAAGATATTTAAAAGGCATACGCTGATTCGCATAAGCGGCTGTCAACGCATACAGAATCATCATACCCGTAGCACGGATAATGACCGCATACTTCAAGCGTTCAAAAACTCCGGCTGCCTGCACCTCGAAATACATAAAAACAGCCGATAAAGAAAGGAAAAAGAATCCCATCGCAAACAAATACTTAAAATGCAGCCCTTTCCCCCCTAGCACCATGGCAACCACAGCTCCAATGACATAGCCTACCATACACCAATTACCCAACGAGGCATTCTGTAGATTATCGAGATGCATACCCACTCCTGCAAATACATTGACAAACATTGCACTGGAGTTTACTACCATCAGCAACAGATAGAGTAATGCTCCCATGCGTATGGTACGCAGTTTAAATGCCTCCAACAAAACATAGGGCGATCGACGGGTGGCATCCATATAAAGAAAGATTCCCACAAAGAGGATACCAATAACAGTGGTCCAACGAATAGATTCGTCATCATACCAATCGAGTACTTTTCCATACACTAACACATAAGTGAGACAGGTCAATGAAATGCAGAATGCAGTGACATTGCCGAACTTACGGAAATTAATAGGAAAACGCCCGGGAAACTTATAATTGGGCATGGTAGTTAATAAAATCAAGATAGAAACCAGGAGAACACCCATCATAAAATAATATACATACTTCCATTCATATTCAAAAGACAGCCAAGCGGTCAATGCCGTACCTAACTGCCCCAAAATCATAAAAAACAGGTAAACAGCAGGCTGGCTCACACATCTCTCTATGTCCAGTTTATTCCAACCGGCAGCATCTTTTGGTTCCAATCCCGGAGTAATGTTGCGGGTAGCTTCCATTCCACCTGCATACCAAATGAGCGTAAACAGATTGACCATCATCAATACCATACGCAGAAAACCTGTCAGAAGACTGCAAAGCGCCAATAGAAAAACACTATCCGTCTTGGCACAGATATAGCTGAATATATACATGAGCGCAAACCCGACAATACACATCATCTTCTCCCTCCGTACACATACCAACTGATACAGAAAAGGAGCAAATGCCGCCATGCCTATAGAAGTTACAAAATTAGCAAACTGGATATGCTCGGATATAATACCAAGCCCGCTCATCATTTCGGTACTGTTCACCGAATAAACCCCACCTACCGTAAGAATCGGCAGAAAGAAAAATAACAGAATGATAATACCCAGCGGTTTGGGCATCCAGTTATAGAAAGGATAATTTTTAGGATAAGAGGGCATTGGGTTTAATTAAAAATTATAAATTAAAAATTAAAGAAGGGGATATAGTGCGGGAGGAGATGGCGGGGTAATTAGAGTTTGGCTTTCACCACTACCATCATGCCTGCTGCCAGCCGTTCATTATCCTCTTTAGATAAGTCCGTAAAATCGATTCGTACGGGAATACGCTGCTGAATCTTCACAAAATTACCTGCCGAATTATCAGTCGGCACCAACGAATATTTAGCTCCCGTAGCTCCTGATATAGAGGTTACCTTTCCTTTAAATTCTTTATCACTGATGGCGTCTACCGTGACAGACACTTCCTGTCCGACGTGTAAATTCTCAATTTGTGTCTCCTTATAATTAGCAACAATCCATTTCTGGGTATCAGGAAGAATATACGTAATGGTTTGCCCTGCCGAAATAAACTGCCCTTCTTCTAACGAACGACGACCGAGTTTTCCGTCACAGGGAGCTACCACCACTGTGTAAGACAGATTCAAGCGAGCCATTTCAAGTGCAGCTGTTGCTCTCTGAATCGCTGCTTCGGTACTCACACGACGGTAAGACACTTCATCCACACCGGAGAGTGCAGCTTTTTTTTGCCTCTTCGTAGCTTCCAGTTTTTTACGCGTAGCTTCATAATCCGTAACAATCTGCTCCAGTTGGATAGGAGTAGCCGCATTTCGTTTCACCAGATTCTCATACCGCTTCCGGTCTTTTTCCAGTTTCGACAACCGTACTTCAATCTCGGCAATAGACGCATCGTAAACAGACGCTGTTGTTTGTGTAGTATTAAGCGTTGCGTTAATGACTGTTGCACCGGCTTGTGCATCTTTCAGCGCAGCTTCTGCTTCCATGACGCGGATTTTATATTCACGGTCGTCAAGCACGAGCAAAGTGTCTCCTTTATGTACCTCCTGATGTTCTGTAAAGTAAATCTTGCCAATGTAGCCCGAAGCACGCAAATTAATAGGCGACACATATTGTTCTATTTGCGCATCGTTACTCGTCTCCGTCTGACTATAATTCAGAAAAAGACAGATCACTTCAATCACTCCCCAGACGATTATAGCTACCCCGAGAAAGCTGACTGCAATTTGCCAGCGGCGAAGCTTTTTCATTTTCTTTGCTTTCTCCTGATGACTAATAGAAGGGATGTTATTCTCCATTGTTTCCATATTTATGATTGTTATTTACGATTATTTGAGTAATGATTCTATTTGTCCGGTCAGTTTAAGCAGCATCAGGTTAGTCACCCGATAATTATAATGCGCACTGATATAGTTGTTTTGCGCTTCGCTCATTTGCATCTCGTCCTGCAACACTTCTGTCATAGAAGCGATACCCTCCCGATAACGGTCGGAGGTGACTGCATATACATCTTCGGCAAGCAAATAATTATCCTTCTGTTTCTTAAAATTACGCTGGTTGTTCATCAGGTCGTTCACAGCATTCAGATATTGAGTTTGTAGATTCTTACGGGCATCTTCCCATGCCAGCTTACTGTTCTCTATATCAATCATTGCCTTTCTGATTTTATAGGTTTTATCCAGCCCGTCGAAAATAGGGATACGTAAAGTCAGCCCCACTCCATAAGAACGAAACCAGTGATTGGACGGACCGGAGTGAAACCAATGGTACCCTTTATCCGTATAAGCGGCATACCGCCAACTACCTGTCAGACTAAGAGAAGGAATATAGCCGTTAGTGATTATCCTCTTTTGCCGCTCCGCCAATTGTACCTGCGATTGTGAAAGTTGAAGTTCATAGATATTTTCCGACAAGCCGGTCAAGGCTACCGTAGTAATACTATCTGTATTGACGGGCGTTAGTGCGATTTCTTTTTCCGCCGGATAATCCATAATATATTTCAGCATATTCAATTGCTGTTTCATCATTGCCTGCGCATTATCATATTGCACTTGCAGGTTTTCCAAATTGATATTTACTCTTTTCAGGTCGACTTCCATAGACATTCCGTTATCGAAAAAAGCCTGTGTAATATCTCTCAACTCTTTCAGGCGGGTGATATTAGCTTTTATCAACATGATCTGCTCGGCTGTGACTTGCCCGAGATAATACATCTTACTGATTTGAAGGATAACATCTTCCCTGGCTTTTCCATAAGACAAGTGGCTGATTTCTTCCATCACTTTAGCTATGGACATTGAAGTATAAAGAGTCTGATTGAAAAGGGGCATTTGCATTTCCAGTCCCGCATTAGCAGAATGTTGCAATGTCTCCGTTATATTATAAGGAACACCATAAGAGGATCCGTCAGTAACCGATACCGGGGGATCGAAATTGTTACTGTAACCGGCTATTGCATTAATCTGCGGCAATAGTTTCGAACGGTTTTCAGATACACCATATTTATTTTTTTGTATTTCTTTGCGCTTCCCTTCTAACAACAAGTTATTATCAATACCAATACGGAGACAATCCTCTAATGTCAGAACCTCCACTTCCTGTGCTTTCCCATTTAGCGCAAGCAAGAAGAAAAAGGAAAAAATGAATAGTAGTCTTTTCATAATATATGCTCTATTATTGGCTACAAATTTAGCAGCTTACAGCCTAACAAGACTATCCACAAACTATTTGTTTATATTCACATTTTCCTTTTTCAACGTATGTATGAGTATATCTCTCTTCATATATAAAAACTGAAATCCTCTTTCAACCTATCACCAGCATTATCAAACCCTTTATCCATAGTATTTTCAGAGCAGTGATAGGTTATCGGTAACCTATCACCTTATCTATCACCTATCACCATCTAAATTAAATAAGAGTTATGGCTAAAAAGAACGTCAACACGTTCTTAATTTCCCGTATTGATACGACTTGTTTCAAGCCGTGGAACTATCAGTTTCAAGCGTTAGAAACTAAAGTTTCAAGGCGAGGAAACAAGAGTTTCACACTGATGAAACAAAAGTTTCACGCCGGAGAAACTGTAGTTTCAAATGAGGGAACTACCAGTTTCAGCGCTTGAAACTACTTTTCATCCAAGGGCATAGATAATATAAGGCCGCAGGAGAAAGTAGAGTCGAGCTTTTGATAGACAAATCTCCGCACTTAGTCGATTTTATTTTTATCTGTTCCGATATCTGCTTAGCTTTGAGTATTAAAACAAATAAAAGCATAAGAGAGATGAGAAAAAACATGAAATTGATAGGATTGGCAGTCTGCTTAACGTGTTGTGCAGGTTTTATAAATGCACAAGAAGCCAATGAGCCGCAAGAAAGGCAACAAGAAAAGCGTCTTCCGCGTGAGGTGTTGAATCCGGAAAAGGTAGCCACGCAGATGACAGACCAAATGAATAAGTTACTCCAGTTGACAGACAAACAATATAAAAAAATATACAAGCTAAACCTGAAAGAGCAGAAAGCGTTCTTCAAGGCTATGCAAAATTCGGATGACCAACGTCCGCCAATGGGAGAAGGTCCTGGAATGCGGGGAAGACGCCCACCAATGGGTGGAGGCCAACCGCCTATGATGGGAGAAGGTGGTTTTCCCGGCAGAATGGGTGGTGGACCGATGATGAACAAAGATAACAATTCTGCCGATTCACAAAAGAAAGCTGCAGAAGCCAAAGAAAAGAAGATAAAAAAGATTCTGACAAAAGAACAGTACGAAAAGTGGCAGGCTGAACAAAATGCCGCACGGAAAAAGGCTGCTCAAAGAAGAATGCACAAAGATAATCACTCTGGCGAAAAACCGGATTTTGAACAGAAAAATCTCTAAAACATCACACTTAATATATTTCTATGAACAGCGTTTGTTTTTCATAATTTTTTAGTGAATGCAAAGTAGCGGTTCTCTTCGTGAGGAAGAGAGCCGCCCTTATTTTATAACCTTACAATACACTATAAGGTTGATGCTATTACATTTTGCTTAAGGCTTCTTCGCTATCTTGCTCCGCTGCGTCCACGCAAGAAGCATAACTCCGATTAACAATAAAGCCAATGCTGCATAAGCAATACTTTCCGTGACGTGTATGCTTTGCGGATCAAACCACATCTCGATGGTATGTTCCCCTGCCGGCATATTTATCGCACGCAAGATATAATCTGCACGGGCAATATCCACCGGCTGGCCATCGATAGTCGCCTGCCATCCCGGATAATATATTTCAGAGAAAACAACAACTCCGTCTTTAGGAGTGGAAGTCTTATAAACCAAACGATTTGGCTCGTAACTGGTTAACTGGATGGTAGATAGTGAATCTTTATATCCTTCTGTCACACCTTTCAGCTGTTCTTTAAACTTCACATCCACTACGGCTGTTTCCGTTGGAAGAATATCGTTCAAAGCATCTATTTCTTCATTTGCATTATTTACATACTGCACCTTATCTACGAACCATGCATTACCGTATGCATAAGGATTCATAACAGGAACAGCCTGCCCTTGCTCTCCGGCTGGGAAAATGAAGTATTTGGTATTCAACATATTCAGTACACGGAATTTGGAAGCATCCACACTGTCCATCTGTCCACCGGCAGTGGCTACAGCCTGATAAGTTTCCTCCATTTCGGGCATAATGTGATGGTCTATCATTTCCTGATAGCGACGAAGCTTCGCTGCATGATAGCCGCCGACACTCTTATGCCAATATGCTGTATTGTTTTCGTTAAACGTATTACCGGGGAAACCGATGAAGTTCAGTACACGATAATTCGGCGTCGTATCCTGAAGAATAATCTCATCCGCCTGTGTCTTCACGAATGCTTCTGACTGTTTCGACTTCGGCACGAACTGTTCATCATTCAAATAGCGTTTATTAACACTCCACATATCTATCAGACACAAAAGCGCAATACCCGCCAGTGTAAAAGAGGCTTTCAACTTCCGCAGTTGATACAAGAATAAGAACAGGCAACCGATCACTATAATAAAGAAGCTGCGCCATGCATCCGAAGCAACGACAGCTTTACGCATTTCGGTCAGATTGGCTATAATCGGGGCAAGATGTTGGGCACGAGATTCAGCAGGAAGCACTTGCTCCAAAGTAGCTATTTCTTGTGCTGTAACAAAGCCGGAGGAGAAGACTCCCGGAGCAACCGCCAGGATCAGCGCCACACCGGCTGTTAGTATCAGGGTAGTAATCAATCCTCCGCGATTCTCTTTCAACTTCAACGTATCCGGCTTGGCCAGAATTTCTTTCAGAGCAAAAATCGCCAACAGAGGAATTGTAAATTCAGCTATCACCAGGATAGAAGATACGGCACGGAACTTATTATACATCGGGACATAATCGATGAAGAAGTCTGTCAGTCCCATAAAATTTTTCCCCCATGAAAGCAGAATTGAGAAAATAGTAGCTCCCAACAATGCCCATTTAAGGGGACCTTTCACAATAAAGCAGCCTAAAACAAACAAAAACATCACAAATGCCCCTACATATACTGGTCCGGCAGTCCATGGCTGTTCACCGAAGTATTGTCGTGGAAACTGTGAATAAATGCCGCTATATAGTGGGTTGGCTTTTGCCATAGCAACCTCGCTCTGTGACATCGTAGATCCTGATCCGCCGCCCTTTACATTCGGAACCAGCAACGTCAACGTTTCACCGATACCATAACTCCAGTTGGTTATATAATCACGATCCAATCCGCTACTAGTCTGACTGGCAGCAGCTCCCTCCTGCTTCAATTCGCTCTTGCCGCGCATCGTCTCCTTACTATATTCATACGTATGATACAGATTGGAAATATTGATGCAGACTCCTACCACGGCAGCCAGTGCTAAAACCCCACTAGCCTTGAAGAAATGAGGCAGTTCTTTCTTTTTATAAGCATCTTCAAAGTAAGCTCCTACAAAAAACAGGATCACAAACATGAAATAATAGCTCATCTGAATGTGATTCGACTGAATCTGAAGGGCGATGAACAGGGCCGTAATGATTCCGCCCAACAGGTATTTCTTCCGGTAAGCCAGAACGACACCTGCAATCGTAGGTGGTATATAAGCCAATGTCACAAACTTCCAAATATGCCCTGCCGGTATCAGAATGAAAAAATAGGAAGAGAATGCCCATATCACTCCTCCTAATCCTGCCAGCCAGGCTGATATTCCGAATGCCCGCAAGAGGATATAGAATCCCAGCATCATGATAAAAGTCAGCACTACATAATTCGGGAGATAGAGGTGATAAACCCTCTCCACCCATTTCAAAGCTGTCGTCGAGTCGTAACTCGGAGCCATCTGATAGGTAGGCATACCTCCAAAAATCGAATTCGTCCAGCGTGTACGTTCTCCGGTACGTTCGAGGTACTCTTTCGATTCTTGTCCTGCACCCACTCCGGCAGCCGTGTCATGCTGAAACAAGATACGACCTTCAATATCAGCCGGAAAAAAATAAGCGAAAGAAAGAATGATAAAAGCCAGAAGGGCTATTAAGTCGGGAAGAAACTTCTTCATATAATTGAGAATTGAGAATTGAGAATTGAAAACTAAAAACCGAAAATAACAACTGCCGAATCATACCTTATCCCGCCAATTATTTCTCAATTTTTAATTCTCAATTCTCAATTTAATTAGTATCTATAATGATCTGCTTTATAAGGACCATCCACTGACACACCAATATAAGCGGCCTGTTCGGGAGTCAGCTTAGTCAGTTTCACACCGATCTTTTCAAGATGCAGGCGAGCCACTTCCTCGTCCAGATGCTTCGGCAGGCGATATACATTGATATCATATTTCTTGTTGAACAGTTCTATCTGTGCCAATGTCTGATTGGTAAATGAATTACTCATCACGAATGACGGGTGTCCTGTTGCACATCCCAGATTTACCAGACGACCGTCGGCCAACAAGATGATGCTATGTCCATCCGGGAAATAATAACGGTCTACCTGCGGTTTGATATTCACACATTTGATGCCCGGATAATGTTTCAAAGCATCTACCTGAATTTCATTATCAAAATGGCCGATATTGCAAACGATAGCCTGATCTTTCATCTTCGCCATGTGGTCGATACGGATAATATCGATATTACCTGTCGTAGTCACGAAAATGTTACCTTCCAGACAAGCCTCTTCCATCGTCACTACTTCGAAACCTTCCATTGCAGCCTGCAATGCACAGATCGGGTCTACTTCCGTTACGAGCACCCGCGCTCCGTAAGAACGCATGGAGTGAGAACAGCCTTTACCCACATCACCATAACCGCATACCACTACTACTTTTCCGGCAATCATCACATCTGTTGCACGCTTGATTCCGTCGGCCAACGATTCGCGGCAACCGTACAGATTATCAAACTTAGATTTCGTTACCGAGTCGTTCACATTGAATGCCGGGAACAGCAATTTGCCTTCTTCCTGCATCTGATACAAACGGTGTACGCCTGTCGTTGTCTCTTCAGATACGCCACGCACTTCTTCCGCTACACGATGCCAGCGAGTACTGTCTTCTGCCAACACTTTCTTCAAGATGGCATTCAGTTCTATTTCATCCTCTGCGTGTACTTCCTTATCCAATACGGCAGCATTATTTTCTGCATCATAACCCACGTGGATCATCATTGTCGCGTCACCGCCATCATCTACAATCACATTCGGTCCCTTGCCGCCGTCAAAGCTCAATGCCTGCAACGTGCACCACCAATAGTCGGCAAGAGTCTCACCCTTCCATGCAAATACCGGTACACCGGCAGCAGCTATCGCAGCAGCAGCATGATCCTGCGTTGAATATATATTACAAGAGCACCAACGTACTTCAGCTCCTAAAGCCACTAATGTTTCAATCAGCACAGCCGTTTGAATGGTCATGTGCAACGACCCCATAATGCGGGCACCTTTTAACGGTTTGGATTCTCCATACTTTTCGCGAAGAGCCATCAGGCCGGGCATTTCTTTTTCTGCCAAATCGATTTCCTTGCGTCCGAAATCAGCAAGTGTAATATCTGCCACCTTATAGGGCAGAGTAGAGAATAATTCTGTAGACATATTGTAAATCATTTATATATAATGGATGCAAAGATAGAACATTCTGATTAGTAGGGCAAAAGCTATCCGTTTTTTTTATATTATAATAACTAGGGAGGCTGTCAGCATCTCGGAATATTGTCTTATATTTGCAACAGATAAAACAATTTCTACAACATTCTAATGAATAATAATGAATCTTCTATGAGAAATTACGAAAACAAAACAAAGGAGGAACTTTTAGAAATAATCGAACAATTAGAGGAGAAAATAGATTTTCTTTCCTCCCATTCTTCTTCTGATTCTTCTTCTCCCTCCAAAGAACGTTTTCGTGATAAATATAGCACCCGGATACTGGATGCTCTTCCTGACATGCTCACCGTCTTCGACCATGACGCCAATATCATAGAGCTTGCTTCTTCTCCGGCAACTAATCACGTAGAAGGCATCAGCGCCAACAATATCACTACCACCAACGTAAAAGACATTCTGCCCAAAGAGGCCTATGAAAGTGTCCGCAAGAATATGGACAAGGTGATTCTCACAGGAGAAAGTTCAACAGCCAGACACGATCTCATGTTGGACGGTGTTTTACATCACTACGAAAACCGTATCTTTCCTTTGGATAAGGAGTATCTGTTGTGCATGTGCCGTGACATATCCCAACAATGGGAGGCAGAACGAACGAATGCCCAACAACAAAAAGAACTAAAGGCCGCCAGAATCAAAGCGGAAGAGTCGGACCGGCTGAAATCTGCTTTTCTGGCAAATATGAGTCACGAAATACGCACCCCGCTCAATGCCATTGTAGGATTCTCCAAACTAATCACTTATGCAACATCTGTGGAAGAGAAGAATCAATATTCGGAAATCATCGAACGAAATTCGGAAATGCTGCTGAATCTGTTCAATGATATTCTGGATCTGGCATCGCTTGAAGCTGATTCTCTAAAATTCAATATCCGCCCGATCAAATTAATAGATATCTGCCTGCAGCTGGAACAACAATTCTGCCATAAGACGCAAAACGGTGTCAAACTCATTTTGGACGACGTAGATGCGGACATGTATACTTCGGGAGACTGGAATCGCATCATACAAATTATAAGCAACTTGCTTAGTAACGCTGCAAAGTTCACCCCCAAAGGGGAAATCCATTTCGGCTATCGGGAAAAGGAGGATTTTGTAGAGTTCTACGTTAAAGATAGCGGTATCGGCATTCCGGCAGCAAGAATTGCCACTATTTTCCGACGCTTTGGAAAAGTTAATGATTTTGTTCAGGGAACAGGGTTGGGATTAACTCTTTGCAGAATGTTGGTAGAGAAGATGGGTGGACGCATCTGGTTGCGCTCCCAGGAAGGACAGGGAAGCAGATTCTATTTCACCCTACCCCTGATTCGCCAATAAATGTCAATACTAGACACAAACAAGAATTTCCGAGCATTATACGAGGAGTGTTTGAAAGGAAACGCCAAAATCAAATGTTAGCCAAGAAGGCTTTCCAATCAACTTACTATCCTTAATTAATAAGAGAAAAGCCATATCAAACTCTGTTTCGAGTAATGATATGGCCTTTTATTTTTGTTAGTTATAGGTTGCACCTTTTCAAGCTACCATTTCAGCTTGGAGCTTCTTGAAAAATAGTCCATTATTTCTTGGCAACCGGAGCACTCAACATTTCCTTATATTTCACCGGATCATTCAGAATTTTCATTGCTTCCTTCAAACCGTCATCATCCTTCAACTGCTGGATAATATTACCACGTTGGTAATAGTAACGCTTGATAATTTCAGTAGCAATCATTTTCTTTATATCAGATGAGAAATAATCCAAGTCGCGGTCAAGATCATGGTTCAACTTCTTTTCAAGTGCTTTGAACTCCTCTGAAGCATCATCCATATACCCTTCAAACTCGGCAGCTTCTTTCAACGTTTTCAAAATTTTCTCGCTTTGCTGGTCATATTTGAAGTCGGCTTTCTTCACCAACGCTTTAAAATCATTATAATCGGCATCTGTCACCTCAAACTTCTCCGGAGGAACGATGGTAGGATGTTTCAAACAATACTGCGTTGCATAATCAAAAATCAGATTATCGCGTACCAGATAGAAGAGGATATTCGGTAATTTCTCCTGTTTAATAACAATATCCGGCATTACACCACCTCCGTCGCGTACTTCACGTCCGGCAGCCGTATGGAATACCTTAGTCAAACTATCAGGAATGGTTCCTACACTTCCATCTTCATTACGATGCTTGTAATCAATAGCCTGTACACAACGTCCACTCGGAATATAATATTTAGAGGTAGTCACTTTCATCGTTCCGCCATAAGGCAAAGAGCGGGGAACCTGTACCAGTCCTTTTCCGAAGGTACGATTACCAACGATAACGGCACGGTCGAGATCCTGCAGAGAACCTGATAAAATTTCGGAAGCAGAAGCGGTTCCACTATTTACCAGTACCGCAATCGGAATATCCAAATCCAACGGTTCGCGCAATGTCTTATAAGTGTTACTAGCCTGTTTGATTTTTCCTTTTGTCGTCACAATCACCTTTCCACGCGGTAAGAAATAATTCGCAATTTCTACTGCTTCATCCAGCAATCCGCCGCCATTACTACGAAGGTCTATCACCAACGAAGTAGCGCCCTGTTTCTTCAAATCCAGAAATGCTTTCTTAAACTCTTTGGAAGGGTTGCCGGAGAAAGTGCTAAGGCTGATGTAACCCATCTTATTATCCAATACGGCAGTATAAGGAATCGCCGGATTCTGAATAGACTCACGTACAATCGTGAATTCCATCGGTGTACGTCCACCTTTCTCATTCGGGCGCTCAATCTTTAGCTTAAAGCTGGTACCTGCCTGTCCACGTAACATCTGGCTGACTTCCGCGTTATTCTTACCGGCAAGATCCTGTCCGTCAATCTCCATCAGGATATCTCCCGCTTTCAGACCGGCTTTTGCAGCAGGCGTTCCCTCGAAAGGTTCAGAAATCATCGAACGCTTTAGTTTCGTATTATAAGCAATGTAAGAACCTATCCCACCAAATGATCCTTTAATCATCTGCTCCAGTTCACTCTGATCTTCTTCCGGGAAATATTCCGTATAAGGATCCAGCGTATAAAGCATATTATCGATTCCTTCCCGAATCGTTTTATTCGGATCAATGGTATCTACATAGAACATATCCAGTTCTTTCACAATCGCATTAAATATATCCAGATTCTTTGCAATCTGGAAATTACGGTCGTCTCCACTCTTGAAACTAAAGAAAGCAACTGTGGCTATCACCGCTACTGCAACAATAGCTATCTGCCTGTTCAGCAATTTTTTCATACCTCTTTCAATCTAAATGAGTCGTAAAAGTAGCTCAATCCTTTGTTATTCCGCCAGAATCCTGTTAATATTTAACTTAATTTCATCCCAGCGTTCCTGTGGTATCGTTGTTCCGATTACCTGAATAACATTTCCCGAGAGAATAGAACCTATTTTTGCACATTTATCCAACGAATATCCGCAAGTCAATCCGTATAAGAATCCGGAAGCAAAATAGTCACCGGCACCGGTAGTATCCACCACTTTTTGAACCGAAATGGCCGAAACCTTTATTTCTTCTGTCCCTTTGCGGATATAAGAACCATTTGCCCCGACTTTTACGATAGCAATACTGCATTTCTTGGCAATCACTCTCAAAGCTTCCTCCGGCTCCTTGCCGGTAAAGGCTTTCGCTTCCTCTTCGTTTGCAAAGACAATGTCGACATATTTGTTGATTAGCAAGGTGAAGAATTCCAGATCATTAGCCACAATGTTATAACTAGCCATATCGAGACAAATCTGCAAACCGGCTTCTTTAGCCAGTTCAATGGCGTGAAGAATCATTTCGTGGTCCTGAACAAGATAGCCTTCTATAAATAGGTACGCGTAACCTTTAAACATATCCAAGGTCAGTTCCTCTGCTCTCAAAGAAGCCGCTGCTCCCAGATAGGTTCCGAAAGTGCGCTCTCCATCCGGTGAAATAAAAGTGGATGCCACACCGGAAGGCAGTCGATCTGAAGTCAATAATTTGTCTTCAATCTTATTTTTCTGCAGATTTTCACGAAAAAATTCTCCATAATTATCATTTCCCACTTTTCCGATAAACCCTGTTCCGGCACCCAAACAAGCCAGTCCGAGGACGGCATTTCCTGCCGATCCGCCTGTTGCCAAGTGGGTTTTCATCTGTGAAAATTTCGTGTTAATCTGCTGTAACTTAGCGTCATCGATGAGCTGCATGCTTCCTTTGGGTAAACCCATTTCATCCAAAAGAGTATCATCCTTCAGGGTTGCGAGTACGTCTACCAGGGCGTTGCCCAATCCTATTATTTTGTCCATTCCTAATATTTTTTTTGCAAAGATATTGCATATTTCAAAAAAACCTAGTACTTTTGCATCGCAATTGAGAAAAACATTCTTCCTTAGCTCAGTCGGTTAGAGC